>Ga0302287_10000085_pt1 | contig 73588 bp, 67 predicted proteins | sample III_Fen_E2_4_FD_200452 | JGI IMG/M metagenome (GOLD analysis project Ga0302287, IMG submission 200452) | Peat permafrost microbial communities from Stordalen Mire near Abisko, Sweden - III_Fen_E2_4 | ecosystem: Environmental > Terrestrial > Soil > Wetlands > Permafrost | place: Sweden: Abisko... | reverse complement strand
TGAAGGACATCGTGAAGGACACGGCGGCGCTGCGAAAGATCCTGGCCACCTCGGCCGTCGATCCGGCCACCCACCGCATCCGCTCTTCGCTCTTGGACGGCGACGGCAATCCCATCGGCAGCCGCCTGGCGGCGGTGGATCAGACGGCGCTCCTGCTCGCCGGCGGCGGAACGGCATTCTCACGCAGTTACGACAGTACGGTGTCGCAGCAGGTGAGCGTGACCAGTGACCTAGACGTGGGCGTGGAGGCCGCAGCCAAGGTCTCGGCAGGAGGTGCCTACATCGCCACCAAGCTTTCGGTGGACGTCACCGTGGGCAGCGCAAACTCGGGCACCAAGAGCTTCTCGCGATCGATCTCCCAGACCTTGCAGGACGCCAACAGCTGGGATGTGGTCCGCTACCGCACCTATCTGGACCGCGCCTTCGGAGTGTACGTGTACCAGGTGGATTCCGCCCAGAGCTGGACCTCGTTCCCCTACGAGGCAGGCTATTCCAAACCCTCCGTGGCCATGAAGGTCAGCTCCGACCACGACACCCTGTTCGTGGAAAAGGGCGCCCTCGCAAGTTTCAAGCTCTCGGTGCGGAACGCCAACCGCGTGGACGCCTCGATGCTCGACACCATCAAGGACATCGCCGTCAGCGCCATCAAGACCTCCGGCACCGACGTGAGCATCGATCCTGTCGAGGTGACGGCGCCGCGCGACAGCATCCGTCTGGTGAACGTGACCGTCAACGCCCCCGACACCGGTACCTATCCGCTGGAGATCAAGCTCTCGGGTACTTTGGGCCATGGCACCTCGTCGGAGCAGACCATCCCGGTGACGCAGACCATCCCGCTGGTCGTGAAGGTGGGAAGCACCGGTACTGGCATCGCCTTTCGTTTATCGCAAGGAACGCATCTGGTGAATCTGGGAGGCCAACTGCGGATTGTCAGTGTGGATGGTTCTGCCTGGACCTTACAGACCCGCAACCTCAGCGGACGCCTGTTGCAGACCCGCACGGGAACCGGCACACAGAACATCGAACTGCCTAGGTCTCAGGGCATCTTGCTGCAGATATTAGACATCGACGGTGGTGCCCAGATTCGTACGCTAACATCTTCGCTGCGCTGATCTTCCGAAGTCGTTCCAATGAAATCCTCGCCACCAATAAAGGGGATGCGGGGATTTGATGTGGTTGCCGGATACGACGCAAGACAGATGACTATCCCAACCGGATCCAGGCAAGCGACACCGCCGCCACCACGATCCACTGCAGGACTCCCTGCAGAAGCAGGCGGGCTCCGGCCTGACGGATCCTGTCCAGGTCGATGCGCACTCCGATCAGGAGCAGGGCGAGGTTGAAGCCGGCGTGGGCCGTTCCTCGCAGGAACGGGATCCAGGGACGACAGGCGGGAAGTGCGCTGGCAAGCAAGGCGGCAGCGAAGAATCCGACCAGGAACCAGGGAAAGGTGGCCTTGGCTCCTGGGTTTGGGGTTCCGTGGCGTCGCGTTCCGGCGGCGGCGATCAAGGCGACGGGAACGATCCAGAGCGTCCGTCCGAGCTTGGTGGCCACGGCCACAGGCAGGGCCGCCGGATCGAAGCTGGTGGCCGCCCCGACCACCGACGACACGTCGTGGATGGCGAGACCCGCCCAGGTCCCGAAGGCGTTCGGGGGCAGCTGCAGCCAGTGTCCCAGCAGGGGAAACGCGAGCAGGGCGATGGCGTTGAGCAGGAACACGGTGGCCATGGCCATTCCCACCGCCTCCCGTCGCGCCCGGGTCGAGGCCGCCACGGCGGCGATGGCCGAGCCTCCGCAGATCGCCGTCCCGGCCGACACCAGCAGCGAACTTTGGGGATCGATTCCCAGCCGGTGCGAGAGGAGGCGTCCCAAGGCGAAGGTCAAGGTCAGCAGCAGGAGCGAAAGCCCGATGCCGTGGAGGCCGGTGCGCACCAGGAGGTGGATGTCCATCCCGAACCCCAGCAGCACCACCGATGCCTGCAGCAGGAACCGGTCGGCCTTGGACGGGCCTTTCCAGATCGCCTCCCCGAAGAGGAGGCGAAGGGCGATGCCGACCAGCATCGCCAGGGCCGGTGCGGCAAAGGGGGCGAGGCAGAACAGTCCGGCTGCCCCTAGAGCAAGGGCCGATGCGCGTTGGCGTGTGGTGTTCATGGGACAAAGTTATCGGATCCCGACAGGTATCACAAATTCATCATTTTCACGAAATCCATCTATTTTATTCATATCATGAACCTGCACCATCTGGAACTGTTCCACGCCGTCGCCCTCCACGGAAGCCTGACGCAGGCGGCTGCGGAGTCCTGCACCAGCCAGTCCTCGGTCTCCAAGCAGCTCAAGGTCTTCGAGGACGCGTTGGGGGTGGAGCTGTTCGATCGCCTGCCCCGGGGCATCCGGCTCACCCAGGCCGGGGAGCTGCTCTTGGGCCACGCGCAGGCCATCTTCGCGCAGCGGGACCTGGCCTTGCGCGAGCTGCACGAACTTGCGGGCCTGCGGCGCGGGAGCCTTGCGATCGCTTCCAGCCGCACCATCGGCGCCTACCTGCTTCCCGAGATCCTGGCCGCCTTCATGGCCAAGCACCCCTTGGTCGAAGTGTCGGTGGAGGTCGCGAACACCTCCCACTGCCTGGAAATGGTGCGCTCGGGCAAGGTGGAGGTGGCCCTGGTGGAGGGGCCGGCCGACGGGGAGGATCTAGATATCCGCGCCTTCCGTGACGACGAACTGGTCTTCGTGGCATCCTGCTGGCATCTGCTGGCATCGAAGACGAGGACCGTTCCCCTGCGACGTTTTCTGTCCGAACCTCTGATCGCCCGCGAACCGGGATCGGGAACCCGCGCCATCCTGGATCGCGAGCTGTTGCGGCAAGGACTGGACTGGAAGCCGCTCCTGGAGCTGGAAAGTACCGAGGCCATCAAGGCCTTCGTCGAGGCGGGCATGGGTGTGGCCGTCCTTTCCCGGCTGGCGGTGGCGCGCGAGCTGGTGCACGGGACCCTGGTGCGCCTGCCGGTCGCGGTGAGCCTGGATCGGCAGCTGAGCCTGGTGCGTTCCCGCAGCCGCAAGGCTAGCAAAGCTTGCGAGGCCTTGGGGAAACTGCTGTGACGAGCAGATGGCTTGTTCACATGCTGCACTTCGGAACGCTTGGGCGGATGTATCATGCATCCAATGGCACCCAGAAACGCCCCGATCCAAAGCGCCGCCCCGTCGCGCAAGACTTGTCCCCGCCATCCGGGCGGCCGTTGCGCCTGCGGGATGGGGAACCTGTACCGCTTCGTGGAGCCGCTGGTCCTGCTGGAGCTGGCGCGCGCGCCGGGTGCCAGCGGCTACGACCTGCTGGAACGCCTCTCGAAGCACACCCTCACGGGAACCACCATCGACAAGGCTGCTGTCTATCGCACCCTGTGCCTGTTGGAAAGTCAGGGCATGGCAGTGGTTGAGCACCGGGACTCGGTGCGCGGCGCTGGGAAGAAGGCCTACCAGCTCACGCGCCAGGGCCGCGAGCACTTGATGGAATGGGGCGAGATCCTCGGTGATCTGTCCAAGGGGCTGGCGGATTTTTCTCGCGAAGTGTTCGGCCTGGAAGCCGACGGCAGTCTTCCTTAGCGCAGGGTGCTCGGTCAAGGTGTCCATTGACGTTGCCTTCGTGGCAAATAGGATGTAGATTGCATCTATATCCATTCCGGATGAACGGTTGCTTGATCTCACATCGCATCGACAGGAGTTCCCATGCGCATCGCCATGCCCATCGCCGACGGAAAATTCAGCACCCACTACGGACGCGCCATGGGCTTGTCCATCCACGACGTGGACCTTGAGAAGGGCGAGATGACCGACCTCGGCCTCAAGCCCTTCCCCGAGACCGGCACCTGTTCGGCGGCGGCCTGGGTTGCGGAACAAGGGATCGAGGTGCTCTTGGCTGGAGGCCTCGGTGCAGGGGCCGCCCAGGGTCTGGGCAAGCACGGCATCAAGGTGCTCGCAGGTGTGAACGAGGAGGATCCCGCCAAGGTGCTGGCCTCGTTCCTGGCTGGGGTGACCCGTGTTGTGGAACTGGCTCCGGGGGAGTCCCTGTGCGGCGGCCACGATGATGATGACCATCACCACGGGGAAGGCCACGTCTGCACCTGCAAGGGGTGATAGGCATTAGGACAGATTCTGTCCTGGAAATCCGGTGCGGAGTAAGCTGAGCAGTCTACTATTCCGCTCTCATGTGCCTGGTGAATGGCGGCACATCGCATCCCTTGGAGGGCCCATGAAGCTCGTATCGATCGGAACCGTCCACAGCCCCTGGCTCGAGCCCAAGGGAACGCCCATCCAGTCCTATGCCGCCTGGCAGGAGGAGGGAGGCTGGCCCGGCGGTCCCGAGGACGACATGGCCTCACCTTTCCGAGATCGTCGCGGGGGACGCGGCACTTTGGAGATCGTGTCCGAGTGGGAAGAGGCGCTCACGGATGTCGAGTCCCTCTCGCATCTGTGGGTCTTCTTCTGGCTCGATCGAAGCGCTCCGGCCAAGACCAAGGTCCTGCCGTACCGCGACACGGTCGAGCGGGGGCTCTTCTCGACGCGTGCTCCCAGTCGCCCGAACCCGATCGGGATCTCCTGCGTGCGGGTCGTCTCGGTGCGCGGCCGCTTCGTTCATGTGACGGGCCTGGACATCCTGGACGGAACCCCCATCCTGGAACTCAAGCCCTACGTGCCCGAGTACGATTCCTTCCCCGAGGCCAAGCGCGGCTGGCTCGAGAGCGATTCGGTGCGCCAAGGCGCGATGCATGCCGACAACCGCTTCCTGAAATAGTCTCGAGGATGCCGCACTAGCTCAGAGGGGGCGGCGGGCCGTCAGCAGGAAGACGGGATAGCTGCGCCGTCCGCCTTCGACCATGCGTTCCATCACGTGCCCGGTCCCGATTTCCGCGCCTTCGAAACCGACGGCCAGGGTCTGTTGGACAATTTCTGTCCGATCGAAGCCCAGGTGCACGTCCGTGACCTCGGGGCCGTGGAAGGAGCCGTCCTCGGTGTCCAGGTCGGCGACGGCGATGTGCCCTCCGGGCCTGAGGATGGCCAGGGTGCGTGCGAGGAACCCGTCCACGTCGGGGATGTGGTGCAGGGCCATCTGCAGGAACACCAGGTCGAAGTCCCCATCGATGCCGTCCAGGCCGTCGTCGGTGCGCACGGCCTTCAGGTGGGCAAGGCCCGAGGCCGCGATCTTGTCCTCCAGCACCCCGATCATCCCGGGCGACGGATCGCTGGCGACGACCTCCGCGAGATCGTCGGCCAAGGCAAAGGACAGCAGTCCGGTGCCGGCCCCCACTTCCAGAGCGCGTCCTCCCTGGAGGGGAATGCGGCTGCGGATCCCCTCGGCCAGGGCGCGGGTGCGCTCCAGATGGACGGGAGCGATGTCCCAGCCTTGGGCAAGCGTGTCGAAGCGGTTCATGGAGCGGCCTTTCCCGTGACGTGGTGCTCAGGCGTGACGCCTGCATCCGTCAAAGGTTACATGCATCACCAGGAAAGCGAGCTGGAAAGCGATGCCCAGGTGCCGCCTTCGGAGGCGCCTGTCCCGTACGATTGGCTCCAGCCGCTGGAAAGGTCGATGCCCCAGGACCCGAAGCTCCATCCGATGCCCGCCCACGGGTCGACGGTGATGCTGTAGGTCTGCATGGCCTGCGATGTGGTGGACCTTATTGCCGCCTTCTTGCCCTTGCCGCCTGAGCTCTTCGTGATCTCGTAGGTGCGCAGATCTCCGTCCAGGTGCACGGATGCCTGGACGGATCCCATACGACGGGAGATCTGTGCGCTCGGAGTGAGCTGCCATTGGTCGGCGTAGGTGGTGCGCACGTTGTCGGTCCGGCTACCCTTTCCGCCTTGGCTCGTCACCGCGACGTCCCATAGGTATCCCAAACCCAGGGACGCACCGGTTTCCCAGTCCCCGTCCGGGCGGCTCCAGTCGAAGCTGCATTTCGCCCATTCTCCCGAGTACAGGGCCGTTCCGGCGCTGGCGCCGATGGATGCCGTCGGTGTGAGCTGGTAGCCAAGGCCGGCGGATGCGGCGTAGTCGGTGGCATCCCAGGAGCGGATGGTGCTGCTGGCGCCGACCGAGATCGTGAGGTCGCCGGTCTCCCAAGCAATTCCCAGGCTCGGTGAGATCGACCAGGTGGTGTCGGTGTAGGTGGTCCCGAGCGTTCCCGAGACGCCGGGGGTGACCGAGACTCCGTCGACCAGGTCGGAAAGATCCATGGCGCGAGACAATCCGAGGCTTCCCTCCAAGGGAGAGTCTGTTCCGACTGGCCGCAGGATCCCTAGCGTGGCGGACCAGGGACGGTCGGGTGCGTCGGATAGGTCCTGGGACTGGGCGGCAATGGCGGCGGTGAGCAGGATCATGGTGGTTTGCTTCATGGTGTCTCCTTTTCCGGGGTACGCAGACGCTGGAGGCGAACTTTCACGAAATCGCAGGAAAGTTCCGGCTCGCACATGCGTACTATGGGCAATGATGGAACCGACCGATGAAGATCTGGTGGCCGCGCTTGCCGCCGGGGACGAACGGGCCCTGGCGACGTTGATGCGGCGCTGGGAGGCGCCCTTGCGCCGCTATGTGATCCGCCGCTGCTGGAGCTGTGGGAGCGATGTCGACGACATCCTGCAGGAGGCCTTCATCCAAGTCGTACGGCACGTGCACGGCTTCGATCCCGCGCTTCGCTTCTCCAGCTGGATCTACCGGATCGTCCACAACGGGATGGTCTCACAGATCCGCCGCCATGCCCGTTCCGCCAGCCACGTGACGCTGAATGATGAAGCGCTGCTGGTCCCGAACGGATTGACGGCCGACTCCGCGCTCACGCGCAAGCAGCAGGGAGAGCAGGTGGCCGCCATCCTGCGGGACCTGTCCGAGGTGCTGCGGGAGGTCTTCGTGCTGCGCTTCCTGGAAGAGAAGAGCTACGAGGAGATCGGGGACATCCTGCACCTGAACCCCAATACCGTGGCCACGCGCATCCGGCGGGCCCGGACGGAATTTGTCGAACGGGCCCGTCGCATCGGTCTCGACCTGGAGGGAGGGGAATGATGGACAACGCCGACCGGCTGCTGGAGCGTCTGCATCGGGAGAACATCCGTCCAATCCCTCGGAGCGTGGTGCTGCTGCGGCGCGCCGGGCTGGCGGGACTCCTTGCCGTGAGCGCCTTGGCAAGCGCGGTATCGCTTGCGCTGGTGCTCCAGGAGCTGTTCCCGAAGCAAGGAAGGGGATGGCACTTCCGGTTGGCACTTTCGCACGCCGCACCTTGGATCTGGATGGCAACGGCGATTCTGCTGGCCTGGGGAGGCGTACGGATCTTCCGTTCCCTGCCGCGAGGCTGGCGCGTGCGGCCGCTTCCGTTGGGTGCGGGCTTTGCTGCGGCATGCCTTGCACTTGCCTTGCTGCTCTTCCAGTTCGATGCCCTGCTGAGCGCTCATCGTTTCGTGGCCCATCGGTTCCCGTCCTATCGTGCCGCCTGGAAGCGGCATGTGAACGCGACGGATGGCGGCTGCAAAAAAACTGTGGATGTCGAGAAAGATTCGGGCGGGTGCGGTCGTAACCGAAGGTGAAGCACCCGATGTCGGGTCCTTCGGCAAAGGAATATCGCCATGAAGAAGCTCATCTTACTTTTGACACTTTACGTCATTTCTGCGCATGCGGCCGATTCCACGGGAGCCGTGGACGCCCATCGCCAGAAGATCGATGCCGCCATCGCCGCTCGCGACTACGATGCCTGGAAGGCCGAACACGACGCCTTCTCGCAGGGCAAGGGCGGCATGCAGGTCACGCGCGAGAACTTCGAGACCTATGCGAAGATGCGCGAAGCCCAGGCTGCGGGGCGCGCCGACGAGGTCAAGGTACTGCGCACCCAGCTTGGCATGGGCAACGGCCAGGGCAGCCAAGGCAAGGGGCAAGGGATGAAAGGGTGCCAGAAGGCCGCAGGTGCCCCGTGCACGAAGGGACAGGGCGCAGGTGCGAAGGGCAACGGCCACAAGGGCCAGGGGTGCCAGCGGGTTCAGTGAAGCGATTCAGTCCTCGGAGACCACCCGGTCGCGTCCCTCGTGCTTGGCCCGGTACAGACGACGATCGACCAGTTGGAGCAGCTGGTCGGGGTCGTCGCATTCCTGCGACGAGGCCAGGCCGATGCTTGCGGTGATCCGCCCGTAGCTCCGGGTTGCGGGGATGCCGGGGACGGCCTGCAGGATGCGGTGGGCGAACACTGCGCCGCCGGCGGAGTCGGACTCGACCAGCAGCACCATGAATTCCTCTCCTCCCATCCTGGCCACGGTGTCGGTGTGCCGGGCCAAGTGGCGCAGCAGTTCCCCGATCTCCTTCAGTACCTGATCCCCGAAGGCGTGCCCCAGGGTGTCGTTGATCTTCTTGAAGAAGTCGAGGTCCACGGAGACCAGTGTGAAGACATTGCCGTGTCGGAGGCTGCGTTGCCACTCGTGCTGGAAGCGCTCATCGAAGCTCCGGCGGTTCTCCAGCTGGGTCAGGTGGTCCAGCGAAGCGGTGCGTGCCAGCTGCTCGTTGGATTCCCTAAGGCTTTCCGTGTACCGGTAGATTTCCAGGCGGGCTTGGAAGACGTGCGATTGCAGCAAGGACGAGAGGATGGCCAATCCGATTGCCTGCGACATCGTGGAAAGGATGCGCTCCGTGCTGTGATCCATCAGGTAGAGGGGGATGGCGATGGCGACCATCAGGAAGATGACGCCGATCCGGTAGCGGCGAGGGGACATGTAGAAGACGCCGGGAAGGACGAACAGCGCCACGGCGATGTCGTAGAGACTGGGATCTGCAAGGTTGCTCACCACGGTCATGTAAGCTGACTGGGTCAGGAAGAGTCCGTGCGCAACGTTCAGGGTGAGGGCCTTGTGCTGCCCGGTGCGCAGGGCACGGCGCCCTGCCCACCACGCCAGGAGGCACCAGGCCAGGATGGCCTTCATCCCTAGGGCATAGTACTCCCGGATCAGCGGATCCAAGATCCCGTCCGGGAGGATGTGGAACAGTCCCCACAAGAGGAATGCGATCGCCGTCGCCCAGGGGGCGACACGGACCAAGTTCCTCAGGCTGTGATCGATGCTTGCGCTGCGGAATTCAGGTGGAATGTTCATCGCATCCCATTCTACGCTTGTTTCCTGCGGCTGGGCAATGCGCGATCAGCGGCATTCCTGATTGGATGCTTCCGAATCCTGGTCAGTCGGCTACGCTTCTGGCCCGACGCAGGCGCCGCCAAGAGAGGCTGGCACCGGTCCAGATAAGCATCGCGCAGGCAAGGCTTACCAGAAACATGGCGACCTGTCCTGCGATCCCGAACAGCTCCCCGGTGTGCAGCGGCTTGACCAGACGGCGCAGCCTGGAACCGGCGTCCTGCGAAGGGCGCTCGATGCCGACAAAGGCGCCGCTGCGCGCGTCGATCCGGATGGTCAGGGGAGCGGGGCCGGCGCTCCCGGCGGTACGTACCTGGACTTGCACCGGCTCCTTGGGTTTCTGGGGCAGACGCAAGGTCATGGTTTCCCAGGGAGAACGCATGCGGGTGGAAGTCGTATCGAAGGCTGCTTGGAAAGAGACCGTGGGGCTCCTAGCCTGCCGATTCCCGTCCCGCTCCCCGCCGGGAGCTCGCGCCGACCTGTCCCGCGTCCCCACCTCCCGCTTGGGTGGCTCGCTTCCGACCGAACGGAAGAGGAGAGCCTCGGCCCATGGCCAGGACATGACAGATCCTGTCAGACTCAGTGCGACCAGGCAGGGCCAGGAAAGGATCCCGAAGGCGTTGTGCCATTGCCAGTCACGCGCACGACCGGCCAGTCCCTTGCGGGGCCACAGCACGTTGTAGGCCGCCCGAAGGTTGCGGGGCCACCAGAGCCATAGGCCGGAAAGCGACAGGAGCAGGCACAGGAGCGCGGTCGTCCCGGTGACGGGCCTGCCGATTTCCCGCGATCCCAGCCAGCGGTGGATCTCCTCCATGAAACGCAGGGCCTTGCGCATCTCGCTCTCGCTTCCCAGGACCTTCCCGCTCCAGGGATCCAGGTAGAGGCTCTCCTCGCGTCCGAAGCTGGCCGCCACGGAGCGGTCCGGTGAATCACCCACTGACAGGGCGGTGAGCTTCCCGGGACGCGCGGCGCGGGCGATGGCGGCCAGTGAATCCAGTGACAGTTTCTGTCCGACGGGAGGGATGGCGACAGTGCGGCGGTCGGACTCGGACCAGGCGACCAGCTGGGGCTCGAAGGCGATCAGGGCGCCGGTGAGGGCCATGACCAGGAGCGGCAGGGCGGCCAGCAGCCCCAGCGTGAGGTGCGACCAGAAGAAAATCTTGCGAATCATGGAATGTGGTTTCCTTTCGTGGTGAGGACGGAGCGAAGCCCCCCGGAGATTCCTTCTGGGAGGCTCGGAGCTCGGCTTTGTCGTCCCGTCAGAACTGGCAGCCCAAACGTAGGTTCCAGGTGCGGGGTGTGCCCATCACCAGCGAACTTCCGGTGGTGCCGCTTTCCACGACCGTCTCGTCGCCCAGGTTCGCGACGTTGAGGGCGACCTCGACCTGTGGGGTGACCTGGTAGAAGATGCCTGCATCCACCACGGTGGTCCAGGGCATGACCAGTGGATCGGGGGCGCTTGCGCTCTTGGTGGCCATCCAGCGCCGGGTCTGCCAGTTGACGTTGACGCTGGCTCCCAGGCCCTTGAAGATCCCCTTGTCGTGCCGGTAGCGGTTGAGCAGGTTGGCCGACCATTCGGGCGTCTTGTCCACGGGGGATCCGTCGGCGACCGGGTCGGTGCTGCTCTTGACCTGCGCGTCGATCCAGGCGCCGGTCAGAGCGGCGTTCCAGCCGTTCACCGGGCGCGCTTCCAAGGTCGCCTCGACGCCGAAGCTCTCGCGGCCGTCGTCGTCCGACTGAACGTAGTAGGCGTTGCCGTTGGCATTCTTGCCGGTGGCAGCCACCAGCACGTCCTTCTGGGTCAGCTTGAAGACTGATACCGTGGCCGAGGTGGTCCCCTGGTCGAACTTCACGCCGGCCTCCAGGTTCACGCCGGTGGTTGGGTCGAACTCGCCGGTCCGTCCGTCCTTGTCCTCGTACTCGCTGCTGGCCAGAGAGAAACTGGTCGAGTAGGAGCCGTACACGGCCCACTGCGGGTTCACCTGGAACAGGGCTCCGAAGCTGGGCACCGGGACGGCGCCGCTGGTCTTGTCGGCCAGGATCCTATCGAGGTTCTTGACGGTGTCGCGGTCGATGCCGGTGAAGCGGTAGTCGCGGTCATTCTTCTCGCCGGCCCAGGTGGCTCCGGAGGTCAGGATGAGGCGGTTCGACAGGAGCGATAGCTGGTCCTGCAGGTAGACGTTCCAGGCCAGCGTGCTGGTCAGGAAGGCGGGCTTCAGGACCAGGTTGGAGTCGACCAGGGCTTGGGTGTAGGTGCCGCTGTAGATGTCTATCGGGGAATGGATGCGACCGGTGGCGGAGGCGGAGCGGTCGGTACCCGAGTAGCGTCCGTTGAGGCCGACTCCGAATGTGTTTTTGACGGATTCTGTCACGTAGGTTTCCAGGTTGCCGTTCACGTCGAAGGCGTGGCCGAAGCGTTCGGTACGGCTCTTGGTCTGCTGGCGGGCGATGGTCCAGTGCCCGTCGGCTTGCTTGAGGGTGCTGGCGACCGGGGACCATTGATTGATGTCGGTGTCGTACGAGAGCCAGCGGTAGGCGGCCGACAGGCGCAGCGCGTCGCTGGGCGCGGCCTTGAAATCGAATCCGGCCACGGACTGCTCGTCCTGGCGTCCGCCCGCCGAGTGGTTGACCCCGGTCGGGGTCAGGTCGGACAGGTCGATGGTGGTGGAGCCGTCGCTGGTCGAGAGCGAGCTGGACGGGGAGATCAGGGTGCTGGCCCCGGCGCGTCGGCTGGTCCAGTTCCACTGCACCAGGGGGCGCAGGGTGTAGCGCCCCTGCTCGTCGATCTTCCACAGCAGGGAACCGAGGAAGGCGCGGCTGGAGTCGCGGGTGTCGGCGGTGTAGCCGCTCTTGTTCTCCCAGTTGGCCACGGCGCGGTAGAGGAGGCGTCCGTCCTCGGAGGCCTTGCCGGCGAAGTCCGCGTCCACCCCGAACGAGGATCCGGATCCGAAGCCCACCGAGTTCGATCCGAAGGGACCGAAGGAAATGTCGATCCGGCGCAGGCTCTGTTCCTGCGGGGCCTTGGTGATCATGTTGACCATGCCGCCGGGAACGGACATGGCACCGTAGGTCAGCCCCGCCGGGCCGCGCAGGAAGACCACCCGCTCGATGCCGAAGAGGCTGGGGCTGTAGTCGCCGCCGGCACGCACGCCCTGGAAGCCGTCCACTAGGTAGACCGACGGAGGCATGTGGTAGCCTCGGGCCTTGTAGTGGTAGCCACCGGCTCCGTTGCCGCCGTTGGTGAAGACGCCGGGCACGTAGTTGAGGGCCTGGGCCACGGTGCGGATGTTCTGCTCGCGCAGCGTCTCGGAGGGAAGCACAGAGACCGAGCGGGGCGTCTCGTGCAGGGGCGCGGGGATCTTCGACAGGGAGGCGTCGATGACCTGGCCTCCGGTGCGCTTGCGCTTGCCCACCACCTCGACGTCCGAGGTCTTGAGCGTATCGGTCGCCGGGTGCGCTGCAGGAGACTCTGCGACGGGGGCCGGGGCTGTGGGAGTGGAGTCGTCCGCCATGGCCAAGCCCGCCAGGAGGAGAGGAAGGATGCTTCTTTTCATGCGTCGTCTTTCTTGCGATAGGATGAGGATAAGAATCAATCTCAAACTTGCGCAATAAGAAAGGCGATGTCAAGCGGCATCGCCTCGGTTCTCCTAAACCTGTCGCACGGCGGGATCGAGCCGATTCAGTGAAGCGAGAACTCGCCTTCCAGTCCCATGCGCAAGGTCACGGCGCCGTCGCCGTCCAGGTCCTGCAGCCATTCCGCGCCGGTGTAGGCGAGGTCGGCAAAGCGCAGCGTGGCACCGGCTGCGGCCTGCCTGTTCCATCTGCCCGTGTCGTGGGTCTTGCGTGCATCGCAGCGCACGGCCAGCTCCAGCGCATCGACTGGCGTCCAGGCCAAGCCGGCCAGGGCGGCCAAGTCCGCGTCGTTCCAGGCGCCGTCGGTGACCATTCCTTCGAGGTCCAGGGAAAGCGGTCCCAACGGGATCTGGGCACCCAAGCTTGCGGTGCGGCTGTGGTGGGCGATGCGCGTCGAAAGCCTAGCCACGCCGTCCTTGCCCCACCTCGCGTCCAGGGATGCGACCGCCATCGGATAGGTCGCGGTGCCTTGGCGGAGCGAGCTGTCCGTGACAAATTCTGTCACCTCACGGGACTGGTTGGCGATTGCCACATGGCAGCCGAAGGCACCGCTGACCTTGCTTGCCATCAGGGAAGGAACGATGGTCTCCAGGTCCTGCTGCAGGAGCGGATCGTGGATGAGATGGCTGGGATAGAGTCCCATGGGAAGGGTCTGCTTGCCGAAAGAAAGCTCCAGCCAAGGGGAGCTCCAGGTGGCGAAGGCTTGGTCGACCTTGGCCGAGCCGTCCTCGTGGACGAGTACGGTCTGGGCAGAGAGGTCGGGGCGCAGGCGCAGTCCGATCGAGACTTCTGCATCGGACAGTTGGACTGGGACGTCGTCCGCAGAGAGGTCCGCTGGTGGGATACCCCCGAGGTCCAGGTTCACCAGTGTACCTAGGGTGAGGCCCGGCCTGGAAGCTGTGTCTTCTTGGGCGTGCAGCAGGGTGGAGGTTGCGAGTACGATTAGCATAGTTTGAAAATGAGATTGAGTCTTCATGCTTAGATTATAATCCAGATCTCCAAATCTTCCAAGAGAAATGAGAATGATTCTCAAGAATGCTGAAATTGCTCACGTTGGTTGCGCTTTCCCAAGCCGTGGCGGATCAGGATGCGCTGTACGGTGGGGGAGCTGAGGCGGATTCCGCTGACCTCCAGGAAGTAGGCAATGCGGTCGCAACCCCAATGGGGATGGCTGCGGGCGAGCGCAAGGATCTCGGATTCGGGATCCGCCTTGCTGAGGATACTGCCGTGCGGTTGCGCTTGCGATGCATGCCTGTACCAGGTGGCCCGATGGATCCCGTGGCGACGGCAGGCCTGGGCGACACCCAGCGAGGGGATGTCTTCCAGGATGCGTTCGGCAAGCTCCAGGGTCCATCGCATGGTCAGTCCAGGCGGAAGCGGTAAGGCATGCGAAAGGCTACCGCGACAGCTTTGCCGTTGCGCCGGGGCACCAGGAAGCGCGAGGCGAGCGCGGCGCGGCGCACGCTCTCGTCGAAGTCGCGTCCGGCGCTCTTCTCGATGCGCAGTTCCACCACGCGTCCGGAAGTGTCGGTGACGACCAGGGCGACCACGGTTCCTTCGCGTCCCTCGGCCTCGGCGCGGACCGGATAGCCGGGCAGGAGCGGAGCCACAGAGGCGGGGACGCCTTGGATCGCCACGGGCCCGGAGGATTCCCCCGAAGGGGATGACGATGGCGGCGAGGCTTGAATGTCCTGGGACGCGATTCCTTGGGAGCTTCCTTGGATGACGGCCATCTCCCCGCTGCCGTCGGGATGCGTTTCTCCGAGGGGCTGCGGATCCTGTGGTGTCGGCGATTGGGGATCGGATGGCGTGGCGGGAGCTGCTGCGCTGGTGCGGGCGGGAGCTGCTGAAGGCGGCGCGGCGGAGGGCTCCAGCCGAGGCGGTTCGAGTTCGACCCACTCGGGCTTGGGCGAGGTGCCGGGGAGGGCGCGCTGCGAGAGCAGTTGGATGCCTGCGACCAGCGCGATCGCCGTGAGGCATCCCCCGACCAGCAAGATCCAGTCGTTGCGGGAGCGCCTCGCGCCGGCATCTTCCCATTCCCACTGGGCCATTGACCATCTGTGGGGGTCGGGGCGGTCCCGGCGTTCCGAACGCCTGTCCAGGATCACGGCGTGTTCTCCGGCTGGACCTGCAGCGAGTACTTGCGGGCTCCTGAGGCCTTCACGAGGTCGATCGCCTCCACGACCCTTTGGTAGGGAAGTCGTCCGCTGGCGCTCACCAGCACCTGGTGGGTGCTGTCGGAGCGGCTCCTGGCGCTCAGGCGTGCCGTCGCCAGCTCCGGCGCGACGGGCTGTCCGTCCAGGAAGAATGTGCCTTGCGCGTCGAGAGCGAGGGAGGATGCGGTCGGAGCCGCTTGGCCTGCGGCCTTGGAGCGTGGCAGGTCGGCTTCGATGGCCGAAGGCCGTACCAGCGTGCTCGAGATCATGACCAGGATCAGAAGGACCAGGAAGATGTCCACCAGGGGTGTGATGTTGATGCCGTGGATGGGTCCCTGGGCGCGAACCGTCCCGGCCATCTAGAAGCTCTCCTTGAGCGTGGCCTGCAGGCTGCGGGCCACCAGGACGTTGCGCAGCTGGCGGGATTCCTCGAGGACCCAGCTCACGCGGGCGTGCAGGACGTTGTGCAGCACCACGGCGGGGATGGCCACCAGGAGCCCTGCGGCGGTGGCCACCAGGGCCGAGGCGATGGCCGACATGACCTGGGGCCCGGCCTGGCCCGAGGCGCCCATCTGCTGGAAGGCCGCCAGGATGCCCAGGACAGTTCCTGTCAAACCGACGAAGGGCGCGTTGGAGCCGACGGTCCCCAGGATGCCCAGTCCTCTCTCCAGTTCGTGGCGTTCCTCGATCTCGCGGGCCTCCAGCAGGCGGTCCAGGGCATCGGGACACAGGTGCTGGTGGGAAAGCGCGAAGGCCGACAGGCGCTCGGGGAGCGAGCGGCCGCCGTCGGCGAGCACCTCCACCTCGGCCCCTTCCCGCAGCGAGCGCGAGAAGACCCCCACCCAGTGGCGGTTGTCGCCGGAGATGCGGCGTATGGCGCGCAGGCGCAGTACGAAGAGCAGCGGGACTGCAACCAGTAGCCCGACCAGTACGGCGTGGAGGACCAGTTCGGTCCAGTGGAGTGCCGGTCCCAGAAAATGGATGGTGTGGTTCATGGCTTCTCCCGGGGGCTTCCTATGAGAGCATCTCAGCGAGTTCCACGGCGACGGCGGCGCGATCTAGCAGGTCTCGCAGTTCCAGCAGCTCGGACATCTCCAGCCCGATCTGGAGCGGCGAATCCTGGGAAAGCGACACGTAGACGTCCTTGCGCCAGCCGCATTCGGAATGCTGGAGGTTGGGTCTCAGTTCGGCCACGAATGTGCGGAAGTCTTCGAAGCGCTCGCGTGTCAGGCTGATCCGGAAGCCTGCGAACTCGATGGCGTGGACGCCTCCCGGCAGCGAGATGACCTGGCCGTTGGCGGTCTCTGAAAGCTGGTGTCCGCACATGTTCTGCTCCTTTTTAAGAATGAGTCTATATCTCAATTGATGATCGTATGAAAGCCGGGAAGCGGATGCGACTCCCGGCCTTTGACGGTGCTTGGGATCCTTGCCAACGGCCGCTTGGCGGCTCAGGGGACTCCGACCAGCCGCAGCCCTTGGACGGTGAGGCTTGCCAGCACCCACGCCAGGCCGACGAATCCGAACAGCTGCCCGATGGCGAAGCGGTCAGAGACCTCGCGGCGCATCACGGCCACGGTGGTGAGGCACTGCAGAGCGATCAAGAAAAAGACGATGAGACCGATGGTCGATGCCGTCGTGAAGACCAGCTGCTGGGTGCCGTCGAAGGTGGCGTGTTGCATGGCCTGAAGGATGCCATCGGTGGCGTCTTCGCCGCCTTGTACCGAGTAGACCACGGCCAGGGCCGAGACGAACACCTCGCGGGCCGCGAAGGCCGCGAGCAAGGCCATGCCCACCTTCCAGTCAAGGCCCATCGGGGCGAACACGGGGCCAAGGAGCTTTCCCAGCATCATCATGGCCGAGTGGTCGGGCGAGGGGTAGTTCATGAGCAGCCAGAAGCCCACCGACACGGCCAGGATGGTCAGGCCGGCGCGCTTGACGTAGCTGACGGTCCGGTCCCAGGTGGTCACGACCACGGTGCGGAAGGTGGGCGGTCGCCAGAGTGGGAGCTCCACCTGGAAGCCGGTGTGCGAGGGCTCGATCCCCAGGAGCTTGCCGCCGACCAGCGCCACCGACGAGGCGAAGACGATGCTTGCGAGGTAGATGGCGGTAAGGGCCAGGCCCCCCAGCAGGGGGCGGTCGTGGGGCACCAGGAATCCCAGCAGGAGGCCCCACACCGGCAGGCGCGCCGAGCAGCTCATCAGGGGAATGACAAGAAGTGTCAAAAGACGCTCTCGCTTGCCCGGAATGGTGCGGGCGGCCATGGCGGCGGGGATGGCGCAGGCGTTCCCCGAGAGCAGCGGCACGAAGGACTTGCCGTTGAGCCCGATGGCCGACAGGAACCGGTCGACGATCATGGCGCCACGCGCCAGGTAGCCGCTGTCCTCCAGGAGCCCTAGGGCCAGGAAGAGGATGGCAATCTGGGGGACGAACACGAACACGGCGCCGCCGCCTGCGATGACGCCGTCGACCAGCAGCCCCTTGATCCAGCCTTCGGGAAGGAGCGCTCCCACCTGCCCGCCCAGCCATCCGAAGAACGCCTCGGTGAGGTCCATGAAGGGCGCTGCCGCCGAGAAGACCGCCCAGAAGAGCCCTGACATCACCGCCACGAACGCGAGAAGTCCCAGGAAGGGGTGGAGCACGGCACGGTCCAGCCGCCCCAGACCCGGATTGGATGCTGCCCCCGATCCGTTGCCACGCACGCAGTCCGCTGCCGTCGTGTCGGCCCAGCGGAAGTTGTCCTGGATCTCGCGTTCCGAAAGCTCCTTGGGCACTGTGGCGGTGGCGGGTACATCAGAGATGGTGGCTTCAATGCAGGAGGTCAGGTCGGACAGGCCCGCTCCCGTGCGGCCGTCCACGTCCACCACGGGCGTCCCGAGCCGCTCCGAGAGGAGGTTCGTGTCGATGTCCTTGCCCTGCTTGCGGGCCAGGTCGTTCATGGTCACTGCCACCACGCAGGGGATGCCGGTCCCGATCAGCTGCCGCACCAGCGGCAGGTGGCGGGCCGGTTGGGTCGCGTCGAGCAGGGCGATCAGGAGGTGCGGCGACTGGTGGCCACTGCCCAGGACCCGGTCCAGGGCATCCAGGGCCGACAGGGCGACCTGCTCGTCCTGGGAGCGGGGAATGATGGAGACGATCCCCGGCGTGTCCATGACCTGCACCGTGCCCGGGACCAGGGTCGCCTTCGGGGCCGCGTGGCAGTCCGGTCCGGTGGATGGGAGCGGGGAAGGGGATTCTGAGCCGTTGCGCAGGGTGCCCAGGGAGTACTCCACCGTGGCGCCGGGGTAGTTCACGGTCTTGTAGCGGGCTCCCGTGAGGTGGTTGTAGAGGCTGGTCTTGCCGGCATTGGGGGCGCCGATCAGGACGACGACCTTGGTTTGTGCGGCCATGGCTCAGAGCTCGATGCAGGCCGCATCGGCGCGGCGCAGGGCGATGGTGGAGCCGCGCACCTGGAAGGCCAGGGCGCCGCCGAAGGCGGCCTTGGCCACCAGACGGATGGTGGTGCCGGGCGTGAAGCCCAGTTCCTGGAGGCGCGAGCGGAGCGTGGCGTGCCCGCTGATGCAGCGGATGGAGGCTTCCTGGTTCTTTCCCAATTGGGCGATGTTGCTGATCATGGCGTCTTCCGATCCAAGAAAGAGATTGAGACTATTTGTATAGAAATCAATATAGACCGAAAAATCTTGAAGAGGTTGAGAAATTGTCTCTTTTTGTGCGGAAGGACCGCCGGAGCGGGGCCGGGAGCGGGCAAACGGCGATTCTGTGGTGCGAAAGATGAAATCAAGACACAAAGTCTTGCGCAATCGAGGCTTGTTGCCTACTTTATGTGCTGTGCAGGTGCCTGAACGCGGCCAGAGCCTCGGGAGGGAGAATCGGGAAGTTCGGTGAGAGGTCTTGCGACTTCGAGTCCGACACGGAACCGCCACCGTAACCGGAGACGAACGACACGACCACTGGGAGCGATCCTGGGAAGGGTGTCGGGAGGCTTGATCCGGAAGTCGGGAGACCGGCCTGCACCGCGTGAGCCGCATCGGTCCCGCGCGTCCACACATCCATCCTTGGCGGGACTCCAGGCATGAAGACCAATCCACATCCGTTGTCGTTTTGCGGCACGCCCGAACTTTCCCAGTGGCGTGTCCAGGACAGAGATCATCAGTTCCGCGCGTTCGACGCATCGCGCATCGCAAGGGCCTTGGCGGCGGCGCTGGGCTCCGCGGACGGCAGCGCCGTGAGTCAGGAGCGGGCCATGCAGGCCGGGATGCTGGCCTCCAGCGTTTGCGACCTCGTGGTGCGACGGCACCCGGAGGGCGGCACCGTGCGTCTGGAGGAGATCCAGGACCTCGCGGAGCTTGCCCTGATGCGCGCCGGCGAGCACGAGGCGGCGCGCCGGTTCGTGCTCTACCGCGAGGGCAGGCGGGCGCATCGGGAGGCGCAGACGGAATCCGTCAAATCCTCGCCCGAGGTCGAGGCCCTGATCGAAGGGCTCGCCGATCCGCTCCTGCACGAGGGCATGGAGCGCTTCGTGCTGTTCCCGATCCGCAACGAGGCGCTCTGGAACGCCTACAAGGAGCACCTGGCACTCTTCTGGACGGCCGAGGAGATCGACCTGTCCAAGGACCTTTCCGACTGGCGCACCTTGGGCGAGGGGGAGAGGCGTCTCTTCGACCGCATCCTCGGCTTCTTCGCTGCCTCCGACGGCATCGTGGCCGAGAACCTCGCCGCCCGCTTCTACCTGGAGATCAAGGCCCCGGAGGCGAGGGCCTACTACGCCATGCAGCTCCTGATCGAAGGAGTCCACGCGGAGGTCTACTCGCTGCTGCTGGACACCCTCCATCCGGACCGGGAGGAACGCGAGCCGCTCCTGAAGGCCGCCACCGAGATTCCCGCCGTGGCCGAGAAGGCGCACTGGGCGCTTGCCTGGATGGATCCGTCCCGACCGCTTCCCGTGAGGCTCGCTGCGTTTGCGGCGGTGGAAGGCATCTTCTTCTCCAGTTCGTTTGCCGCCATCTACTGGCTCAAGGAGGTGCAGCCGGGCAAGATGCCGGGGCTCACGTTCTCCAACGAGCTGATCAGCCGCGACGAGGGGCTGCACACCGACTTCGCGCTCGCGCTGCTTTCCCAGCTGCAGGACAAGGCTCCCAGGGCGGAGGTGGAGCGCCTCTTCCGCGAGGCCGTGGCCGTGGAGGAGCGGTTCGTGGACGATTGCCTCCCCCGGGCGTTGCCGGGCCTGTCCGCCTTGCAGATGAAGGAGTACGTGCGCTTCGTGGCCGATCGGCTGCTGGCGCAGATGGCACTCGATCCCGTCTTCGGGGTCGAGTGCCCGTTCCCGTTCATGGAACGGCTGGCCCTGGCCAACAAGAGCAACTTCCACGAGCGCAAGGTGGCCGAGTACCGGCGTCCTTCGGTCGGGACCGCCGTCATCGACCGCGCCATCCGCTTCGACGCGGACTTCTGAAAGGCATTCCCAATGGACCTGCATGCGCTCCTGTCGCGCCACGGACAGAATCTGTCCGTAGACATCCCCGACCTGCTGCGCCGCACCCTGCGCGGCACCGCTCCCGACGCCTCCCCGGAAGAGCTGCTGGACCAGGCGGTGCGGACCTGCGCGGGGCTGGCCTCCAGCCATCCCGACCACGACCTGCTGGCGGGCCGGTTGGCCATGGCCTCCCTGCACGGAAGGACTCCCGCGAGCTTCCGCACCTGCGTCGAGCGGCTCCATGCCCGCGCCGACCGGGAAGGGAACCCTGCCCCGGCCGTGAGCGGGGAACTGCTGGCCCTGGTGCGGCGGCACGAGGCCGCGATCCAAGCTGTGATTCGTTCGGAGCGCGACTTCGACTTCGACCTGCTGGCGGTGCGCACCTTCGAGAAGTCCTACCTGCTGCGCGACCGGGACGGGATCGTGGAGCGCCCCCAGCACCTGTGGATGCGGGTGGCCTTGGGCATCCACGGGGACGACCTGGAGCGCGCCTTCGAGACCTACGAGGACCTGTCGCGGCGCCGGGCCATCCATGCCACGCCCACGCTCTTTGCGGCCGGAACCCCGCGTCCCCAGATGAGCTCCTGCTTCCTGCTTGCCATGAAGGCGGACTCCATCGAAGGGATCTACGCGACCCTCGCCGATTGCGCCCGCATCAGCCAGAGCGCCGGCGGGATCGGGATCCACGTGCACGACATCCGCGCCGCGGGCTCGTTCATCGCGGGGACCGGCGGCACCTCCAACGGCCTGGTGCCGATGCTTCGCAACTTCGACGCGACCGCCTCCTACGTGGACCAAGGAGGCGGCAAGCGCAAGGGCAGCATCGCCGTCTACCTGGAACCGTGGCACGGCGACGTGGTGGAGTGGCTGGAGCTCAAGCGCAACACCGGCAAGGACGAGATCCGCTGCCGCAACCTCTTTTACGGACTTTGGGTGCCCGACCTTTTCATGGAGCGGGTGCGCGACGACGGTGCCTGGACTCTCTTCGATCCGCACCGCGCCCCGGGGCTTGCCGAGGCGGTGGGTGACAAATTCCGTCAATTGTACGAGGGCTACGAGACGGAGGGGAAGGGCATGCGCACGCTGCCCGCGCGCGAGCTGTGGCGCAAGATCCTGGAGGTGCAGATCGAGACCTCGATGCCCTACCTGGTCTACAAGGACGCCGCCAACCTCAAGTCCAACCAGTCGCACCTGGGCACCATCCGCTCCTCCAACCTGTGCGCCGAGGTGATCCAGTACACCTCCCCGGAAGAGACGGCCGTGTGCAACCTGGCCTCGGTGAGCCTGCCCTCCTTCTGGGGACCCGGGGGCTTCGACCACGAGGGGCTGCATGCGCAGGTGGGACGCCTGGTGCGCAACCTCGACCGCATCATCGAGCGCAACCTCTATCCGGTCCCCGAGGCCGAGGTTTCCAACCGCAGGCACCGCCCGATGGGGATCGGGGTGCAGGGCTTGGCCGACCTGTTCCTGGCGGCACGCATGCCTTGGGACGGCGAGGAGGCCTGGACGTTGCACCGCGAGGTCTTCGAGACGCTCTACCACGGCGCCGTGACGGCCTCGGTTTCCCTTGCTGCCGAGCTCGGGCCGCACCCGAGCTTCGCGGGGTCGCCGGCAAGCCAAGGGCTCTTCCAGTTCGACCTGTGGCACGAGGACCGCAAGCGCCGCGGCGAGGCCTTGCCCGATTCCGCGCTCGAGGTCTACGCCTCGGGGCGCTGGGACTGGGAGGCGCTGCGACAGGAAATGACAAATTCAGGGATGCGCAACAGCCTGCTGGTGGCGATCATGCCCACCGCCTCCACCGCCTCGCTCCTGGGGAACACGGAAGGGATCGAGCCCATCCCGGCCGTGCTCTACAAGCGCAACGTCCTGTCGGGGGAGTACGTGCGCACCAGCCGGGCGCTGGTGCGCGACCTGGAGGCCCTGGGACTTTGGAACGCGCAGATGAAGGAGCGGATCGTGGCCAGCGAGGGATCGGTCCAGGGGATCCCGGAGATCCCGTCGGAGATCCGGCGCCTGCACCGCACGGTGTGGGAGCTGCCGCAGCGGTTGCTCGTGGACCTGGCGGCCGAGCGCGGGGCGTTCGTCTGCCAGAGCCAGAGCCTGAACGTCTTCTTCCACGAGCCCACCGTCGCCAAGCTCACCAGCATGCACTTCCACGGCTGGCAGAAGGGACTCAAGACGGGCTCCTACTACATTCGGCAGGGATCGGTGCGGCTCTCCCAGAAGGTGACCGTCCCGGTGGAACTGGAACGCCAGGTGGCGGCCCAAGCGTGCTCAATCGACGATCCCGATTGCTTGGCGTGCTCGGCGTGATGGAGACTCCTCAGCACTTGCCGAACTTGCGCAGCCAGGCTTCCCGCAGGCTGCCGTGGAGGCGGCTGTGGAACTCGGGGGATAGCTCGATGGGCTCCTCGCCCCGGAACAGTTGCACGGTGCGGGCGGCGGTGTCCACCACCACGCGGCAGTTGCTGCAGCCTTCCATGTGCCGTCGCAGCTCGGCGCACATGCTGGTCTGGCTGTCGCCGTCCAGGTAGTCGGCCAGGCCTCCGAGCAGGTCGCGGCATTCGCCGTTCCCGTGGGTGTGCGGATGTCCGTGATCGTGCTTCATGCGTGGGTGTCTCCTGCTGCCGCCAGGCCTCCCGGACCCGAGCCGTCGATGTGGGAAAGGGCCTCCTCCTGGCTTCCGAAGGTCCGGGTGAGCCGCTCGCGCAGCGCCAACCGGGCCCGCAGGAGCCGCACCTTGGCGTTTCCGACCGTGATGCCCAGTTCCAGGGCGGCCTCTTCGGTGGAGAGTCCCTGCACGTCGCGCAGCACGAAGACCGCGCGCAGGTTGGGGGAGAGCTCGTCCAGGGCCAGGTCAAGGATCGTGCGCAGCTCGGAGCGCTCGATGCCGGCGGAAGGATCCTCGCGCCAGTCGGCGACCAGGCCGGGCCTTGCGATGGAGCCCTCGTCGTCCTCGTCCAAGGCCAGCTCGTCCAGCGAGAGGCTTTCCTTGCGCTTGCGGCTGCGCAGCACATCAAGGCCTGCGCGGGTCGCGATGCGCCCCACCCAGGTGCAGAAGGACGAGTCCCCCCGAAAGGTCTCCAACGCCTCCAGAGCCTTGAGGAAGGCCACCTGCACGACGTTCTCCGTTTCTTCCTTCTCGCCCAGGAGCCGCCAGACCACCGTCCAGACCTTGCGCTCGCAGTGGCGCACCAGCTGGTCGAAGGCCTCGAAGTCCCCTTGCTTTGCCTGCATCACAAGCGCGCTTTCCTCGGCGCGGTCGAGCAGTCGTCGTTCCCGGGTCTGGTTCATGGTGCCAATCTAGTCAGGCGGCCAGCTGCGTGAAGCGTCCGATCAGTTCCTGGGGCGGCAGCAGGCCCACCACCTGGTCCACCACCTTGCCGTCCTTGAAGAAGAGCATGGTGGGCACGCCGCGGATGCGGAAGCGTCCGGCCAGCTCCGGTTCCTGGTCCACGTCGACTTTCACGATCTTGACCTTGCCCGAGAAACTCTCGGAAAGCTTGTCGAGCATGGGCGAAAGGGCCTTGCAGGGGCCGCACCAGGTGGCGTGGAAGTCCACCGCCACGGGGGTGTCGGAGAGCAGAACTTCCTGCGGGAAGTGGGCGGTGTCGATGACGACTGGCTTCATGGGTGTCCTCCTGGAATGCGGTTGTGGAAGACTGGACGCCAAAGCCCCGACGGAAGTTACGCCCGAACCGGACGTTCCTGCCGCGACGGTGAGAAGCGCAGAATCAGCTGGGCCAGCTCCTCGAACTGGATGGGCTTGGAGACGTGGGCGTCCATGCCTGCGGCCAAGCTCTTCTCGCGGTCCTCCTTGAAGGCGTTGGCCGTCAGGGCCACGATGGGGATGGCGCTCCACAGGACCCCGGAGTTGCCCGAGCGGATCCGCATGGTGGCTTCGTAGCCGTCCATCACCGGCATCAGGCAGTCCATCAGGACCAGGTGGTATTGGCGCTCGCACAGCAGCTCGATGGCCTGGGCGCCGTTGTCGGCGATGTCGTAGACGATCCCGAGGTTGGACAGATATTGTCCGATCACCAGTTGGTTCACCGGGTTGTCTTCCGCCACCAACAAGCGCATGCCCCGGAAGCTTTCCCAATCGGGCAGGGAGGATTCGTCGGTGTCGAAGCTGGTTGCATATTCGAGCGGGAGTTCGATGCGAAAGGTCGTGCCTTGGCCGGGGCGGCTGGAGACCTGGATGCTCCCTCCCATCTGCTCGATCAGTTGGTGGCAGATGGACAGTCCCAGTCCGGTTCCCCCGAAACGGCGGGAGATGGAAGCATCGGCCTGGGCAAACGGCTGGAAGAGCCTTGCCAAGGCGTCCTGGCTCATCCCGATGCCCGTGTCGGACACCGACCACTCCAGGCGTGGGGAACCGGAGATGTCCGAGATGCCCGCCTCCAGGGTGACTGTCCCGCATTCCGTGAACTTAATGGCGTTGCCCACTAGGTTGTTCACGATCTGTCGCAGCCGGATCTCGTCGGCCACGATGGCGGGAAGTTCCGAAAGGGAGCTCTGCAGTCGGAACTCGATGTCCTTTTCCTGGGCGCGCAGGGAGAAAATGGCGCTGAGGTCCTGCAGGAATGGCTCGAGCTCGAAGGCCCTGGGTTCTAGCACCAGCTGTCGAGCTTCGATCTTGGACAGGTCCAGCACGTTGTTGATCAGGCCCACCAGGCCTTGCCCGCTCTGGGAGATGAGCTCCACGTAGCGGCTCTGCACGATGTCCAGATCCGTCTCGGCCAACAGGCGCGAGAGTCCGATGATGCCGTTCATGGGCGTGCGGATCTCGTGGCTCATGGTGGCCAGGAAGTCCCCCTTGGCCAGCGATACCTGCTCGGCCGTGGCGCGTGCCTCCTGCAGCAGTGCGTTGGCCTCGGCCAGCTGCTGCCGACTGTCGGCCAGCTCCCGCTTGGTCTGCCACGACTGCAGCAGTGATCGCAACAGGAGCAGGAACTCCTCCTTGCCGAAGGGCTTGCGGATGAAGAAAAAGCCCTTCTCCAGGTGGCTGTCAATCCGGTGGCGGTCCACCTCCGCGAAGGCCGAGGTCAGGAGCAGGACTTCCACGGACGGGTCGCGGGAGCGCAGCCGGACTGCGTCTTCCAGGCTCCCCGCCTGAAGGTCCAGGATGGCAATGGGGCAATTGATGTTGCCGCAAAGGAGCTCCTGGTGCCTTTCCTGCAGCGATTGGACGTCCGGGAAGAGTTCGGCACGCGGGAGGTAGGGACTGTTGGAAAAGGCCCGTCGGTAGAATTCCCTAAGGCTGCTGTCCTGGTCCGCGACGAGGATCGTGAGGTCCAAATCCGTGTCCTCCTGCCTGCCGGCATTTGCTGGAGGAGAACGTAGGGAATTTGCAGCTCTGCAGGTCGCACTGAAACTTGTCTGCAATGCCCTCAGGTTTCGAGGGCAGTGGCCAGGCTGCTGAGCTCGTGCGCCATGTCGGCCAGTTCTCCTGCGGCGCTGCCGGTGCTGTTGGCATTTTCCTGGGCATCGGTTGCTGTTTGTTCCAAGGCGGCCATCGCCTGGTGCAGTCCGCCGCCCAGGAGCGAGGCCTGGGCGGCTCCCCTGGCGATCTCCCCGGTGGCCGACGATTGCTGCAGCACCGATAGGTTCACGTCCTGAGAGAGCGTGCGCAGTTCCCCTACCACGCTGCGGATCGAATCCATGGTGGTGACGATTCTTCCGATCTCCGAGCGCATTTGCTGGACGACCTCGGCGATCATCTGGTTGGCCTGGGAGGTGCCGTGAGCGAGTTCCTTCACCTCTTGGGCGACTACGGCAAACCCCTTGCCCGCTTCGCCGGCCCTGGTGGCTTCGATGGTGGCATTGAGGGCCAGCAGGCGCGTCTGCTTAGAGATTGCCTGGATGGTCCCGACCGCTTCTCCGATGCGCTGGCCGGCCTGCGACAGACTGGCCAGGATCCCTGCCGTGGCGTCGACTTCCTGGGCGCCCTTGCTGGCTGTGTCGGCGGCCTTTCCGGAAGCTTGCGAGATCTCCCGGATACCGGTCGCCAGTTCCTCTGCGGCCGTGGCGACGGATGCGATGGCCGAGCCGAGTTCGGAGGCTGTCTGGAGGCTTTGGCCGCAGTGGGTACGGGTCTCTTTGACTTGTCGACTGGCCTGGTGGCTCAGGCCTTTGAGCCCTTCCGAGGCGCGGGTGAGTTCGGATGTCTGGGCTTTCAGGTGCCTTGCGATCTCGATGCGCTTGGCAGCGTCGAGCCGGTTCTCCTGCAGTTCCCACACCACGACCCAGCCGGTGGTCGTTCCGTTCCCGTCGCGCAGGGGGTCGGATTGCAGGTGGAGGATGCGATCGCCGCAGGGCAGTTCGTGCATGGTCTCCTGGGTGCGGTGACAGAGGCCTCCGAGCCGTTCGTGGAGGGATGGAAGCTGGGTTCCCAGGACAGAGCCTTCGGGGAGCGAAAGCCATGGGCTCAAGGCGGTGATCTCGCGCTGGCTGGCGGGGCTCTGGAAACGGATGGTCTGTTCGAGGTCCAGGATCCAAGCGTGGATGGTGGACTGCTCCACGATGGCCGATTGGTAGGACAATTGCCGCAACAGTTGGCCCGAGGTGCGCAGGGAATGCGCGTACACGGCGCTGCCGGCCAGGGCCAGCAGGCAAAGGCCCACCAGCGCATACGACCTGGTGCGATGGGCCTCGGATTCCTGCCGCGCCGCCACGAGGCTGGCTGCCTGCACCAGGGCCATCGCAGCCTGCCGGTGCGGGGCGAAACGGGCGGCCAAAGGACCGTTCACTACATCTGAGGCGGCGATGACATCGACATTCTTCATGGCCGGGGAAAAGCCGGAATCGTAGGTGTTCCAGAACGCCTCGCCGGTGGCGACGACCAAATCCAATCGCGATCCGATGGCGGTTCGGATGGGACTGGTGCGCCAACGCTGCGCTGCCGCAAGGAACGATTGGCGCAGGGAATCCAGCCGGGACAGTTCCGCGTCGCGTCGGGACGGATCCAGCTCGCGCGAGGCCTGGAAGCACAGCAGGTACGGCTCGGCCAAGTAGAGCGGCGGCGGGATCACGTCGGCCGTAAGATCCTTGGATTCGATGACCTTGCGGTAGGCGTTGCCTCCGATGCCCGCCTGCGACATGGCGACCAAGGCGTCGCCGGCCATCAGCCCGAAAAGCACGGCTCCTGTCCGCAGCATAGTGGCCAGCTGCATGCGCGTTCCCCGCCTCGACGATCCTGTGCTCATGGTTCCCCCTCCGTTCCGGGGCCATGCTAGCTGATCGTGGGGGGCAAGTCCAGGAATGCAACAGGGGTGAAACCTGCGGCAAGGCAAGGGGCAAGGATTTAGGAACTGGGAGGCCTAGTCTATTTCACAAAGCTTTACAACTGCCCGGCCCGGGAAGAATGTTGTTTGTCGGGGATGTCTGCTGCAACCGAGAAATCCCCACACCTGCTCGACTGGGAGTCGCGTGCCAATGTCCTGACCCACGCCGTGGGCACCGGGATCTTCCTGGCCGGTCTTGCGCTGTTGGTGACACTTGCGATCCGCACCGCAGACCTTTGGAAGATTGTTTCCTTTGCTGTCTTCGGCGCCAGTCTGGTGCTGCTTTACGGTGCCTCCACCCTCTACCACTCCTTGCGTCGCCCGCGCTTGCGCCGGATCTTCCGCATCCTGGACCACGTCTCGATCAACATCCTGATCGCAGGCACCTACACGCCGTTCCTGATGGTTAACCTGCGCGAGACCGGCTGGGGCTGGCCGCTCCTGGGCACCATTTGGGGGCTGGCCCTGGTCGGAGTGGTGAGCGACCTGTTCTTCACGGGGCGCTTCAAGAAACTCTCCACCTTCCTCTACATCCTGATGGGATGGGTGATCGTAGTGGCCATGCGTCCGCTGGTCCACAGCATCAACACGCCGGGGCTGGTGTTGCTGTTTGCCGGGGGCTTCTCCTACACCGGCGGCGCCGCCTTCTACATCCTCGACAAGCGCTTGCCGTTCGGGCATGCCGTGTGGCACGTCTTCGTGCTGGTCGGCAGCATTTGCCAATTTCTGTCCGTGCTGGTGGGCGTGCTGCCGCGCTGACTCACCCTTCCAGGAAGGCCCGGTAGAGCGCTTCGGAGGCGGCGTGGTCGGAAAGCGCGAAGAGCTCGCGGGAACTGTGCATGGCAAGCATCGGCGCTCCGCAGTCCACCACCGCGATTCCAAGGCTTGCGGCCAGGGCCGGTCCCACCGTGGATCCGCAGCCTAAGTCGGCGCGCATGGCAAAGTCCTGCAGGGGCACACCGGCCTTGCGGGCCGCTAGGCGCAGCAGGGCAGCGGCCGGGGCGTCGGTAGCGTAGCGGTAGGAGGCGTTGGTCTTGAGCACCGGGCCGTGGCCCAGCAACGGGGCGTTGCCCGCGTCGTGCTTGCCGGGATGGTTGGGATGCACGGCGTGAGCCATGTCGGCCGAAAGTCCTGCCGACCGGGCCAGCAGGGCAAGCCAGGCTTCCCGTCCGACTCCCAGTGCCAGCGCCAATCGTTCCAGCAGCTGGGGAAACAGTTGCGAGCGGGCGCCGGTGCGGATCTCCGACCCGATCTCCTCGCCGTCGAACAGTGCCACCAGAGGCAGGATCCCGGGTTGCGGGCGGCTTTGCAAAAGGCCCGACAACAGCGCGTGGCAGGAGGCTAGGTTGTCCAGGCGTCCCGATTGCAGCAGTTCGCCTGCGATGCCCAGCCGGGTCGGGGGCTGGGCGTCGATCGCGCACAGCTCCCAGGCCAGAATGTCCTGGGGGGCGCACTCCAGGGCTTGGGCCAGGGCGGACATCAGGGACCAGGTGCCCTCGTCGAGTCCGGCCAGAAGGGGCAGGTGCAGTTCGCGGTTGAGCTGCGGGCCCTTCTCGTTCACCTCGCGATCCAGGTGGATGGCCAGGCTGGGAAGTACGGGGCAGGGAGAAGTCAGGCGCACCAGACGTTCCTGGCCGTCGTCCAATTGGACCCGTCCGGCTAACTCCAGCGGGCGGTCCATCCAGGTGTGCAGGAGTGCGCCGCCGTAGACTTCCACGCCCAGGCTGCAGGTGCCTGGGCCGCGTCGCTCGGGGCGCGGCTTGAGACGCAGGCAGGGACTGTCGGTGTGGGCGGATGCGACCCGCAAGGCCTCCAGGTGCGAGGGCCACTTCCAGGCCACTAAAAGACCGCCCGAGCGCACGAAGGCGCCGGTGCCTGCGATCTCCCAGGGACTTCGCTCCAGCGCCAGTTCGCCAAAGCCTTCCGATTCCAGCCACTGGGCACCGGCCTGGGCCGCATGCCATGGAGTGGGGGAAGCTTCTAGCCAGACGGTCAGGTCCACGTCACGGCTCCTCGTCCATGATCTGGTCGGGACGGAGCGGCTTGAACTCCGACAGGTCCTCCTCCACCGGCAGGTTCGGGATCCGCTCGGCGGCGCGCCAGGCGTTCTCGGCGGTCAGCAGCCGAAAGGACATGCCTTCCACCTCGACGGGGCGCAAGGCTGCGGCGACCTGCTTCATGAAGAGCTCGGTGGAGAGGTAGGAGACCTTGCGCTCGCTGACCTTGCGCAGGAACTTGCGGGTTTCGATGGTGCGGTCCAGCACGACGTAGTCGCAGGGCGGGAACACGCAGGCCCCGTCGTTCTCCCAGGCCATGGCGGTGACGACCTTGCCGCTTGCGGGGATCTTCAGGAAGTGCACCGGGGGGACTTCCGCCTGGATCTTGGCGTCCTGCAGATGCTGCAGGATGGCCTGGCGGCGGCGGGAGTACTCCCACCAGCGGCGGGTGGACTGCGGGTCGAGCAGGTGCAGTTTGCGTCCGCTCTCCATGGCCTCGTCCATGGCCACCATGTTGCCGTGGCTCCAGAGCGTGATCATCTCCTCGCACAGGGCCTGGGTTCCGGGCGGGGACTGGAGCGGATTGCCGGTGGCGCCGTCGCTGGGGACCAGGCCCAGGCATTGGGCTAGGCTTCCCAGGATGGGGGCGGCTTCCAGGGCGAAGAAAGAGGGACGCAAGTGGTTGATGGAGGCCTCGAGGCCGCAGGGCCCCAGGGCGTCGTCGTCGGAAGGGCGCACCTCGTAGAGCGAGAGCACGAAGTAGACGCCGGTGTCGTGGTTGCGGTACCACCAGGTGCGCAGCCCGTCGCGATCGGTCGAGGCCTCGAATTGCGGGATCTCCAGGCGCCACTCTTCGATCTGTTCAAAGGTGGGGGGTATGCCGCCCGGGGACAGGAATTCCAGTGCAAAGCTCATGCGCCTCAAAATGCACATTCCGGTGCCCGGTGCGGGGATGTGATTAGGTGCGCGGCTCGAAACGCTCGCGCAGGGCCTCGCCCAGCACCTGCAGGCACAGGAGCACGGCGGCCAAAAAGCCCGAGGGCGCCAGCACGAGCCATGGGGCCAGGTCCATGTTTTGGGCCCCGTCGGCGACCAACAGGCCCAGGGAGTTGTTGCTTGCGTTGAGCCCCAGGAACGACAGGAAGGCTTCCTGCAGGACGATCTGCGGCACCGAAAGGGTGGCGTAGACGGCGATCAGCGGGAATGTTCCCGGCAGGACGTGCCGCAGGAAGTTGCGCCAAGGAGCCATCCCCAGGGCGTGCGAGGCCTGCACGTGGTCGCGGTGGCGCAGCAGCAGCACCTGCGTGCGCACCACGCGGGCGATGGTCAGCCACTGCACCAGCCCCAGGGCCAGGAACAGCGCCCACAGGCTCCTGCCGACCAGCGACATCAGGACGATCACCAGGAACATGTAGGGAAGCGATTGGAGGATCTCCACCACGCGCATCATGACGGCATCGGTGCGCCCGCCGACCCAGCCCGAGACCGCACCCCAGGCCGTGCCCACCAGCACCGAGACCGCCGTGGCCACCGCCGCGACGCCCAGCGACAGGACGCCGCCGGCACACAGCCGTGCCAGCACGTCGCGCCCCAGGGCATCGGTGCCCAGCCAATGCCGCAGGCCGCTCCCGGCGCGGCACAGCGGCGGCAGCAGTTGTTGTGACAGATTCTGTCCGTCGGGATCGGGGAGCAAGGCCTGTCCTGCGAGGCAGGACAAGGCCAGGACGGCCAGGATCGCGGACGGCAGGCCCAAACGGACGTTCATGGCCCAGGCTCCCGGGAGCGCGGGTCCAGCATCCAGGTGGCGGCGTCGGCCAGGGCGTTGAGCAGGATCAGCAGCAGGCAGTAGACGCACAGGGTTCCCAGCGCCAGCGGGTAGTCGCGCTGCAGGGCGCTTTGCACGAAGTGCCTGCCCATCCCGGGCACCTGGAAGACCTGCTCCACCACCAACGTGCCGGTCAGGAGGCCTGCGGCGGCGGGTGCCAGGTACTGGACCAGCGGCAGGAGTGCGGCGGGCAGGGCGTGGCGCAGCACCACCAGGGCTTCGGGAAGTCCCTTGGCGCGGGCGGTGCGGACGTGGTCCTCCGCCAGGGCCGCAAGCAAGCTGGTGCGCAGCAGCCGGGCGACGAAGGCGCAGGTCGCGAGGCTGGCGCAGACGGCCGGAAGCATCCGGCTGGCCGGACCTTCCCATCCCGCCACCTGTCCCAGCGGCAGGCCGATCCACTCCTGCAGGAGCGGGGCGACCACGAAGCCGGGAATCACCAGGCCCGTCAACAGGATTCCCATCCCCCAGGTGTCGGGCCAGCGGCCCTTGTGGGTGGCAGCCAAGATCCCGCTCGGCACGCCCACCGCCAGCGCCAGGAGCAGGGCCCAACCGCCCAGTTCCAGGCTCACCGGCAGGGACTGGAGCAGGATGTCGCGCACCTGCTGGTCGGGGTGCTTCCACGAGGGACCGAAGTCCGCGTGCAGCAGCACGCGTTCCAGGAAGACGTCCAGGTGCAGGGCGTGCTTGGCTTCCAGCTTGGAAAGGGCCTCGGGAGACAATGCCCGTTCATTGGCCCAAGGTGACCCGGGGGCATGTTGCATCAGGAAGAAGGACAGGCACAGCACGCACAGGAAGGCTGCCAAGCCTTGCAACAGGCGCAGGAGGACGCGCGTCACGGTCGCCTCCAGCGCACCAGGGTCCAGTCGTAGAGGCCCAGCGCATTTTCGACAATTCCTGTCAGGCGTGGATTGCGCCACTCCAGGTTGCGGTAGTGATAGACGGGGGCGATGGGGCTGTTCTGCAGCAGGCGGGCGTGGGCGGAATCCAACAGTCCCGGGCGGGCCTGGGGCGCGGCGCGGGCGGCCCGGGAAAGCAGGCTGTCGTAGTCGGGATCCTTCCATCCGGTGCGGTTGTTGCCGGAGGTGCTGCGGAAGATGTCGAGGAAGGTCGAGGGGTCGAGGTAGTCTCCCACCCAGGCGCCTCGGGCCACGTCGTAGTCCAGGCGCTTGACGGCTTCCAGGTAGCTCTTCCACTCGTAGTTCAGGGGCCGCACCTCAAGGCCCAGCGAGTCCTTCCAGGTGCGCGCCACGGCCTCGGCCAAGCGGCGGTGGAGGTCCAGTGAGTTGTAGAGGATCTCGAAGGGACGCAGGCCCTTGCCGCCCGGGTACCCAGCCTCGGCCAGCAGCCTGCGGGCTTGGGCGAAGTCCGTTTCCAAGGGGGGGCGGGTCCTGCCGGCAAGCGCAGGCAGCAGCCCCTGGGCCGGTTCCTCGCCGGCGGCGGTCACGTAGCGCACCAGCTCCCGGCGGGGGACGGCCAGGCTCAGGGCTCGGCGCACGCGCGGGTCGTCGAAGGGCTTGCGGGAGACGTTGAAGCGGTAGAAGTAGGTGGCGTACTGGGGCGTGCTGACAAATCCTGTCCGTACGGCGGCAGCGGCCAGCCGCGAGAGCGGGATCTGAAACAGCCAGTCCACCTGGCCGGCGCGGCTCATCTGCCAGGCGGTCAGGGCGTCCTCGACGGGGAGGAACAGCAGCGAGTCGATGCGGGGCTCGCGGCGGTCGGCTCGGCGCACCGCCAGGATGGACCGGTAGGGGTGCCACCAGGCCAGCCGCCAAGGGCCGCTGCCCACGAAGTGCTCGGGGGCAGTCCAGCCGGCTCCGAAGCGTTCGATGGCCTGGCGCGGTACGGGCCAGGCGATGGGCTGGGCCAGCAGGAGGGGGAGGAAGGCCGTCGGGTGGTCCAGCTCCACTTCCAGGGTCGAGTCGTCGGGAGCCCGCACGGCCAGCGTGTCGGTGCCGTTCTTGCGTCGCGCCTTGGCTCCGGCCACCACTTCCAGTAGGTCCGCGTAGGGGGCTGCGGTGGCGGGAAGGACGGCCCGGTTCCAGGACCAGACGTAGTCGCGGGCCGTGAGCGGCCTGCCGTCGCTCCAGCGGGCCGGGCGCAGATGGAAGGTCCAGTGCAGACGGTCGGGCGCGGTCTCCCAGCGCAGGGCCTGGGCGGGAACGGCCGAGTCGCCGCTCAGGCGGGTCAGTCCCTCGAACAGCGCAGTCAAGATGCGCACTTCGGGGATGCCGGCAGCCAGGTGCGGATCGAGGCTGGCTGGTTCGGCCGTGTTGGCAAGCTTCAAGACGCCGGGGCTGCGCGAAGGGTCCTGGCCGCATCCCAGCAGCGGCAGGATCGCGGAGGCCAGCGCAAGCGCCGGGAGACGATGTGGCCTGGATGGGATCACGGCCATCAAGTGTAGTTCCGGATTCTCATCAATCTGCTTGAACCGCGCCTGGGCGGAGCGGTACCATGTGCCGTATGCTGCCCACCTTGCCGGACGTCCTGGATCGAACTGTCGACCGCATCTTTCCCCAGCTGCTGGAGGAACTGGCCTTTGCCGATTCCTGGGCGCAGGACATTCGCGACGGGAGCAAGGTCTTTTCCGGGGCCTGCGACTTCGATTCGCCCTGGGACTGGAGCCTGGTGGTGGAGGGGAGCCGGGAGTGCCTGCTCGACCTGGCGTCGGGCTTCCATTCCCTGCCGGATGTCCACATGGATGACCTGTTCGCCGAGGAGTTCCTGCTGGAGGTCTGCGCCCGTTTGGGACAGCGCCTGGCCTCGGCCGTTCCCGGCGCGCCCTATCCCGGTGCGGCCTATCCGCGCAAGTTCGCGATGGAAGTGCCTGATTGGGAAAGGGTCTTTGCGGTGAACGAACGGACGGGGTGGATTCGGATCGGAATCGTCCCGGCATTGTGATTGCCCGGATCGCGGGTGTCCTTGTGCAATTGCCCCTTTCCCTGTTTGTTTTTTTTTCTATCCTTCCGACACTTACGAATTGCCGGTCCTTTTTCGGGACCGGTTCGGACTTGACCACCACTCACGGGAGACTCCTTGCATAGAGGTTTTTTCGAGCTACCAAGCCAGGACAATCGCACTCGCGTCAATGACATGATTCGCATCCACGAGGTGCGCCTGGTTGGAGTGGATGGTCAGCAGATCGGTGTCGTTTCCACCATGGAAGCCAAGCGCATGGCGCAGGAGCAGGGGCTGGACCTGGTCGAGGTCGCACCCATGGCTCGTCCGCCCGTTTGCCGCATCATGGATTACGGCAAGTTCCGTTTCGAAGAGGCCAAGAAGGACAAGGTTTCCAAGGCCAAGCAGCACATTGTGAAGATCAAGGAGCTGAAGTACCACCCCCGTACCGGTCAGCACGATTACGAGTATCGTTTGAGGCAAGCGATCGAGTTCCTCGATGAGGGGAACAAGGTCAAGGCAACAGTTGTTTTTCGTGGGCGTGAAATGGCTCACATGGATTATGGCAAGCGCATTCTCGATCGGATGGTCAAGGACCTCGTCGACATCGCGGTTGTCGAACAGAACCCGAACATGGAAGGCCGTGCGCTTTCCGTCTTATTTGCTCCGTCAAAATCCAGGAAAAAGCCTGTTGGTGCCGCTCCCTCCGAGAAGCCGACAGCCCCCGACCTCTCCCAAAACACGCCAGCCGAAGAGGTAGTTGAGAATGCCTAAGATGAAGAGCCACAGTGGCGCAAAGAAGCGTTTCAGTCCCAAGCCGAGCGGATTGATCAAGTGCAAGCGCGCAAAGATGCGTCACCTGCAGAAGAACAAGAGCACCAAGCTCAAGCGTGGACTGCGTAAGGGCGACTATGTCGATCCTTCCGACGCCCATCGCGTCGCGTTCATGCTGCCGTACGCATAAATAGCCGCCTTACACACCTGATCACTCAAAGAAGACTGTAAAATGCCAAGATCTGCACCAAACGTTGCAACCAAGCGCCGCCACAAAAAGTGGATCAAAGCCGCAAAGGGCTATTTCGGACGCAAGAAGAACGTGTTCCAGCTGGCCAAGATGGCTGTGGACCGCGCTCGTCAGTTCGCTTACCGCGACCGTCGCGACCGCAAGGTCATGTTCCGTCGCCTCTGGATCGTTCGCATCAACGCCGGCGCGCGTCTGTGCGGCGTGTCGTACAGCCGTTTCATGGCTGGCCTGGTCAAGGCCAACATTCAGCTCGACCGCAAGGTGCTGGCTGATCTCGCCTTGAACGACTTCGCGACCTTCCAGAAGATCGCGGAGATCGCGAAGGCCGCTTGAGCCTCGCGGCATATCCGGAAATCGATGCGGCCCGGGCCGCGTGGGTGGCTTCGTCCATCTCCCTTGCGGAGATGGACGGGGCGGATCTCGCGCAGCTGCGGGCCCGTTTCGTTTCCAAGAAAGGTGAGATTCCCGCGCTGATGCGCAGTCTCGGAAAGCTCCCCCAGGAAGAGCGTCCCGCCTACGGCGCGGCGGTTCAGTCCCTGCGCGAGGAGATCGAGGCCCGTCTGGACGAGGTGGAGGCCGCTGCCGCCAAGGCGCGCCTGGAAGCCCGTCTGCAGTCGGAACGGCTGGACGTGTCCCTGGACGGCACCGATGCCCAGGCCGGATCGCTGCATCCCCTGCTGGCCTTGCGCGACGAGCTTCTGGACCTGTTCGTCTCCATGGGCTTCGAGGTCGCCGACGCTCCCGAGCTCGACACCGAGTGGTTCAACTTCACGGCCCTGAACGTGCCCGACGACCACCCCGCCCGCGACATGCAGGACACCTTCTTCGTGAAGCGCGCGGCCGACGAGGAGTCTGTGGTGATGCGCACGCACACCTCGAACTTCCAGCCCCACGCTATGCGCGACCGCAAGCCGCCCTTCCGGCTGATCAACTGCGGACCGGTCTTCCGCTGCGATGCGGACGCGACCCATGCGCCCATGTTCTACCAGATCGAAGGCGTGGTGGTGGACCGCACCACCAACTTCGCCAACCTCAAGGCCACGCTCTACACCATGGTGCGCGCCATGTTCGGCGACGCCGCCCAGGTCCGCTTCCGCCCCAGCTTCTTCCCGTTCACCGAGCCTTCGGCCGAGATGGACGTGGACTGCCGCTCGGTGGGACTGGACCGCGACGGCTGGATGGAGATCGGCGGTTGCGGCATGATCCACCCCAACGTGCTGCGCAACGGCGGCATCGATCCCGACGAGTTCCAGGGCTTTGCCTTCGGATTTGGCCTGGACCGCATGACCATGCTGCGCCACGGAGCCCGCGACATCTTCCTGCTCACGGCAGGCGACATGCGCTTTCTCAAGCAGTTCCAGGGGCTGGCCTGATCCGTCCTTGACCGATGGCCCTCCGCAGTGCGGAGGGCTTTTTTTGTACCTGGTCGCGCCCGTGGCTTTGCCCAGCGACTATGTTTTGGACATGAATCGTCCCGGAACCCACGACACGCCGTCAGCCATCGAAGCTGATTCCATGCGTGCGCGGGGCGGTTGCTTGCGACTGCGACGACGCCCTCTGCCTTTAGGCGGATGGAGGCGACGTTTCCCGATGTGGTGAATCTACAAAGGGTTGCAATGCACATTCCCGATTGAAATGACCAATCATTCCAATGGACGGCATTCCCGGCGATTGGAATGTGTTCGTTTCCATTCCGCCAAATGTCGATTCCGAGGAATGCCGTCAGATACGGAGGTGCCATGGACAAGACGATGCAACGGTGCGATTGGATGGGCGGAGCGGTGCGGCCCGACCTGGTCATGGCCAGTGGCCACGGCAGCTGGCTTCGGGACGAATCGGGGCGGGAATACCTGGACTTCGTGTCGGGGTGGGCGGTGAACTCGCTGGGGCATTGCCCCCAGGAGGTCGCCGTCGCGCTGGAGACCCAGGCGCGCTCCCTGCTGCACTGCTCGCCGGGCTTCTGGAACCGGCCGGGCCTGGAGCTTGCGGCTCGGCTCAAGGCGCTGACGGGGATGGACCGGGTCTTCCTGGGCTGCACCGGGGCCGAGGCCAACGAGTGCGCCATCAAGCTGGCGCGGCTGTTCGGACGGAAGCGGCGGGACGGCGCGTACGGCATCGTGACCACCGACGGCGGCTTCCACGGGCGGACGCTGGCCACCATGGCGGCCACGGGGAAGCCGCAGTGGCGGGGGCTGTTCGGGCCGGATTTGACAGGATTTGTCCATGTCCCCTTTGGCGACGCGCAGGCGGCGGAGCGCGCCGTGGACGCGTCCGTGTGCGCGGTGATGCTGGAGCCCGTGCAGGGCGAGGCGGGCGTGGTGCCGGCCGACGCCGCCTACCTGCGGGGCCTGCGGGAGCTGTGCGACCGTAAGGGGGTGCTCCTGATCCTGGACGAGGTGCAGACCGGCCTGGGGCGGACCGGCAGCTGGACGGTGGGACAGGCCATGGGCGTGCGCCCCGACATCCTGACGCTGGGCAAGGGGCTCGGGGGCGGGGTGCCCGTCTCGGCGTGCCTGTGCCGGGAGGAATGGGACCTCTTCGAGCCGGGCGACCAGGGCGGGACCTTCACCTACCATCCGCTGGGCAGTGCTGCGGCCTTGGCGGTGCTTGCGGCCATCGAGTCGCGCGGGGTGCTGGCCAACGTCGTGGCGCAAGGGAATGTGCTGCGGGAGATCCTTTCGGGGCTTGCCGGTCGGTACGGGCTGCGGAATCTGCGGGGCCAAGGGCTGCTGCAGGCCTTCGACCTGCCGCAGGAGCGGGCCCCCGAGCTGGTGGCCATCGCCCGCGACCAGGGACTGCTGCTCAATGCGCCCCGGCCCGCCAGCATCCGCCTGATGCCGCCCTTGACGGTGGGCGCGCCGGAGATGGCACTCTTCGCGGCCCGCCTGGAGGCCAGCTTGGAGCTTTGGAAAGGAGCGGCGTAGCCATAAGGGGTTGCGCCGGAGCCCTGGGGCATGGTACCATGCCTAGGTGTTCTTCCTGATGACATGGATGCTCTGGAGTGCGCATCCGGTTGCCCAGGCGCCGCACCAGCTGGCGGTCAACCACGCTGCGGTGGCCGCACCCGGCGCCCAGGACACCCATCCTTCGGCGCCGCACGGCGCCTCCCACGAGGCCGCCTCGGCCCATGGCGAGGCGGCAGGGGAGACGGCCTCGGTGGCCGGGCACGGCGGCAAGGCGGCGGCCGAGTCGACCCAGCACGGTCACGGGGAAGCGGCCGAGAGTTCGCAGTCGCTCAATTGGCTGGAGCGCCGCAAGCGCGAGGACGCCGAGAAGGCCGTCAAGGACAAGGAAGAGGCGCAGCGACGCCAGCGCCAGAGGGAGCTGGAACCCAAGCGTCCGGCCGTGTGCGGGGAACTGCCGCGCAGCATCACCTGGAACCGCAAGCGCATGCGTCTGGACCGCTCCGTGACCGTCCCCAAGGGGATGACGCTGTGGATCGATCCCGACGTCGAGGTGGTGCTGGGACCCAGGGATTCCTGCCAGCCGGGAAACGCCCCGGTGGGCCTGGTGGTGGAAGGACGCCTGGTGGTGAAGGGCAATGCCTGGAGCCCGGTGCGGTTCCGGGCGGCGGCTCCGCAAGGGACGTGGGCGGGCATCCGGGTGTCGGGGCAGGCCGACTTCGAATCGGTGCGCATCTCCCAGGCCAACGTGGGCATCCGCTTCCACGGGGCGCAAGGCTCGGTGCAGGGCAGCGTGCTGGAAAACTGCGTGACCGGGATGCAGGTCTCGGGAGGGTCCGCGCCGCGCCTGTCGCACAATGTGTTTACCCACAACAGCGGGGTGGGCTTGCGCATCGAGAACGCCAGCCCCAAGGTGGCCGGCTGCCTGTTCCTGGACAACCGGGGCGTGGGGGTGTGGTTCGACGGCTCGGGCTTGACGAGCCTTGCCCGCAACGCCTTCTGGCAGAACCTGCTGGGAGACGTGGTGGGCAGCAAGGCGTGGGGACAGTTCACAGGCAAGGGGGCGGTCCGCAGCGACCGCGACGGCAACCTGCGCTGCGACCCGATCCTGGCGGGAAGCCTGCGCGACAACGCTTGGCAGGATTCGCTGCGGCGGGCCGGGGCCAAGGTGCCGGAGGCTCCTTTCGGGATGCCTCCTTACGGGCTGTCGTGGCTTTCGCCTTTGCGGGAAAAGGGACCGATCCTGCCGAAGCGGCCGTGGCGCCGCACCGACATCGGGCTCTACGGCCGCGACAACGACTGAGCCGCTGCCCCCGACCGTGACCCGGCAGGGCCAAGACCCCGCAGCGCGAGCCCGGCCGCCACCGGCGGGCGGGTGAGTGCGAGGAGGCTTGGCGAGCCCATGACAGGAAGTGTCAAATCATGGGCATGGGCGAGTAGGGCGGGAAGAAGGCCCTAACCGTGCGCGATGCGCCAGACGCTGCGGTGGATGGGGCGGCCTTCCTCGAGGTATTTGCTCTCGAAGCTGGTACGGATGCCCTCGGTGGCCGGGGCGTTGTCTTGCACCAGCGTGAAGCCGCCGTCGGCCAGCAGGATCTCGCGGGTGCTCAGGTCGTATTCCTCGTGGTCGGTGCCCCAGTGCAGCAGGGCCCCGTCGCGGGCGCAGCGGCGCAGCAGCGAGAGGAAAGCCGGTTGCATCAGGCGGCGCTTGCGGGCGGCTTTCTTGGGCCACGGGTCGGGGAAGTAGATGTGGAAGGCTTCCACGCCGCCCGGCACGATGCGGTCGCGCAGGAAGAAGGGGGCATCGCCCACCAGGATGCGGGCGTTGGGAAGCGGCTGCGGCAGGCGGCGCAGCCGGTCGTGGGCGTGCAGCGCGATGGGCCAGGTCCACTCGATCCCCAGGATGTTGTGCTCCGGACGGAGCTTGGCGTACGGCAGCAGGAACGAGCCCTTGCCCATGCCGATCTCGATTTCCAGTGGCGCCTGGCGACCGAAGAACGCGATCGGGTCATAGGCCTGGAAGGGGGGCGGGGAGGATTCGGCAAGCAAGGGCAGGCCGTCCTCGCCGTACTGGATGGAGAGCTTCCACATCCCCTCGGTGCCGGGGTTGGGCTCCAGCACGCGCAGGAACTCGTAGTGCGCCTGGTCGGGTGGAAGCGAGGCGGCAACGCGGTTGCGGCGTGGGGGCGGGACGTAACCGCTGGGTTTGTGACGATCTGCTCGGCTGGCCATAAGACTGGGAAAATTGCAACCCGCGCACGCTTTCGTCCACCGGCAAATGCGCTCGTGCGCTAACGCAGGCCCACGCGCAGCACCTCGGTGAGACTGGTGGTGCCGTCCAGGGCCTTTTCTATGCCGTCCAGCACCAAGGGCGTGAGGCTGCCCAGGCGGCGCAGGTCGCCTTCGGTGGCGCCCTTGGCCACGGCCTCGCGCAGTTCGTCATCTAGCAGCAGAAGCTCGAAGATGCCGGTGCGTCCTTGGTAGCCGGTCCCTTCGCATTTGGGGCAGCCGACGGCTTCCCAGACAAGATCCGTCGCGACGCCGTGCAAGGCCAGGAAGGGCTGCTGGGAAGCGGCGGGCGGACTTTGTTTGCGGCAGTGGGGGCAGAGCTTGCGCACCAGCCGCTGGGCCAGGACGCCCAAGAGCGCATTGGCGGCCAGGAAGGGGGGGATGCCCAGGTCGATCAGGCGCGTGACGGCGCCGGCCGAATCGTTGGTGTGCAGGGTGGTGAACACCAGGTGGCCGGTCTGAGCGGCCTGCAGGGCGATGGAGGCGGTCTCGCTGTCGCGGATCTCGCCCACCAGGATCACATCGGGGTCCTGGCGCAGGATGGAGCGCAGGGCGCCGGCGAAGGTGAGTCCGGCCTTCTCGTTGACCTGCACCTGATTGGCGTTCTTGAGGCGGTACTCCACCGGGTCTTCGATGGTGGTCACGTTGATAGCGCGCGGCAGCAAGCGGTGCAGGGCGGCGAACAGGGTGGAGGTCTTGCCTGAGCCGGTGGGTCCGGTGACCACGATCATGCCTTGGGGGTGGTCGCAGAGCTCCTCAAAGCGGCTGCGCAGCCCAGTGGGCATGCCGGTCTGGGCAAGGTCGGGGAGGGTGCGGTCCTGGCGCAGCAGGCGCAGCACGACCTTCTCGCCCTGGCGCGTGGGCAGGGTGCTGGCGCGCACGTCGATGCTTCCGCTTGCGTGCTGCAGCGCGATGCGGCCGTCCTGGGGCAGGCGCTTCTCGGAGATGTCGAGGCTGGCCAGGATCTTGATGCGCGAGACCAGGGACATCTGGACCCAGGTGGGCAGCAGCAGGTGTTCGCGCAGCATGCCGTCGCGGCGCAGGCGCACCGCCACGCCCTCCTCCGACGGCTCCACGTGGATGTCGGTGGCACCCAGGCGCAGCGCCTCGTCCAGGATGTGGTCAACCAGCTTCACGACCGGCTCGGACTGGCTCTTCTTGCGCAGGTCCTCGGGGCTGGCGCCTTCTCCGGCCAGGTCGTTTTCTTCCAGCGCCAGCAGGCTTTCCACCGGGGCGGCGGCCACGCGTCCGCGCAGCAGGGCCAGGTGCCGGTCCAACGCCCCGCCCAGGTGCTCGTGCACCGGCAGGGACGGGACGGGAACGGTGGCCTCGCCGTCCTGCAGCAGGTAGGTGATCCACTCGGCGGCTTCGCGGTCGGCGGGGCCGACAAAGGCTAGGCTCGGGCCTTCCAGCGGCAGGCAGCCCAGGCGCAGGCACACGGCGGCGTCCAGGCGGGCAAGGGCGGCTTCGTCCACGAGGTGGGTCATAGCGGGATCCTCAGGTCCAGGGTGTCAAGGCCCGGCGGGGGCGCTCCGATGGCGGCCGGGGCGCGCAAGACCAGAAACACGCGCACGAAGGAGAGCGTGTCCAGGGACATTGGCTCCAGCGGTTCGGGGCCGACGGTCAGCCAGCCGTCGTCGGACGGATTCTGTCGTCGGGCCACCGGGGAGAACTCGCAGGCCACCAGGCTGTCGCGGGGCGTGATGCGCTTGCCGCCCAGGGCCAGGGCGGTGTCGAGGCAGGCCAGCGTGAGGGTGTCCAACGACTCCTCGCGGCGCACCACCAGCTGCCATTCCTTGCGGGAAAGGCTCAGGGAACGGCCTTGGCGGGCCTTCTGGAAGAGCGTCTCGCGCAGCAGGGCGTGTCGCTCCAGGCGGTCGGTGCCGGCGTGGCTGCCGAAGCTCTGGCGGTACACCCACAACAGGACCCCGGCGGCCATGTCGGCCACCAGGAAGCTCACCACGATGGCCACCAGAAGCTCGATGAGCGTGACGCCGCGCACGGCCTTGGCATTCATCGCTGGCTCTCTCGCCCCAAGAGCCCATGGAAGGTGTAGAAGGTGTCGGTGCCGCGCGAGACGGTCAGGGCGTATTCCACCGGGCCCGAAAGCGCCTTGGGGCGCCCCCTGCCGTCGAGCTTGGCGTCGGGAAACAGGCGAGCGACGTCGGCGGAGTCGGCGACGTCGCGGTGCACCGAAAACTCGTGGAAACTTCGCTTCACGGTCCAGGTGCTGTCGCGCAGGCTGTCGGCGGGAATGGACAGAATCTGTCCCCAGGCCTCGCGCCCGATCTGGAGCGCCTCGTCGCGGTCGCGACCGGCGGCGTTCCAGCGGCCCAGGTCGCCCAGCACGTAGCCCAAGGGCACAAGCGAGATGGTCAGGATGATCAGGGCCATCAGGACTTCGATGAGGGTGTAGCCGCGCCTCATTCCAGCACCCGCCGGATCACTACGATCCCGCCCGAGGTGCCGATTCCGACCGGCACGGCGAAGTCCGCCGGCAGGCGGGAGCGGTCGAACTTGCCGGTGCCCTCCACGCGCAGGCCCACGCCGCAGCCGTAGAGCTTGCCCGCGTTCCGGAGGTTGTTGGCCACGGCCACGCCGGTGAACTCGGCCTGCGCTCCGATCTCGAGGCTGCTGGTGTGGTACTGGGCCATGGCGTAGGCCTCCACGCGGGCGCGGTCCAGCAGCTGGAACAGACAGCCCGTGTCGGCGGTGGCCAGCGAGCCCTTGACCAGGATGGCGGTGGGGGAGGTCACCTGAGCGTCTCCGGCCGCCGTGAAGCGGGTGCGGGCCACCAGCTCGCCCTGGAAGCGGCTGCTGCCGTCCAGGCGCACCGGCAGGGTGCTCCAGAGGAATCCCTCCAGCCGGGCCGAACCGTCCAGGACCACCGGGCCCTTGGTGTAGAAGCTCCAGCCGCGCAGATCCACCGCGCCGTGGATGTCCAGGCGGCCTTCCACGAAGACGCGACGGCCCTTGCCGGGCGACCAGCGGGTGCCGTTCTCGGGCGCCGAGATTTCTAGATCCCCCAAGGTGTAGACGATGTCGCTGTCGCCTTCCGGTGGACGGTGCGCCGCATCCCAGCGGCCGCCGCCCAGGATGGCGTTGGGGCTGCGCAGCCGCTCCTGGTAGAGTGCCGTGGCCGCCACGGTGTCGCGCGCCACGCCCGGGGGGACGTACTGCATCACGGCAAGTCCGGTGGGCAGGGCCTTGCGCCCGGAGCTGATCGACACGTTCAGGGGCACCCGCACCTCGCCGCGCACGTCCAGGCCCGAGGGCGGGGCGGTGTTGGGATCGAAGAGCGTGAGCGCGGCCCCGAACAGGACGGGGTCGGGCCGCAGCCCCCACACCACGCGCAGCGTGCGCGAGACTTCGCCTGCGCCTTCCTTGGCAAAGCCCGTGGCGCGGGCGGTGGGGTAGAGCCCGGCGTCGCCGGGATCGGCGAGGTAGCGGGCGCGGGAGCCCAGCCAGAAGGAGTTGTGGCGCGTCAGCGAGTCGGCGGAGTCGCCGGGGGTTGTGATCAGGTGCAGGGCGGTGGCAAGGCCCGCCTCGGCGGCCAGTTCGGCCTGCCACACGTAGGCTTGGTGGTTGGCGGCATGGCGGCGCGAGGCGGCGCGGTCCCAGGCGATGGCGGCCACGATCATGGCCACGGTGGTGCAGCCCAGCACCATGGGCATGGCCGAGCCGCGCAGTCGGTTCATCGCGGGGCGGCCAGGCGGAAGGTCCCGCCCGCATCCTGCATGGTCACGCCGTCGGCCCCGATGGAGACCACCCGGGCCGAGTCGACCCGGTCGCCCGGGCTCACCACCTGGGTACGGTTTCCCTGTGACAGCACGGCCGAACCGGCGCCCACCAGACCAACCACCTTCCAGGGGCGCGGCGGGGCGGCCACGGGCCGGGGCTCGGACTTGCGGGCCGGAGCTCCGGCCGGTTTGGCGGGGGCTTCGGGGCGGGTCAGGAACGGGTCGGGAACGGGCGCGGAGTCGGGACGGAGCGAATCGCGCTCAAGCACCGGAATGGGCGGGAGCGCGGCGGGCCGAGCGGATTTGTCGGAATCTGTCCAATGAACAAGTTGAGTGCCCCAGACCTCGGAGGTGCGGAACAGGGTCCAGGCGGTCACCAGGACGACGGTGGCGATCAGGGGGCCTTGGAACCGTTGGTTCATGGCGTCGGGCTCCGCGACAGCAGGAGAAGGTCGGCGTTCATCTGCACGCGCTCGCCGGACTGGCGCAGCGACAGGCCGCGCAGCTGGACGGAGCGGGGACTGCGGGAGAGGCCCTGCAGCCCGGAGCACAGGTTGGTGAAGTCGCTGTTCACGGTCAGGTTCACCAGCAGGGTCTGGCCGGTGCGCGAGGGTTGGATGCGCTCCAGACTCCATACGGTCCCGGCGGTGGCCTTCAGAACTTCCTCCACGGCGCGCGCTTGCGGTTCCCCGGCCATGACGGCCCGGTCCCAGGCCTGGCCCTCGAGGGTGGACAGCGCGACAGAATCCGTCAAAAGGCGCTGGAGATGCGATTCCAGGCGGGCCGAGTCGGGCAGGGCGGTTTCCAGGCGGCGCAGCAGCGAGAGCTCGTTCATGGCCTTCCCGACCATGCGGGGCCAGGCGAAGTGCAGGCAGCCCCAGAGTCCGAGCCCCACCAGGATCCAGACCCCTTTGCGGTGGAGTCGGTTCATGGCCAGGTCCCTTCCAGCTTGGCCACGCAGTGCACGCGGCCCTCCTTGCGGGTCTGCTGGTCCAAGCTGACGCGGGTCACGCCGGGCATCCTGCGCAACCGCAGCTGGAGCGGTTCCAGGTCGCCCCAGTCGGCCACGGAAAGCTCCACGCTTGCCTGGTATCCCTTCGGGTCGCGCGCCTGCAGGGTCAGGGCCTGGGAGTGCACGCCGCCCTCCAGGGCGCGCGCGAGCTGGCGCAGCCAGCGGGAAAGGTCGGGATTGGTCCGCAAAAGCTGCGGGCTGGCGGCCAAGGCGGTCAAAGAGGCTTGGCGCTGGAGCTCCAGGCGTTCGATGCGTTCCAGGGTGGGCTGGATGCGCGCGGTGCGGGCCTGCATGCGCTCCAGCTGCAGATGGACGACCAGGCCCGCCACGGCAAGCAGGCTTGTGACGACAACCAGCGCGGCGGCGGTGGTGCCCAGGATGGCGACGGTGCGACGCTGCTGGGCGCGGTTGGATCCCGCCAGCTCCAGTTCCGGCGGCAGCAGCGAGGCCTCGGGGGAGGCTTGCACCAGCTCCTCGCACAGCGCGGCTGTGGGTTCGGGCGGGGGGATCTCGACGACCGGGGCTCCCTGCGATTCGGGCCAACGGCTCTCCTGCCAGGCCAGCTCCTCGGCCAGCGCCTGCTCGTGGGGGAGCTTCACCAGTCGCTCGCAGCACTCCTGCAGCCACAGCCCGATCCAGAGCGAGCCTTGCCACCGCAGCTGCCGTCGGCTCCAGCCGGGTTGAGGGGCGGCACTCATGGCCCGGTGCACCGGCAGGGCCTCGGGCAGCAGGAGCTCGCCGTCGTGGGCCTGCTGCCGGGAAGACGCCTCCAGGGAGGGGACGAAGGCCAGGCGCCAGCGGGTCCCGCTGGGCGTGTCGGACTGGCCCAGCAGCATCCACGGGGCGACCGGGCGGGATCCGGCCAGGGCCTCCCAGGCCTTGGCGACGGCCTCCTCGGACAGGAATTGTCCAAATGGCGAGAACGCCTGGGCGTGCAGCAGGCGCGTGGGCACGAGACCGGGCTTGCGCCGCCCGGCCAGGGAGTCCATCCAGACCATGTAGACACGCTTGAGGATCACTGGGGGCAAAACTACACCCTTCCGGGGGGATTGCACGGCTTTCGCAGCACGCAGTCCCCGCAGCCGCCCCGGAAGTCTTCGCAGGCCCAGACCTTGATCTTGGGGCGGCGCAGCAGGGTCAGGGGCACCCAGACCCGGGCCGGGTCGTCGGGGAAGAGCTCCCGACAGATCCTGTCGGACCAGCCTTGGGTGCGCACCGGTAGGTCGTCGGGCGGGACGGGCCAGCGCAGGAAGCGCCAGGTGCGCGCCAGCACCGCAGGCGGCACGTGAAGCGTGGCAAGGTGCTCGGGGATGCCAGGGCCCAGCTCGCCCCGGACCAGCCAGCGGGCCAGCCGCCACGGACGCAGGCGCCATGGCGAGACGCGACCGGCAAAGGGGATTTCGCCGGCCATGTCGCGCACGAAGGCGGCCGGGCCAAGGCTTGCGATGCGCTGGTTCAGGCTGGGGATGCCCTGCAGGTAGTCGGAGCACGACAGCAGGATGCCGGGGGCCTGCAGGGCGTGCTTCCAGGTGCCCAATCCCGGCACGGCGCAACAGGCTTCTTGCAGACGGGCATAGGGAAGGTGGCTGGCGCGGGGCAGGTCCTCGCCCAGGAAGTCCTCCAGGGCGGCCAGCACCCGGCCCAGCGGGACCGGGGCCAGTTCCTGCCCGAACACCGCAAGCAGCAGGTGCCGCATGTCCAGGCGCGTCCCGGCGACCTCGGGCAGGCCGCGCAGGGCCAGGAACCACGGGTCGGGGGCCGGCGCGAGCTCGTCCACGAAGGCGCGCAGGCTGTCGCGGACCTCCGGGGTCACGAGCGGAACAGAGCTTCGCCCAAGCGCGCCGTGGTGCCCGGTGCTGCGACGGTCCCGGTGATGGAGGCACGGGCCTTGGCGTCGAAGAGCATGACCACGGTGGAGCCCATCTCGAAGATGCCGATCTCCTGGGCCTTGCCGACCTCCGGTCCGCCCTTCGCGACCTGGACGCCGGGAGCCTTGCCAAAGGTTCGGTCGTGGGAGAGTGTGATGTGGCCCACGTTCAGGGCGCCCACCAGGCATGAGAGCACCTTGCCCTGGGCGCATTCCTGCTCGATCCAGGTGCGCTCGTTCAGGCAGAACAGGCGCGGAATGCCGGCTACGGCCTTCTTGTGCACTGGCCACAAGTCACCGCCCACATGGACGGATTCGACGATCTTGCCAGTCACCGGGGCGTGCACGCGGTGGTAGTTGTAGGGGGCCAGGTAGATGGTCACGAAGTACCCGCCCTGGTAGGCCTGGGCGCGGGTCGGGTCGGCCAGGAACTCGGCCACCGGATAGGCGATTCCCTTGGCCTGCAGGGCCATGCCGGCTTCGATCGGTCCGCTCTGTCCGTAGGTGCCGTCGCAGGGCGACACGAAGGCCTCGGACGCTATGGCGCGGGCCTCGGGCCGGATGGTGCGGGTGAAGAAGGCGTTGAGGGTGGGGTATTCCAAGGGCTTCTTGACCATCTCGTCCTGGTCGATGGTGGGGTAGAGCCACAGGAAGATCTTGATGGAGGCCTTGGCCAGCCACGCCGGGTGTTGTAAGCGGGCAAGCGTTCCGAAGGCGTGGGACAGGGCGACTCTGGGCAGAAAGGAGATGAGGGTCAGCACGGCGGCAAACGTAACAACCCGCCCCGCACTGGACCGGCCGGGATGCATTTTTGCCTGATGACTCCAGAGATCCAGGGGATGCCCGACGGCGCCCAGTTCACCGACGGCGGGCAGACGGGCCGCGTCATCCGCACCCGCTACCAGGATCCGCTGGATGCCCTTTGGATCGCCGCCGCGCGCCGTCTGGGCTGGACCATCGAGCGCTCCAGCGAAGTCTACGCTTACTGGAACGGAGTGGACACCCTCACGGTCACGTCCAACGACCACTACGATCCCGACGACCAGCTCGCGCAGTTCATCTTCCATGAGATCTGCCACTGCTTGGTAGAAGGCTTGGGCAACTACCGTAAGGAAGACTGGGGACTTTCCAACCTCGATCCCGACGTGTGGGTGCGCGAGGCGGCGTGCCACCGCTTGCAAGCCTCCCTGGCCGACCGTTACGGACTGCGGGAATTCCTGGCCATCACCGGGGCCAACCGCGATTACTACGACAACCTGCCCGCTGACCCGTTGCGCGACGGTCAAGACCCCGCCATCCCGATGGCCCAGCGTGGCTGGCTGCTGTCGCGCCAGTCCCCGTGGCGCGAGGTGCTGGACGACCTGCTGGAGGCGACTGCACGGATTGCCGCCACCCTGCAGGCGTTCCCGTTGGAAGCGGACAGCCACTGGAAGACGGTCAAGCCGGTACACCCCCTCAAATTCGGGCCGGGCAGCGGGGAACACACCTGCCAGGAATGTGCCTGGTTCGTGCCGGGCAAGCGGAACGGCCACTGCCAGCACGCGCTCTTGGAACTCCGCCGCGACCGTGTGGCACCTTCCGCTCCCGCCTGCAACCGTTATGAGATCGCCTTGACCGAGCTCGATTGCGCAGTGTGCGGTGCCTGTTGTCGTGAGGGTTTTTCGCTGGTGCCGGTGCTGTCGGCGGACCCTATCCGCAATGCGCACCCCGAATGGGTGGTGTACGACCAATGGGGAATGCATCTGCCCCGCCCGCACGGCAAGTGCGTGGCGTTGAGCGGCACAGGGACGAAGGGGGAGCCGTGGCGCTGCCAAGCTTACGACGACAGGCCGCACCAATGTCGGGCTTTCGAGGTAGGCGGCTCGGCTTGCCTGGAGGCCCGCCGTCGCACGGCGATGGGCCCCTGAAGGCTATTGTAGCTGTAGCGACTTCTCGGGGACGCCGGGCAGGAGGACGGCCTGGGGAGCCTCGGGCTTGAGGGTCTCGGGCTCCTTGGGCAGCTGAAGGCAAGGACGCGGCGCGGTCGCGGCTAGCTCGGGCGCCTTCGGAAGAAGCACCTCGGCGGATGCGGATGCCGTCAGACTGTCGGTCGGGAGTGACGTCGCCTTGGCCGTTAGGCTGTCGGCGGCCACGAAGGCGATGCCGTCCAGGCAGGAATCGGTGTGCGTGGCTGCCAGGCTGTCCAGGCGCGGGGCCGTTGCGGTGTCCTTCGATGAGGCGGAGGGCAGAGCATGTTGCGCTGTGGCCACGACAACAGCGCTCTTGCGGTGGCGGCGGGCGTGGCGGGAATGCGTCTTGCTTACCGACGGGGCGATGCGCGTTGTGGTAGGAATGGAGGCAACTGCTGTTGCAGGTGTCTGGGAGGTGGCGACCTCGGAGACGGCAGGTGCGGCGGCTTGGAGATCGGCACGGACGGGTGCTGGAAGGGCTGCGGTTGCCTGGGCTTGGACGGGAGTCAAAGCCTTGGGACGCAGGGCTTCGACCAGCAGGACAGCGGCCAGGGTGCCAGCCAGGACGGCAAGCCAGAGGCGGAAGCGGGCTGGATGGGAGGGCATGGAAGTCCTTTGCAGGAAGGAAGGTAAAGGCCTCTCGCTCCCTGAAAAGGAACGAGGAGGTGCAAATCTACCACAAACTTGCCCGAATCGCCACCGGTGCCGGGCAATGCCGATGTTTCCCGATCCGGAAACGGCATTGCCCGGCGAATCGGAATATGCGACAGTGAGATATCCATGCCGTCCGAAACGACAACGCGCGCTTGCTGGATCGGTTTCCACCCCGGCCGATCTCACCACCTAACCACCACCGGGACCCTTCATGGAAACCTCTGAAAAATCCAGGCCCGTGGTGGTCTTTGCCGGGCTGGTGCTGCTTCTCCTGCTTCTGGGGCGCATGACCTTTGGTGTGCCGGGGGCGGAAGGAGGCAAGGGCACCTTCACGGAGATCGCCCTGGTGATCGCGATCCCGTTCCTGACTCGCTGGTACCAGCCGGTCTTGCTGGCCCTGTTCACGCTCGTGGACAATTATCTGAACGGCGGTTTCCTCCTAGCCAACACGCTCAACCACGTGGTGTGCTTCCCGCTGCTTTGGTGGGGCTATCGCTGGGCGGACCGCTTGCGGGGCGATCGGTCGTTGGCGCTCTTCTGGATCGTGGCGATTGCCGCGTATTACTTCGTCGGCCTGATCCCCGGCTACTTCGCCGTCCGTCTGCTCAGTGGCGACATGGATTTCTGGCAAGTGCTCACGGGGTTGCATGCCTTGAACCGGGCCGTGGTGTACGAGTACCTGGCCACCACCTTTGTCGCGGTATTCTACTTCGTGATGGTGCGGGAACTGCGCATCCGTAAGGCGGCTCAGCGCGACCTGGAACTGCGCAACGACGAGCTCTGGCGCCACAAGCTGCTGCTGGAGTCCCTGTACGACACCACCCAGGAAGGCGTGTTGGTGGTGTCTCCCGAAGGGCGGATGACCTCTTGGAACCGTCGCTTCCTGGAGATGTGGAGGATTTCTCCTGAACTCATGGAACGACCCGACAATGCGGCTCCGATCCGCCAGGCCATCGATTTGGCCGAAGATCCGAAGCTGTTTCGGGCCCAAGTTCGGGAGATCATTTCCGACCCGGCAGGGAGTCGGCAGGACATGGTTCGCCTGAAGGACGGTCGCACCCTGATGCGCTTCACCGCGCCCATAGGCAGTGAAGCTGGAGGTTTTTTCGGGCGGGTGTGGTTCTATCGCGACGTTTCGGATCTGGAACGGGCCCAGGCCGAGCAGGCGCTGCTGCGGGATAAATTGTTCCAGAGCCAGAAGATGGAAGCCATCGGCCAGCTGGCCGGAGGCATCGCTCATGATTTCAACAACTCGCTGGGAATTGTCCTGGGAGGTGCGGACCTCCTGCGAATGGAGCCCCTTTCCGACTCGGCGTCCGGCTACCTGGACATGATCGACACGGCGGCGCGCCGCTCGGTCTCCCTGACCCGCAAGCTCTTGTCGTTCTCGCGCCAGGGCACCAGGAACGTGGACATGATCGATGCCGGGGCGGTGGTCAGCGACACCGTTTCGCTGCTGCAAAGCAGCATGGACAAGGGCATCTCCATCCGGATCGAGAACCGAGCTGAGCGCCGCAACGTGATGGGCGACACGGGGCTCTTGCAAAACGCCTTTATGAACCTGGGCATCAACGCAAGCCACGCCATGCCCGACGGGGGATCCATCCTCTTTGCTCTGGAGAACGTCCATCTGGAAATGGCCTACTGCGAGGCCTCGCCCTTCAAGCTGGTCCCTGGCGATTACCTGGCCATCCGGGTCCAGGACACCGGCTGCGGCATTCCTCCCGAGAACTTGGCGCGGATCTTCGAGCCCTTCTTCACCACCAAGTCCAAGGGATCCGGCACCGGGCTGGGGCTGGCTTCGGTCTACGGCACGGTCCAGGACCACGACGGCGCCATCGTGGTCTATTCCGAGCTCGGTCACGGCACCGCCTTCCACATCTTCCTCCCGTTGCCTCCCGATCCGTCGGGATTGGAGATGGATGCGCCTGAGGCACTGCAGGAAATCCCGACCGGAAGCGCCACCATCTTGCTAGTGGACGACGAGGAGCTGATCCGCAAGACGGCCAGCTTGCTGCTGAAGGGGCTGGGCTACAAGGTCATCGTGGCCTCCGATGGCCAGCGGGCCGTGGAGCTGTTCCGAGAGCGGGGGCAGGAGATTGATCTGGTGCTCCTGGACATGAGCATGCCGGTGCTGGGCGGCCGCGCCGCCTTCGAGGAGATCCGCAGGCTGGACGCAGAGGTCCCGGTCGTGGTGTGCTCGGGGTTCCCCAAGGACGATGATCCCCAAAAGTTGAAGGCTTTGGGCCTCTCTGTATTCCTGCAGAAGCCCTTCCAGCGGGCCCAGCTGGCCGGTGCGGTGGCTGCTGCCCTGGCTGAGGCCGCCAAGACGTGACCACGCGCATCCCCTGGCCTCGGATGCCCTGGAAACCGGAGGCGGGCGAGGTGGCCTCGGAGCTACATTGCCAGGGGATGGAACACGCAAGCGCGGATGGAATCGGAGCGGCCTCGCTCGAGACGTGGGACTACGCCGTCGATTTCCGACGCAAGTACGGTCCGGTCAAGGTCGCGGCCTATCTGGTCCTCATGCTCGCCTCTTTCCTGTTGCAGTCGCAACTGCCTTCCCAGACCCATCAGGGAATCGTGGCCCAGTTCCAGGTGATCCTATCGGTGTTCTTGGTCGTGAGCCTGCCCAAGTACGGGTTCCTGGTCAGCCTCGGGGCGCTGGGCCTGGAGTTCCTAGCCATCCTCAGCCACCTCGTGACGGCGCGGGACTGGAGCGTGCTTCCTGGCCTGTGCGTGTGCCTGTGCGCCATGATCGTGGTGACCATCATCTCCCTGTTCGGGCGGCGCCTGAACCGCAAGCACCAGGAGCTGCGGCGCCACCAGGACGAATTGTCGGAGCTCAACCGCGAGATCGCACGGGCAGGGGAACGCGCATTGCATCTGGCCAACCACGATGCCGTGACGGGCCTGATCAACGCCTCCTGCCTGCGCAACCTGCTCGACGACTTCCACGCCGGCAAGACCCAGGAGGTTCCCCGCGACGCGCTGGTCATGATCGAGCTGGAGAACTTCAAGCTCATCGACTCCATCGTGGGGCGGCGCAACGGCGAGCTGATCCTGCAGGAGGTGGCGCGGCGGATCCTGGCCAAGGGGCTCGAGCAGCCCGCCGTGGTGGCGCGCATGGACGGCAGCAGCTTCGCGCTCTTCGCTCCCTTCGATCTGGACGCCATTGAGGCGACGGTGCGCGGGATCCAGGCGGCCATCCACGAGCCCTTGACCCTGGGCGAGGAGGTGCTGGAGATCCGTTCCTGTGCCGGTTACGCGCTGGCTCTGGGGGATGCCGTCGACACCGAGTCGCTGCTGCGCTGCGCCGACCTGGCCCTGGCGGCGGCGCGGGAAGAACGGCGCAGCGGCGTCAAGCGCTATGACAGCGCCATGGCCAGCCGGGCCCGCCGCCGGGTGGACATGGCCAACGAGCTGGAAATGGCCCTGGAGCGCAAGGAGTTCGAGGTGCACTACCAGCCGCAGGTCGATGCCTTGACGGGCCTGGTGGTGGGGGCCGAGGCGCTGGTGCGCTGGAAGAACCTTCGCCTGGGGGCGATGAGTCCGCTGGAGTTCATTCCGCTGGCGGAACAGAACGGCCAGATCGTGCCGCTGGGGAACTGGATCTTGGAGCAGGCCTGCCACGACGCGGTGGCCTGGCCCGAAGGCTGGAAGGTGGCCGTCAACGTGTCGGCGGGGCAGTTCATCAACCGCGACTTCGAGGACGAGATCGAACGGGCCAGGGAGCGCAGCGGGCTGCTGGCCAGCCGCCTGAAGCTGGAGGTCACAGAATCGCTCTTGATCGGGGAGGAGCTGAAGGTGCAGGAGATCCTGCGGCGTATCCGATCCCGCTCCATGACGGTGGCCCTGGACGACTTCGGCACCGGCTACTCCTCGCTGTCCTACCTGACCAGCTTGCCGTTGGACGAGCTCAAGATCGACCGTTCCTTCGTGATTGCCATGGAGACCGACGCCCGGACCCTGGCCATCGTCGAGACCATCCTACGGCTGGCCCGTCTGCTGGGGCTGTCCACCACTGCAGAAGGGGTGGAGACCGACTCCCAGGCGCAGTTGCTGCGCACCATGGGCTGCGACCGCTTCCAAGGCTACCTCTACAGCCGTCCCATCACCCAGCAGGAGTTCTTGCGCCGCTACTGCTCCGGGATTCCGGCATCGCTACCAGGCGATGCGACTTTGGCCGGGCCGTAAGCTCGCGCAAGCTATCTTGGCCGACGTGGACACCTCTGAAGAGCGCTTCGTGAATCCCGGCCTGGGGCCCACCGACCTGGAATCGGAAAACATCCTGCGCCCGCGCAAGCTTTCGGACTTCGTGGGCCAGAAGCCCCTGCGCGAGAACCTGGGCCTGTTCGTGCAGGCGGCGCGCGAGCGGGGCGAGCCCTTGGACCACGTGCTCTTTGCCGGTCCTCCGGGCCTGGGCAAGACGACCCTGGCCGGCATCATCTCCCAGGAGATGGGCACCCAGATGAAGGTGACCTCCGGTCCCATCCTCGACAAGCCCTCCGATCTTGCCGGGCTCCTGACCAGCCTGCAGACGGGCGACGTGCTCTTCATCGACGAGATCCATCGCCTGACGCGTTCCGTGGAGGAGTATCTCTACCCCGCGATGGAGGACTTCGCCATCGACATCCTGCTGGAGAACGGTCCTTCGGCGCGTTCGGTCCACCTGCCCCTGCCGCGCTTCACGCTGGTGGGCGCCACCACCCGCACCGGCATGCTCACGGGCCCCTTGCGCGACCGCTTCGGCCTGACCTTCCGCCTCGATCCGTACGCCCCCGAGGAGGTGCGCACCATCGCCCTGCGCACCGCCGACCTGCTGGGCTTCGGGCTCACCGAGGAGGCCTCCCACCTGCTGGGGCGCCGCTGCCGCGGGACCCCGCGCGTGGTGAACCGCGTGATGCGCCGCTGCCGCGACGTGGCGCAGGTCGAGCGCAAGCGCGAGATCGACGTGGCCACGGTGAACCGCACCCTCATGATCCTGGGCCTGGACGAACTGGGCCTGGACGAGATGGACCGCCGCATCCTGCGCCTGATCATCGAACGCTTCGACGGCGGCCCGGTGGGGCTTTCCACCCTGGGCGCCGCGATCGGGGAGGAGACCGACACCATCGAGGAGGTCTACGAGCCCTACCTCATCCAGCTGGGCTTCCTGCAGCGCACCCCGCGTGGCCGCACCACCACGGCCGGAGCCTGCCGCCACCTGGGAATCCCCGTCCCGGGTCTCGTGACCCAATCCGACCTCTTCTCCCAGGGCTGAACAGCGCAGGTTTGGGCGCCCCCGGCCATGTGGCCGGTCGGGCCCTCGTGAACCGGGCCACCTTGCGGTGTCCCGGCCCTGACGGGCTTTGGTCCCTGGCGCAAGGGACCGTGCCGGTGCGTCAGGTGCTATGCTACCGGCGCACGGCTCCGAAGCTGCGCTCGTAGTTGTCGAGGTTCTCGCGCAGCGTGGTGATCAGGGCGGCCATGTGGCTGGGGGTCACGATGATGCGGCTGGCGATCTTGGCCTTGGGGAGTCCCGGCAGGAGGCGCGCGAAGTCGATCACGAACTCGTGGGGACTGTGCGTCACCAGCACCAGGTTGGAGTAGATCCCTTCGGCTTCCTTTTCGCCCAGCTCGATGTTGATGGCGTTCTCTTCCGGGTTCACAGGCGCGACCATAAGGCACCTCCTTTCGCTTGCAAAGGTACATTGGGGGCCATGCCTGAGTCGTCGCTTCCTCGTGTGCTCTCCCGTGCCTTGCGGATGGTCTGCCTGCTGCCCTTGCTTGCCCTGGCCCAGTTCGGCCAGAACAAGGTGCAGTACGAACGATTCCACTGGAACCTGGTGCGCACGGCGCACTTCGACGTGTACTCGGCGCAGGGGGGCGAGGAGATCAGCCGCCACGCCGTCGACACCCTGGAGGCGCTCTACGACATGGTGCGCGAAGCCACCGGGATGTCGCTGCACGAGCGGGTGCCGTTCTTCCTCTACAACTCCCATCCCCGCTTCCAGCAGACCAACGTGATCCAGGAGGCCCTCACGGAAGGCATCGGCGGCTTCACGGAGGTGTTCAAGAACCGCATCGTGCTGCCTTTCGAGGGGAGCTACCCCCAGTTCGACCACGTGCTGGCCCACGAGATGACCCACGCCATCATGTTCGACAACTTCCAGGCCCAAAGCGGCTCGGCGCTGTCGGGGGCGCTGCGTTCGCGTTTTCCCCTGTGGTTCAGCGAGGGGCTGGCCGAGTTCGCCTCGCTGCACGGCTGGGACCGGGGCAGCGAGTTCTACCTGATCGACGGCGTGACCTCGGGCTACCTGCCCTCCCCCAAGCAGGACATCCAGGGCTTCATGGCCTACCGCATGGGCCAGAACTTCCTGTTCTTCCTGGAGCAGAGCTTCGGCAAGGGGACGGTCAAACGCCTGGTGCGCGAGGCCATGGCCAGCCACGAGATCGAGAAATCCTTCGAGCGCACCGTGCACGCCTCGCTCGAGGACGTGGGGGAGATCTGGATCCGCAACCTGCGCGCCACCTACTGGCCCGAGCTGGGAGCGCGCCGCCACGGCCAGGAGGTGGGACGTCGCCTGACGCGCCACGGCGAGGATGGCAGCTACTGGAACACCCAGCCGGCCGTCTCGCCCGACGGCAAGCGCATCGCCTGGTTCAGCGACCGGGGCTCGCGCCAAGGGCTTTACGTGTCGGCCGTGGACAAGCTTCCCAAGGAAGACCCCAAGCGGCTGTCGGAAGGCGGTGGCACCTCCAGCCACGAATCGCTCTCGCCCTTCCGCTCGGGCCTTGCCTGGTCCCCCGACAGCAAGCGCATCGCCCTGGCCGCCCAGCGCGACGGGCACAACGCCCTGGACATCCTGGACGCCGGAAGCGGCAAGGTGCTGCGCCGCCTGGATCCCCAGCTCGACGGCTTGGCCAACCCCGCCTGGAGCCGGGACGGGAACTTCCTGGCCTTCCACGGCCTCAAGGACGGCTACGCCAACCTGTGGCTGTGCGACCTGCGCACGGGGGCCTTCCGCCGTCTGACCTTCGGGCGGGCCAGCGACGACGAGCCGGCCTTCTCGCCCTCGGGGCGGTATCTCGTCTTCTCGTCGGAGCGCGATCCGTCCGATTCGCTGCGCCCCCGTACCGAGAAAAGCCTGTGGGTGCTGGACCTGGAGACCTCGGCCCTGCGCCTGCTGGCCACCGACTCGGCCTCGGGCCAGACTCGTCCCACGGTGGCGGGCGAGACCGATTCCTCCGCCACGGTGGCCTTCCTTTCCGACCGCTCGGGCCTGCCGCAGATCTACTCCATGCCGCTGTCGGGTGCGCCGGGCCAGGAGCGCCCCCTGACCAACCTGCTGGCGGGCTGCTTCAGCCCCTCGCTCTCGCACGACGGCCGCACGCTGGGCTTTGCGCTCTTCGAGGAGGGCGGGTGGGACCTCTACCTCGTCAACCACCCCGATCCCGATTCGCTGCCGCTGCCGCTCACGCGCTTCATGCAGGTGCGCAAGGACACCTCGCTTTCCCTGTACCGGCCGGTGATCCGACAGAATCTGTCCAGCTGGAAGGACGACACCCTGGGCAAGGGGGACTCTACCGCCATCCGCGACAGCCTGCGGCAGGCCCGCAAGGACAGCCTGCGCAAGGCCTCGGCGCCGCGCCGCGCCGTGCCGACCTGGAAGCACGACAACAGCCTGTTCGGATCCATCCCCCGACCCGAGGACGACGGCAGCGACACGGCCTGGCTCCATGCCGACACCACGCCATCCTTCTCTTCCAAGCTTCCCTTGCGCGACGCCCAAGGCGCCCTGGTGCGCGAACCTTACCGGCCGCAGTGGAGCCTGGACAACGCCCAGGCGGCGGTGGGGTACAACAACCTCTCGGGCGCGGCGGGCATGGCCTACCTGGGGTTCAGCGACCTTTCGGGCGACCAGAACGTGCAGGTGGGCCTGAGCATGAACGGCGACGTGGCCAACACCAACGCCATGGTGCGCTACGGCTACCTGCCTTACCGGACCGACCTCTACCTCACGCTCTACCACCGCATGCAGTACACCGGGGCCATGATCCTGACCACCGGCGACACGGGGCTCTACGCCGACCGGCAGTACGGCGCGCAGGCCAGTGCCATCTATCCCCTGAGCATATTCCACCGCTTCGAGCTCAACGGCCACCTGGGCGTCATCGAGCGCACCGCCAAGCGCGCCGACGGCGACGGCAACCCGGTGGACGACCCGACCCGCTCCGGCGACAACCAGACCTTCAAGTACGCCCAAGGGGAACTGGCCTGGAGCTTCGACAACGCCCTGTGGGGGCCCACCGGTCCGCTGGACGGCTCGCGCCTGCGGTTGTCGGGCCAGGTGATGCCGGCCCTTTGGAACGACCTGGCCTACGCGCGGTTGCGCGCCGACCTGCGCCACTACATCCGCTTCTCGGGGCTCTTCGGGCTGGCCATGCGCGCCTCGGGCGGGATGAGCCTGGACCTGCCCGATTCCCGCAACCCCTACACCTTCGCGGTGGGCGGCGAGGACTTCACCCTCAACTACCACTACAACCGCAACAACTCCGGCGTGGACCTGCCCGACCTGTACTTCTCGGAGTGGGACCTGCCCCTGCGCGGCTACGGCTACCTGGAGTTCAAGGGCACCAAGGACCTGCTGGGCAGCCTGGAGCTGCGCTACCCCTTCATCGAGAGCCTGCGCTTTGGTTTCCCGTTCCCGGAATTTCGCTACGTCATGGGGGTGATCTTCGCCGATGCCGGTGGCGCCTGGACGGCCGGGCGCTGGCAGGACCAGATGGGCATGGGCATGGGCTGGGGGCTGCGCATGAACCTGGGTGGCCTGATCCTGCGCTGGAGCCAGGCCTGGCCGCTGTGGGATCCGGCCGGTGGACCCGGAAACACCCCTCCCGAATCGCCCACCCATTCCATCCAGTACTGGAGCCTGGGAGCCGATTTCTGAGCCGAAAATCATGCTCTGAGGCTGCTGCCATTTCTGGAGTGCAAGGGAATGTACTTTGCCATCCGTGCCAAATTGGCGGTGGATGAACATGTCTCGTAACGGGATCGGAGGCCTTGCCCTTCCTGTGCTTGCGCTGCTGCAGATCCCCGCGGCGCAGGAACGCACCGTCACGCCCCCCGGAAGCTGGTTCGCGCCCCTTCCCAGCGCGGCCGAGCCGTTCAAGCAGGATGCAAGCGATGAGGCGTGGCTGGCGCAGAAGCCGGGCCTGGTGGTCACCGAGACGGAGGTGGGCTTCGACACCCGCGCCGTGAGCATCCGCCAGTACCTGCGCAGCGATTCTACCAAGTCCCTGGATAGCCTAGTGCTGTGGGAAGCCTACTACCCCGAGCTGTCGGACTACCTGGCGGAGGCGCTCCTGGAGAAGCGCCGCAGCCTGGTGTTCCAGGAGCTGACCAAGCGCGCCCCCAAGGATACCTCCAGCCAGCCCTCGCGCTTCGAGCTGCCGGTGAAGGTGCCCGACTGGGCCAAGAAGCTGGGAGTGGACAAGCCCTCGCTGAGCCTGTCGGGCGACTACAAGTTCCGCATCAAGTCCGAGTCCCACTGGACCAACATCGACGAGGACAACGGCACGGCCAACAAGATGCCCGGCTTCGAGCCCGACCAGGAGCCCAACATCAACCTGGTGGGCACCATCGGCAAGCTCATCCACGTCCAGTTGTCCTGGACCAAGGACGGGTTCGGCGTGTCGAACAACCAGCTGCTGCAGATCCGCTACGCCGGTGAGAAGCCCGAAGACACAGAAGACGACATCCTGCAGGAAGCCGAGTTCGGCTACATCAACTTCGCCATGCCCGGCACCCAGCTCACCGGCTACACCGAGCAGGCCTCGGGACTGATCGGCCTCAAGGCTCGGATGCGCTTCGGCGACCTCGACCTGACCGTGATCGGCGGCGGCGAGAAGGGCGAGAAGCAGCGCCAGAAGCTGGGCGCCAGCACCTCCGAGAACACCCAGACCCTGGACGACCGCTCGCCTGCCCAGGGAGCCTTCTTCCTGGACGAAGGCTACCGCGACGAGTTCGACAAGAGCGCGGGCAACTACTCGGCCATGACCCCGGTGGGTACCCTCCACCTGTTCGTGCGCGTGAGCGCGGGGGACGTCAAGAACTACCCCACCTGGGCTCCGTTCTTCAAGGGCTCGGCCCAGGCATACGACGCCAACGGCAAGGCCATCGGAGCCCGCACCAAGACCGGCGAGACCTGGGTGGAACTGCCCAGCACCGACTTCAGCGTGCGCGGCGGCGTGGTGTTCCTGGGCAATTCGACCCTGGCCAACTCCGCCTACAACACCAATAACGGCGCCCTGGGCGCCATCTACAGCCGCGTCGGAGGGGCTCAGAAAGGCACCTATTCGCAGTCCAACCTGGACCTGGTGCTGCTGTCTCTGCCCACCGATCCCGTGGAGATCCGCAAGCTCACGCTGCGCAACCGCTACCGCATGCCGTTCACCTCGGTGGCCGCCAGCGACCGCACCTCGCTCAAAATCAAGGTGCTGGACCAGAGTTCTAACAAGTCCGACAAGTCGGTCAACGACGCCGGTGTGGACTGGGCTAAGGTGTTCGGGCTGGTGGACGAGGCCGGCCAGCCCAAGGTGGGGGACCGCAACATCTTTGACTGGGATCGGATGGAGATCTCGCTGCCCTCCTCGCGCCCCTTTGCGGCGGTCGGGCGCACCGAGCTCTACGACACCTCCTGGTCCTCCCTGCGTACCTTGCCTGCGCGCTTTGCTCTGCAGGTCACCTCCAAGTCGCGCAAGTCGGTGTTCCAAGTCGCCAGCAGCTCCAACGTGAGCTCCTCGGGCTGCATGGACATCATCGAGGGCTCCGAAATCCTCACCCTCAACGGCAGCACCCGCCTGACCAAGGATGTGGACTATAGCGTTATCTACAACATCGGTCAGATCACTCTGTTGTCCTCGCGGGCCCTAGATCCCAGCTCCGACATCTCGATCGACTACCAGTGCACGCCTTTCTTCTCGCTGGAGACCAAGACCCTGATGGGCGGGCGCCTGGAGTACGAGCTGCCGGTGGGCAAGCCCAAGGAGTCGCTCCTGGGAGCGACGCTGCTCTACCGCAGCGAGACGGTCACCGACACGCGTGCCCAGCTCAAGCGCGAGCCCAACCTCTCGTGGCTGTGGGGCGCTAACCTGCGGCTGCAGAGCGAGTCGGAATGGCTCTCGGACCTGGCCGGATACGTCCCGCTGGTGACCCCGCACGGCGACTCGCGCTGGAAGCTGGAGCTGGAAGGCGCCCAGACCTGGAACGACCCCAACACCATGGGCGAAGCGCTGGTGGACGACTTCGAGAACTCCAAGGTGGACAACACCCTGCCCCTGACGCGCACCAGCTGGTATGCCGCCTCGCCTCCGGGCGGCGACACCGCCGATGGCAAGGACTACGACAAGGCCCACAACTACCAGCACAAGGGCACCTTCGTCTGGCATTCCAACAGCCAGGTGGCCATGGCCGACATCTACCCCAGCTGGGACGACGGCAACGCCACCAAGGCCCGCCAGAACATCCTGCAGCTCAAGCTGCAGCCCAACGATCCGGGCATGGGCTACTCGTGGGGCGGTATCATGCGGCCCTTCAGCGACAAGGACCTCTCCAAGACCCGCGTGATCGAGGTGGTGGTGCGCGGCTCGGGCGGCGTGCTCAACTTCGACCTGGGCGACGTCTCGGAAGACGTTTCGGTGGCCGGCAAGTCGCCCAACGGCGCGCTCATGGGCGAGGACGTGGACTCCACCGGGACTCCCACCGGGCGTCCCTTGCACGACCGCGGCATGGATGGCCTGTACGACAGCGCCGAGACTGGTTACCGCTGGGTGTGTCCCGGCGTGGAGTGCGGCTCGCCCAGCATCGTCACCCCGGCCATCAGCGCCGATCCGGCCGGCAAGCAGTTCCGCCCCCAGACCGATGCCAACGATCCCGACCCCTCGATCAACGGCACCGAGGGCAACAACCGCTACGTGGACAACGGCCTGGGCACCTGGTTCGACACCAAGGACCTGAACCGCAACGGCAAGCTCGACCTCACCAATGCCTTCAACCGCTTTTCCATCCACCTGGGGGGCGACAGCGCGACCTCGTACCAGGAGCTCACCAACGGCTGGCGCATGTACCGCCTGCGGCTGGAGGCCCCCGACAAGGTGGTGGGCGGCGGGGCCAAGTGGAACAACATCAGCATGATCCGCATGTGGTACTCGGGCCTGACCTCCCGCAACGGCGCCAACCAGCAGGAGGAACGCGTCCAGATCGCCCGCGTCGGACTGGTGGGCAACCAGTGGACCGAGACCGGGCGCATCGCCCGCAACGATTCCATCACGGTGACGGACAGTCTGAACACGCAGGGCTCCATCCACAAGACGACCGTCACCGTCCCCGACACCAATTCGGTGCGCGTGACGGTGGTCAGCAAACAGGAAAACACCTCGGTTTACCGCAACTGGGGCGTGCCCAACAGCACCGACGCTAGCAGCGGCGCGGTCCAGAACGAGCAATCGCTGCGCATGGAGTACCGGGGCCTGCGCACCTTCGGGCAATTGGATTCGGCGGCTGGAAGCGCCACTCGCAGCTTCAGTGATCCCCGCGACCTCACGCTCTACCAGCGCTTCCAACTGATGGTCTACCACCACCTCACCGATGTGCAGGTGGGCTCGGTGTCGGATTCCAACGAACTCAAGCGCTTGCAGGCCAAGGACGCCAAGTCCCTGCGCATGGTGCTGCGGATGGGTTCGGGTGGCGTGGACGACACCACCGGCGAGTACTACGAGTACTCCTGGAACCTGGGGACCGTCAGCTGCGCCATGGGGGACGCCGGTTGCAAGGACGATACGGCAGCCCGGCTGCAGGCCATGAGCAACAACTGGCGCGACAACCGCCTGGACGTGCCCATTTCGGTGTTCACCTCCCTCAAGGACTCGGGCAACACCTCGCTGCGGCGCACCCGCATCTATCGCGCCGCCGTGTCGCGGGGCAACATCCCGCTGGACGTCCCGGCCGATTACCGCCAGGACTCGGTGGCCATCAAGGGCAACCCTTCGCTGTCCAACATCCAGTGGGTTCGTTTCCTGCTGCGCCCCGACGTTCAGTCGACCAAGCCGCTGGAGCGGCTGTCGGGCGAAGTGTGGGTCAATGACCTCAAGCTCAATCAGCCCCAGCGCGGCCTGGGCACGGCGGCCCGAGGCAGCTTCGAGTTCAACCTGGCCGACCTGTTCAGCGCCTCTGCCTCTGCTTCACTCACCGAGGGCAGCTTCGTGCCCATGGGGCAGAAGCGCCCCTCCACCTCCACCGCCGCCACCGTGGGAAGCGCCGGCTTCGACACCCGCTTGGCGCTGGACAAGTTCCTGCCCGAGGCCTGGCGGGTCCAGATGCCTATCGGCTACGGCATCCAGACCAGCATCTCGCGCCCGTGGATGCGCCCCGGTTCCGACCGGCCCCTATCCCACGACGGCATCGCCGAAGTCGTCTCGGACCTGTTCAAGGGCGAGCTGGACCGCGACTCGGCCGAGCAGGTGCGCAACACCTCGCGCGCCTTCCAGACCCTGACCTTGGACCGCAAGATCTCCTGGAATTATCGCAAGGAAGTGACCTCGGACAACACGCCCAAGGGCATCCTGGTGAACCTTCTGTTCGAGCGTCCCAAGTACTCCTGGATCTACCGCGACCACGGGGCCGTGCAGCCCGAACGGCGCGACACCTCCTGGCAGCACGACATCGAGTTCGACTACGACTTCACCCCCATGAAGCTTCCCGGCTGGAAGCCCTTCAAACAGGTGCCGGCTTGGATGCCGCCGCTGGTGTCGCAGTTGGAGTTCAACGCCCTGCCCAGCAAGATTGATGCGGTGGTGGCCAACATCGACTTCCAGGAAGGCTACCGCTATACCCTGGATCCCGACAACGACACCCTGATCGGGGCGGTGGACTGGCAGCGCAAGGCGACCCTTTCCCACAGCTTGTCCAGCGAATGGACACCCATCAACTTCCTGCGCCTGAACCACAAGATCTCCTCCAGCCGCAGCTTCGACAAGCACGAGTCACACTCCTTCGATCCGGCCGCGGCCTTCCCCGGCATCCTGGACCTGACCTTCGCCACCGACACCACCGTGACCGACCCGGCCTCCGGTCGCACCCAGGAGTTCGGCTTCCTCAAGGGCGAGCAGCTGCGCAGCCAGGGTTTCGGCATCGACGTGTCGCCTCAGTTCGCCGCTTGGCTCACCTCCACCGGCGCCTTCAGCTCCAGCTCGAGCTTTGCCCGCCAGTCCCCGCTGGTCATGAGCGTCGACACCGCCACGCACGACACCACCCGCATCACCTACTGGCGCGGCGACGAGCGCGACGGCTTCCGCAGCCAATTGCGCGTGAACGTCTCCTCGCTTCTGGGCACGGTGGCTGATCTCGGCTCGGGCGACTTTACCCGGAACCTGCAGGGCGCCAAGAAGAAGCTGGAGGCTTGGAAGTTCAGCGGGCTGGGCATGGAGTACTCGGTGGACAACACCACCTCGGGCAACCAGACCTCGCTTGCCTACCTCCAGAACCGGGGCCTGGACGCCTGGGGCCTGCAGCGCTACTCGCTGGGCCTGGGCGATGAGGTGGGGTTCCGCTCCCCTTGGGACTTGGTCACCGGCTCGCGCTCCCGCAGCGGCCTGGGCCAGTACGAGCCGGGCCGCCTGGACGACACCGCCTGGCTCAACGCCAGCCGCCTGAACATGCGAAACGCCGGGGCCGACTTCAGTTCGCTCTCCAACCAGCGCAGCTACCGCGTGTCGTCCTCCACCGACTTCACGGTGCCCCGGCTGGACCTGACCATCCGCCCCTCCCTGACCTATTCCACCAGCTGGGACGAGCGCTGGAACGATCCCGTCAACGTGGACACCACCACCACCTGGCCCCAGATCGCGGTCAGCGGCGACTGGGCCAACCTGGTGCCCAAGATCGACTTCCTGGGCAAGTGGTTCCAGAGCGTGACGGTGAACCATTCGGTGGGCTGGGACATCACCGACGTGGTGCATCCCCACAGCAGCACCTCCGACCGCGAGGACGTGAACTGGAAGTTCACACCGCTGATCGGGACGAGCTTCAAGACCAAGAACGGCCTGTGGACCTTCGACAACAAGTTCAACTACACCACCACGCTTTCGACCAACTACGGTAAGGAGCAGGATGCGGCGGCACCGGCGGGCATCCCGCCCCAGAGCGTGCTGGCCAACCCCGTCTACTGGTACCACCGCAAGGGGTCCACCCAGGACAGCTCGCGCAGCATGGGAGACGACTTCACCGCCACCTACCGGATCCAGACCAAGAAGGGCATCCAGATCCTTAAGTGGTTCTTCAAGCTGGAAAGTGACCTGGTCATCTCCTTCAACGCCTCCTGGAGCAATCAGATCAAGGTCCATCTGGTCGACGACGGCACCGGCGCCCAGACCCAGACCCAGCTCACCCAGGACCTGACCATCGTGAAGGTGGGCTCCGAGACTAGCTACTCCTTCACCCCTAAGCTGACCGCCACGGCGCGCGCCTACTACACCCGCCAGGACCAGAAGACCCAGTCCACCACGGAAAACCCCACCGTCACCAACGACATCCAGATGCTCCTGGAGCTGGCCTACCGCTTCTGATCGCACCCGCGAACGCAATCGGAAGCCTTGTCGCGATTGTGTTGGCCAATTTTTGGATATTCCCGTTATACTGAAACCGACCCATCCAGGAGAACCATGGACATCCACTTTCTGATCGACACCTTCCTCGTCCCCGTCTCCATCGTGGTCGGCTGTACCTTGCTGGGCATGGTGGTCGATCGGGTGGTGGTGCGGTGGCTTTCGGCGCTGGCCGAAAAGACCACCTGGGAAGGTGACGACATCCTCATCGCGGCCGTCAAGGGGCTTCCCATCGTGTTTGGTGTGCTGGCTGGCCTGCACGCCGCCCTGGGCTACACCAACCTTAAACCCTCGGTCCTGCTGCTGTCTGAAAAGGCCCTGACGGTGGCCCTGATCCTCTCGGCCACCTTCGTGCTGGCCCGCATCGCCGACGGTCTGGTGCGGCTCTACACCCCCAAGGTGGAAGGCATCGGCTCCTCCACTTCGATCCTGGTGAACTTGGCCAAGTCGGCCGTCTGGATCCTGGGCGGTCTGATCGCCCTGCAGTCGGTGGGCATCTCCATCGCCCCGCTCCTCACCGCCCTGGGCGTGGGCGGCTTGGCCACGGCCCTGGCCCTGCAGCCCACGCTGTCCAACCTCTTCTCGGGCATCCAGTTGCTGGCGGCGCGCAACATCGTGCCGGGCGACTTCATCCGCATGGACTCGGGCGACGAGGGCCAGGTCATCGACATCACCTGGCGCCACACCGCCATCCGCTCGCTGGCCGGCAACCTGATCCTGGTGCCCAACTCCCGCATCGTGGCGGCCATCGTGACCAACTACCACGGACCCAGCAAGGACATGGGCCTGGGCGTGGCCCTCACCTGCGCCTACGGCTCGGACCTGGCCAAGGTGGAGGCGGTCTGCCTGGAAGTGGGACGCGAGGTCATGACCACGGTGCCGGGCGGCATGCCCGAGGCCGAGCCCTCCTTCCGCATCCTGTCCTTCGGAGACTCGGCCATCAACCTGAACCTGGGCTTGCGGGCCCGCGAGTTCTCGGATCAGGTCCTGATCCGCCACGAAACCCTGCGCCGCATCCACACCCGCTTCGCCCAGGAAGGGATCGAGATCCCGTTCCCGGTGCGCACGGTCCACGTGGTCGGCTCTTCCATTCCCACCCATTGATCATCCACCAGTTGCAGGAGTAGACATGGAACGCGTCATCATCGTGGGCTCCGGCCCCGCCGGACTCACCGCCTCGCTGTATGCGGCCCGGGCCAACCTCCAGCCCCTGTGCATCGAGGGTTGGCAGCCGCTGGGCCTGCTCATGACCACCACCGAGGTGGAGAACTTCCCCGGCTTCCCCGAAGGCGTGATGGGCCCCGAGCTCATGACCCGCATGCGCGAGCAGGCCGAGAAGTTCGGCACCCGCTTTCTCACCGAAAACGCCTCCAAGCTGGAGCTCGAGGGCGAGGTCAAGAAGGTCTGGGTGGGCGACACCTGCTACGAATCCCGCACCGTGGTGCTGGCCACCGGCGCCTCGTCCATGAAGATCGGCATCCCCTCCGAGGAGGAGTACCTCTACGGCAAGGGCATCAGCACCTGCGCCACCTGCGACGGCGCCTTCTACCGCAAGCTGACGGTGGCGGTGCTGGGCGGCGGCGACAGCGCCATGGAGGAGGCCAACTTCCTGACCACCTTCGCAAGCAAGGTCTACCTGATCCACCGCCGCGACGAGTTCCGCGCCTCTCCGATCATGGTGGACAAAGTCAAGGCCAACCCCAAGATCGAGCTCGTGACCCCGTACGTGGTGGACGAGTTCGTGGGCGACGGCAAGCTCCTCAACTCCATCCGCCTCAAGCACGCCAAGGACGGCTCCGAGAAGGTGATCGAGGTGGCGGGCGCCTTCGTGGCCATCGGCCACAAGCCCAACACCGAGCTCTTTGCCGACCAGGTGGAGCTGGACGAGAAGGGCTACGTCAAGTGCCAGGGCCGCAGCCAGAAGACCTCCGTTCCGGGCGTTTTCGCCGCCGGCGACCTGCAGGACACCACCTACAAGCAGGCCATCACCTCGGCCGGCTCGGGCTGCATCGCGGCCTTGGACGTCCAGCACTACCTCGAGCACCACGGCTGGTGAGGCCTGGCCTGGCCCTGGTGTCGATCGGGCGCCAGGAACTGCGGGTCTGGAGCGAAGGAACCTTGCTGGGTTCCTTCGTCGTTTCCACCGCCGCCGCCGGTCCCGGCTGTCGCGAGGGTTCGGGCTGCACGCCCACCGGGTGGCACCGCGTGTCCCAGGTGATCGGGGCCGGGGAGCCTGTGGGCATGCGCTTTGTCTCCCGCGAACCGGTAGGGGTGTGGGACGGCACGCCCTCCGACGACGATCTGATCCTCACCCGCATCTTCCGCCTGGAGGGGATCGAGGACGGCCTCAACCGAGGACCCGGCATCGATTCCTTCGAGCGCTACATCTACCTGCACGGCACCAACCGCGAAGACCTCCTGGGCACACCCGCCTCCCACGGCTGCGTGCGCCTGTCCAACCGCGACAGCCTGCGGCTGGAGTCCCTGCTGCAGGTTGGGGACCTGGTCCACCTCTCCTGAGCTAGGCCGCCGTCTTCAAAGGGTGCCAGTTCGGTCCCGTGCTCTTTCGCGCCTTGACGGGCCGCTTGCGTTCGGGTGCGGCCACGGGCTCGGACGCAAGCGCGGCGAACAAATCTTCGGGCTCCGGCGGCATTGCAGGTACCGGGCCGGGGATCTGGGTCAGATCCAGGCCGCGCGCCCGGATGCACAACTGCTCTCCCAAGGGGCCGAAGCGCCGCGCCAGCAGCTGGCGGGGCAGCTGGGCCAGGTCGCCCAAGGTGCGCACCTCCAGCCGCTGCAAGCGCACCAACAGGGCGGGGGAGAGGTCCAGAAGCTGCACCGGCAAGGGCGCCAAGGTCTGCGCCTCGGTCCCGCAGGCCACCACGATGGACGCCACCGCCCCACGGGCCAGCAGCCAGGCCGCCGAGCGGTTCCCGGCGATGGCCACGTTCATCTCCACCCCCAGGTGGCTCTTGACCTTCAGGAGGAGCGCTGCCGCCCAGTCCTCCCAGCGCCCTTGCAGCAACCGCTCGCAGCCTGTGAGGTCCAGCTCCCACGTCCCGAAGGCGATCTCCCGGAAGCTGGGGCTGGCCTTGTCCAGGATGAGTTCCAGTCGTTCCCGCACCAGCGGTTCCAGCGTCTCGGGCGAAGGGATCACCAAGAGGTCGCGGTGCCGCAGCCGGGCCTCGGCCACCGTCTGCCCTGGCCGGATGCCGCAGCTCCAGGCCGCAAGGCCCACCTCGCCAATGCGATCCGCATCCTGGCTTGCCGGAATGGCAAAGAGCGTGTTGGCCAAGTCGGGCCGCAGGCCTTCCAAGAAGCGCGCGCACGGCTGACCCACCTGCAACACGGCGATGCGGCGGGCGGGACGGATCGTTGGCAAGTGAGTTTCCCTGTTCATGCTCAGAATATATGAGCACTGAACAAAAAAGCAACTTCTATTTGAGCACTGCTCAAGATCACATGAGGCGGTGGTCGATGCTGCGCCGCTGCGGGACAAAGCCCGCCTCGCTGAGGAAGCGTTCCGCAGCCCGCACCGTCTTGAGCCCTCGGCTGGCCAGCACGTTCTCCTCGAAGACCACGCTCGAGACGTCGTCGGCCCCGGCGTAGAGCCCCAGCTCGGCCAGCTCCCGGCCCATCACCATCACCGAGACCTCCACGTGGTCGATGTTGTCCAGGAACAGCCGCGAGGCGGCCAGCAGGCGCAGGTACTCGAAGCTGCGCACGTGCCGGATGGGGAAGTCCTTGGTCTGGGGCTGGAAGATCCACGGAATGAAGGCCTGGAAGCCCCCCGTGCGGTCTTGCTGGTCGCGCAGGGCGCCCAGGTGCTCCACGATGTCCTGGGTGGTCTCGGTGGATCCGAACACGATGTTGCACGAGCCCGGCAGGCCCAGCTCGTGGCAGGCCCCCATGGCATCGCACCACTCGCGCATCGAAAGCTTGTTGGGCGAGAGCACCTGCCGCATGTGCTCGGTCAGGATCTCGGCCCCGGCGCCCGGCACCGAGGTCAGCCCCGCCTGCTGCAGCCGCTCGAGCAGGCGCACCAAGGGCAGGCTTTCCTTCTCGGCCAGCCGCACCAGCTCCACCGGCGAAAAGCCCCGCACGTCCATGCCGTGGGAGCGGATCATCTCCAGGGCATCGGTGTAGTACGAAAGCGGCAGGTGGCGGTTCACCCCGCCCTGGAAGAAGATGGCGTCGCACCCCCATTCCTTGGCCTCCAGGGTCTTCTTCTCGACCTCCGCCAGGCTCAGGGTGTAGCCCCGGCTGGAGTCCTCGCTGTCCTGGAAGGAGCAGAAGCTGCAGCCCACGTTGCACACGCTGGTGTAGTTCACGATGCGAAAGGCCGCATAGCTTGCCCGGTCGGGGGCATGGCGTCGGTTGCGCTCGGCGTGCCCGGCCGCCACAATGGAGGTCCAGTCAGGACTTTCCAGCAAGCGGGCCAGGTCCTGGCGGGTCAGTCGTTCCCCGGCTTCGCGCCGGGCCAAGAGAGAATCGATGCTGTCAGAGGAGTGCTTCACAATGCCCCCAATGTACAAACGCACATCTGGGGCGCCTCCCCGCCCAGCAGGGGCGGGGCCGCCCTCCTGCGAGCTGCGGGCTCCCGCCCTCCGGTGCCTTCGGCACGCCGCCTGCGGCGACCCCTCCGTCCGGCTGGCGCAACCAGACGCCGTTCCCACGAGCTTTCCGAACGAACCGGCTTACGTGAACAAATCCACATGGATGCCGAACGGATCAGCAATGGGCGCCGACCAACGTGGCGTGCAGGCAGGGCAGGATGTGCAAGGGAAATCCGTCGGCAGCGGATTCAGAAGAATTTCGATAAAAAGTCGAGAAAAGTCTACCATCACGGGGCTAGCTTTTTGGAAGCCAGAACACCCATTCCCCAAAGTCCACCGCATGGCGTGCCAACCGGAACCACACCCAAACCCACCCAAGCCTGCTTCCAGCCTCCCCAAGACCGAGACCTCCCTAATGCGCAAATCTGCGCACAAACGAAATATCAGACTAATTTATCCATCGCAAGACCAAAATCCACTCACCCCGGACCGAAAGCCTGCCAAATCAGTCCCAGCAAAGACTTTGCCCTCCGAAACCCAAAAAACCTAACAGCCTTACGCATAAACAACATCCTACATAATAGGCTGTTAGCCAGACCTACCCGGCGGGTGCAGAGCTGCAAAAATACGGCAAAATCTGCACGAGCCCCGCCAAACAAATCGTATCCAAAACCCCGATGATTTTGAAAAAATACATACATTAAATTCATAATTGAATTGTGTTGAAAAATTCAATGCAATTCAAGATGTGGAAAATGTAATTTCAGCATCATCAAAATAGCAACAATAGAATCTCGCCAAGCATAATCAATAACAGAAAATGAGAATAGAAATGAAATACTTACTACTAGCAATAGCGTTCTTTTCAATCAGTTTTTTAGCTGCTTGTGATTCTTCCACAAGTCCAACGGCATCAAATTCAACGACAAATCAACAGCAAACAACAAATAAAGACACTGTTGTAGTATACACCAAGCCAACAAATCCGTTCACAGTTACATATAATACATGGACTCAATCGGCATATTCCAATGGAGTCATTGGGGCATATCAAGCTACCTACAATGGAACATACACATTCAGATTTAATCAAGGTACGAATAATGATGTTTCATATACTTTAAATGGCACGGTTGCATGGATGATCAATAAAGGAAAACTACCAAATTTCCTTACAACAGGTGGATTTTCGTGTGATCGCATTCAAGTAAATGACAATGGAGTAGACGCTGTTATTGGTTATTGCACTAATGGTGCAGTTGTATATTGGAATGCAACAACATTCATTAGCTTTACAAATCCATGAACTAAACAATATTTACAAAGTGCTGTATTTGGCTCTGCCAATGCAGCACTTTACTTTGTGCTATTGTAATTTTGCCTAAAAAAAATCAGGAAATTGTTGTTGCGCTTCTGAATGAAAAAGAATATATTTCGTTCAGGAGGTGCCTATGCACAAGACGATCACGCTGAGACTTGAGAATAGCAAATACGAAATGATTAAGAAACTGGCTGAAAGCGAAAATCGGCCAATTTCAAATTTCATTGAAACTGCTACAATTCGCTACATCCTTGCTACTGAGCATGTAGATGAATTCGAAATGGAAGAAATTCGCAACAATAAAAGCTTAAATGAAAGCATGGAGCGTGGTATCGCTGATGCAAAAGCCTTGCGAGGACGATTCCTGTAATGTATAGATTGTTGATTACCGAAGAATTCGATAAAGAATTAAGGAAAATCACAAGTCGTGATCGATTAGCAATTGAAAAGAAAATTCTAGAATATTTAGCCCCACAAATAAAGCAAGAACCGCATAACGGCCCAAATATCAAGAAATTGAAAAATTACAATCCAGAAAGATGGCGTTATCGAATTGGTCGATATCGCCTTTTCTATATGATTGATGAAAATGAATTACTTGTTAGCTTTGTTTCAATTGATCAAAGGAAAGACGCTTATTAATCGTTGTAATCGCAGCAAAAGCCTTCGGCTCGAAGCTGTCGATGTTTACTCATTGTTTTGATGTTGGCTAACAAGCCTGGTCCACCGGGACCTCCCCATTGTTATATCGTCCCTTCGGCCCGGTGACCAAGGGGCGTTAGACAGACCCTGCGGGCGCAGACAAAATTCACGAGGAAATGCCGCAATGAAAAAAATGAAATCGACGTTACTTTTTTCTCTAATTGCCTACCTATCTGGCTGCGCAAGTAACAGCGTCTTATATAAAAATCAAATAAATAATGATGTAGAATCGTTGGCGAAGAAATACGCAAAAAATGACTCTGATAAAATCCAAATAGTGAAACCCATTGCGCACATTTTCTCATACTTAAAAATTGAATATTCACAAAAGCAATGGGAAAAATTATCTGAAAAGGGAAGTGATACATCTAAAAATTTAGAAACTCATATACAAGATATATATGGGAAGTCGCTCTATCGAATTGCAGGAGGCGAAATGCAATTCAAGGAACGGTACCCGTTTGATGCATTTAGTTCCCTTGATACATTTAGTGTCGGGTTCGTTAAAATTATTGTCCCGAATAGAATTGACTCAATTGAGCGAAATGTCATAATTTCCCAATTAAAGAATTACACAGACACAATTAATGCAATTCTTTCATCAGATCCGGAGCTAAAAGAAAGATTTGACTACGGAATTAAAAATATGCGGAATGATGGAAAAATTCCTCTCGTTCTCGCAACAAATCCAAATCAAGCAAAAGATGAAGGATTAAAAAGAAGCTATGCAATAACCAATTTAGGATATTATCAAAAAAACAGGGATACAGCACTATTTACGGCTAGAATTGCAACAAAATATTTTGGATTAATATCAACTTCTACAATGTTGCATGAATTGGTGCATGCTGTCGTTGGAATTATTGAGATATCCCCAAATAAAATTGCAATACCGAATACAAACATAAAAAATCTGCAGAAAATTGTTGATTCAATGGCTGACTCAAGCCAAAATATGATGATTGTTGAAGGAATAGCAGAAAGTATTTCACAGAAATATAATCCGATGTATAATTCGGGATATTTCAACACAGTTGATCAGAATATCAGCTGGCAAGTAAAACAATATGGTCACTTACACGACATGGAATCAGCAGGAAAATGCTATAATGGCTGGTTCTGCTCGTTCGACGGAAGAATTCTGGCACTTTATGAAGCAAATTCCTTTGTTAATTATTTAATTAAAGAGTATGGATATTCAAAAGTGATCCGACTTGCAATGTGTACCTCAAATGATTCCAATTACATTTCCATATTCGGAAAAAATAAAAATGAGATCTTTGACCAATGGAAAAGAACTCTCTTGAATCCCGCAAAAACATGAATGTGTCTAACAAGCCTGGTCCACCGGGACCTCCCCATTGTTATACCGACCCTTCGGCCCGGTGACCAAGGGGCGTTAGGCTTATCTCGCTGCAAAAGAACAAAAGCCTTCGGCTCGATGAGGGATAATGGTGATTCAATTAGAAATGGTGAATGTTCTTGAAAATGGTTTGTTAGTTCGAAATGGTAGCTTAGAA
>Ga0302287_10000082_pt1 | contig 74278 bp, 104 predicted proteins | sample III_Fen_E2_4_FD_200452 | JGI IMG/M metagenome (GOLD analysis project Ga0302287, IMG submission 200452) | Peat permafrost microbial communities from Stordalen Mire near Abisko, Sweden - III_Fen_E2_4 | ecosystem: Environmental > Terrestrial > Soil > Wetlands > Permafrost | place: Sweden: Abisko... | reverse complement strand
GCAGCAGAGGCTGAAGAACCCCGAGGTGGTCAAGAAGGACCGCTTCCTGCGCACGCACTCCCAGAACATCTCCACGGATGCCGAGCGCGGCTACCGGGACCTCAAGCACCGTCGCAACGTCGACGTAGGCATGGGCACCGGCAACGGCACGGTGGCTGGCCTTGCCGGGATCATGGGCGCGAAGTCCGGCGTGAAGCCCGGCAACCGGCTGGCGACGACGGCGTACATGGCCGGTGGCCTGATGGCCGGCATCGAGGCGTCCAACAACGTCCGCAGCGCTCGTGGCATGCAGCGCCGGATGAACAAGATCAAGGCGAAGGCCTACCAGCGGGCCGCTGTCGGCGAGCTGGGCCGGGACCGGGTCGCCAAGTCGTTGGTGAACATCCCCGGTGAGGGTGCTGTCTTCCGGTCGGCGTCGAGCGTGCCGAAGAGGCTGCTGCGCAATGCTCCGTCGCATGCGTCGCTGGGTGGGGTGAGCGCGAAGAACAAGCGGATCTCCCGCAAGGTGAGCGAGGGACTGCGTGCCGTGAGGGCGATGGTGGACAGTCCGAGCGAGTTGACGGCCGGTACGACGTTCCAGCGCAAGCCGGTCAAGCACATGGTCGGCGGCCACGAGGTGTCGCGGTTCATCGACAAGGATCCCGGCAGCCTGGTCGGCGGGTACTTCCCGGCGGGGTTGAAGCCGGGCCAGTCGCAGCGGCATGCGGATGCGATCGTCTTCCACCCCAAGCGCAGTCCGATGGGGGTCCGCGGTCTGGCCGATGACATGAAGAACCACGAGCTGGCGCATGTGAGGCGCCGCAAGCCGCTGTCGGCGGTGGTGCGGACCATCTCGAATCCGACGAAGGGGCTGGCGGACGAGGCCCGGGCGAATCAGGCGATGCGACCGAAGAACCGCAGGTACTCCGCCTACGAGCGGGCGGGAACCGCGTCGAACACCCGTTACGGCGCGACCCGGTTGCGTGCGGATCTGCGGGCGTCAGGCCTGTCGGAGGCCTATCGCGGGCTAGACGACAACTCCGTGCGGCGGTACCGGGAGGTCAGGGCCGAACTGGACCGCAAGGGCGTGGGCAAGGCTCTGCTGCGCATCCCGAAGATCAACTACACCCGCAGGATCGGCGCGGGACTGACCACACCGAGGCCTCGTGTTGGAGGCCTGACCCGCTCGCCGAGTGGGAAGATCAGCACACGCCACGGCTCCATGCCGGGCACACGCAGCTAGGGAGTGCTCATGAGCGTCATGGATGTCTTCGTCGATGTCATGAAGGCAGACGAGGCTGCTGGCTGCGCCTTCATCGATGCGGTGGTCTACGACTACCTGACGGACTACGCCAAGATCGTCGAGAAGGACATCACCGGCCTGTACTCGCTGGTGAACCTCGACCGCATCCAGGTCGCCAAGCGGCAGCTGGGGCGCTCGTACGTGGAGATGATCGTCGGCGGCCAGTACCCCAGCGACGAGATCCAGAAGGCCGCGGAGTATCTGGCGGGGCTGGAGCAGTACGTGGTCAGCGCCCAGACGGTGTCCAAGGACTTCGAGTGGTTCAACATGAACGGCACGCAGCGCCAGGTGGACGTGGAGCGCGATGCGAAGGGCCAGTTCGCCCGGAAGATCTCCAGCACCTCCCGCACGGACCTCAAGGGCATCGACAAGCCTGCTGACAGCAAGCAGGTGGCTCCGTCGGTGCGCAACTCCCTGAAGACCGATGCGAGCATCCTCACCGATGACAAGAAGTCGTCGGAGCGGGAGAGGCTCGAGCGAGTGCAGAGCCAGCACGAGCAGACCATCCGCGTGGCTGGGGAGTTCAAGGACGCCCTGCGCGGGGTGGATCCGAACAAGGTCGACGTGACGATGATGATCGCCACGGACAATGGCGACATCGTGTCCCGCACGGCCAGGCTGTCCGACTTCGGCAACGAGACGGTTCCGGTCAAGGTGGCGGCGAACGAGACCGTCTTCGCCATGAGCGTGGCTCCGGCGGCCGGTGCCGGCGAGGACGTGCGCAACAAGGTCGGCACGTACAACCTGCTGGGTGCTCGCGGCGGTGCGGCCCTGGCGTCGATGTCGACGGTGGACCCGGCGCGGCTGAAGGAGCTGCAGTCGAACCTGCAGATGGGCTCGAACCCCGACCAGTCGAAGCTGACCCGCTTCTTCGGCCAGCTGCAGTCCGGCGGCAACGTCCTGTCGCAGGTGACCGGGCAGGACAAGCTGGGGCAGACGGCGGCGTTCATCGGCTCGGTGGGCCCGCAGGCGGAGCAGGTGCTCGGCCCGTACGCCCAGCGTGCCGCCTACCGCTACCGGGGCACGGAGACGACTCCTGACGAGCAGCTGGTGGGCCAGTTCAAGCAGATCGACCAGATGGAGCGTGCGGGGATCACTCCCACGCAGGCGGACACCCCGGTGGAGGGCTTCGACATCGCTGCCCGCAAGAAGGGCCTGTCCGGTGACGCCCTGGCGATGCAGGTGCGTGGTGACGTGGCCAGCGCCGAGCTGGCGCGGACCCTGCCCCGGGACCCGATGGTGGCGCGGCTGAGCGAGCTGTCCGGCCAGATCCTTCCCAGCCAGGGCGTGCTCATCAACGCCCAGGGCAAGATCGTCAGCCAGTCGGTGGGCTTCACCGACGACCACTACCTGCCGTTCGACCTGAAGAACCTCGGATCGCTGCGGGGTGGCCAGTACGCCCGCACCCGCATGTCCGGTGGCCTGACGGGCGAGGACATCTACGCGGCGGTGACGATGGGTGCCCGCAACGTGCAGGTCATCAGCCCGAGTGGGGTGTTCACCCTGGAGATGGCCCCGGACTTCCGCGGTGCCCGCGGGAACTCCGACAAGGCCCGCGACATGGACGACCGGTACCTGAAGATCCTGGATGCGGTGGCGAACTCCGGGGAGTACCTGGTGGACGTCTCCCCGCAGGAGAAGTCGAGGATTCGGGCGGGGATCAGGGACGCCGGCCTGAAGGGCGATGATGCGCTCGCGGCGTACAGCGAGCGGGTGGACCGTGCCCGCCAGGACGCCTCGCGCATCACGAACGAGGATGAGGCAGCCGCGTCGGCGAAGGTCCTCGCGGAGATGGGCTACACCGCGGAGAAGCCTCCGCGTGGCGTGGCGGCCCGGGCCTACGAGGAGAACCTCGAGGATGAGATCCAGCGGGTGGCCTCGACGAAGGCGAACAAGCTGCGCCTGAACGGCGAGGGGTACGCGGTGGCGCTGCAGACGCTGCAGCAGCAGTTCCCGTACTTCATCCGCCGGGTGGGCGTGCGTGACCTGAACACGTTCGTGAACGAGGGCGGCCCGTCGCTGCGCGGGGAGATGCCCAAGGGGCGCACGTTTACCGAGGATCGCGGCTACACCAAGCCCGGTGCGCTGCGGGCTCAGGGGATCAAGGCCGGGTTCTACGACCGTGGCACCCCGCAGCTGCAGAACAAGCCGCGTACGGGTCAGGCCTCGGCTCCGAAGGAGGAGGCTCCGGAGACCCCGAAGCCGGCCGCTGAGGGTGCTGCGGCCCCGACCGATACCAAGGACGTCCCTCCGGCCGCCCCGGTGGCGCTGAACTCCCGGATGGAGAAGAAGCGGGCGCAGCTGCATGAGACGGTGATGGCCCAGCAGACGCAGCTGAAGAACGAGCTGGCGGCGATCAACGTCAATGACGAGGCGACGGAGGGCCTGTCGTTCGATGAGGCTGCCCAGGCGTCCCCGGTGAACTTCGCGGGCTGGCTGATGAGCCAGAACCTTAAGACGATGAACGAGATCTTCTCCGACCGCGGCAAGGCGCTGCTGGCCGCTCGAGCACTGGGTGACCCGAAGGCGGTGCAGGGCGCGTTCAAGCAGGCGATCAATACCACGAACGGCAACGAGAAGGACTGGATCGAGGCGGAGAACGAGATCGCCGGCCATAAGGGCGCTGCAGCGATGCAGTGGGTGTCGGATACCGCGGCTGATGTCGCTGATGGCCTGATCCTCGCGGGCGGCCCGTTCGTGTCGGGCTCTGACCCGTTCCACGGGGCGAAGGCCACGGACCTTCCGGTGCCGCAGGCGTACCCGGGCATCGACCGGATCCAGACCGGCGCCCAGGTGCTGGACGCCTACAAGCAGGAGCCGAAGCCGATCGCGGACATGGCCCGCGAGCTGGTGACCTCCGATGACGGCACCCAGTACCGCTCGCTGGTGGAGATGAACAACCAGGTGGTCGAGCGTGTCAAGGCGCTCAAGGCGGTGGCCGATGCCAAGAGGGCGATGGACCCGGACACCACGAACGACAACGTCTTCGACGTGGTGAACCAGAAGGCCATGATGACGGCCTTCGAGTACGGGTCGTTGACGCAGGACGACTACGGCATGGTGAACCTGCCGAAGGATGCCGACATCCCCGGCCTGATCCGCAACTTCCCGGCTGAGGAGGAGGCAGCGGCACTGCAGCGTGCATGGTCGCTGGCGATGACCACGAGGCTGGTCAATGCCTTCGATGCTGGGGAGGCAGTCCCAAAAGGGGACGACCGGATCGTGAAGGCGGCGAATCCGGTCCGAGTCGAGGTCCTGTCCAAGTCCCACCCGCTGTCCAAGGCAGTGGCGCGGCGGGCGGCGCAAGGCCTGCCGTTCGTCCCGCACAGGACGGGGCGGGTCCTGACCGGGCAGGGGTTCAGGCTGCGATAGGCCGCATCTTCGCGATGGTCGGGCTGGCCCCGGTCAAGCAGCAGGTGATGGAGCTGGCGCAGTCGGCTGAGGTCGATCAGGATCGCAAGCGCCAGGGCCTTCCGGTGTCGAACAAGACGATGCACCTGGTGATGTCGGGTGCCCCGGGCACGGGCAAGACGACGGTGGCAAGGGACATCGGCCGGCTGTACCACGCCCTCGGACTGGTGGACAAGGATCCGGCGACGGATGAGGGCTTCCGGGAGATCTCCGGGCCTGACCTGATTGCCCGGTACAAGGGCCAGTCGGGGGCGAAGGTCCGCGCCCTGTTCGAGGGGGACGAGAAGACCGGCGACGGCGGCATGATCGGCGGCGTCATCTTCATCGATGAGGCCTACTCGATGGTGTCGGGCGACAACGACGAGTACGGCCAGCAGGCCGTGGCCGAGCTGCTGCGCCAGGCGGAGAACCACCGGGACAACACGGTGGTCATCCTCGCGGGGTACGGCCCGGAGATGGACACTCTGCTGAACTCGAACACGGGCATGCGCCGGCGCTTCCCGACGACGCTGAACTTCCCTGAGCTGAGCCTGGATGACCGGTTCGAGGTGATGCAGGGCCTGACCCGGGAGGGCAAGTACACGATCGGGTCGGGCAAGAAGGCCACCGAGGTGCGTCATGCGATGGTGGATGCCTTGCAGTACACGGGCGCGGGCAACGCCGGTGACGTGCGGAACCTGTTCGAGAAGATCGAGACGGCCCAGCGGGTGCGCCTGGCGAACCAGAAGACCTCGCAGGGCAAGCCGCTGACCAAGCGTGACCTGTCCACGATCACCACTGGTGACGTGAAGGCCGGCATGAACGCCTACATCGTCACGGGCAACGTGAAGGATCCGATCAAGGGCCGCCTGGTGCCGACGAGCCGGAAGAAGAAGGTCGCTTCGTGACCCGGTGGTGGGCGGACGCCGACCAGTCGCGGGCGGTGCTGGCGCTGGTGGACGACTCCGATCTCGAGCAGGGCGTGGGTACGGCGGTACTCGGGTACCACGGCATCGCTTCGTCGGCGCTGGAGCGGTTGAGCCGTCACACCCTGGTGGATGTGGCACGGGTGCACCAGGTGCTTGACGATGTGGACCTCGAGCCGGTGGCGAAAGCGCTGGGTGAGGCCACCCGGCCTGTCCTGGGGGCCGCTTCGGGCCGCTACGGGCAGTTGCTGGCCTCGAACCTGCACCAGCAGGCCGTGGACGCCACGGAGCGCCTGCTGCTGTCCCTGACGAACACGGGGATGCCGTGGCCGACGGCGATCGAGCGGGTGGCCTCGGTGCACGGGGTGCCGGCGGACAGGCTCGGGAAGGCCTACGGTGATCTGGGGAAGCCTGCGCTTGCCCCGACCGTGCGTGCGGACATCGGTGATCGCGTCCTGATGGAGTTCGCCTCGCATGTGGCCCGTCGGGAGAGCACCCCGATGCCGATGGTCTCCAAGTCGATGGATGAGGAGTTCGACCCGGACGAGCATCCGCGGGATGGTCGCGGCCGGTTCGCCCATGCTCCGGAGCGCGGTACGCCCTCCAGCGCCTTCGAGGCTCGGGAGGCCCGGCGCAAGCGCAAGGCCGCGGTGAACGTCCGGCGGCAGAAGGCCCAGCGCTCCCAGCGGCAGGCGCCCGGTGGCCTGGCGGATCTGGCTGCGGCGATCCGGCACCAGTTCGGTGCCTCACAGCAGGCCGAGCAGGAGCCGGTCACCGAGCAGCTGGGGAGCAAGCGTGCGGATCGGCTGAACGCCCGCAGGTCCCAGCGCATCGCGGAGGCCAAGGGCCAGCGCAAGCTGCGCTCAGTCGGTGCTGACGATGCTCCCGAGGATGACTTGGCCAAGCCGTTCGAGGGCAGCGGCATGGGCCACAAGTTCGATGACCACCGGGTGGCGCTGGTCACCCGGGACCAGGCTGATCACATGCTCAAGAGCGAGTCGTTCTACATGGGCAACGTCGACTCCAAGAAGGCGTCGAAGGTGACGTGGCTGACTCCGGATGACATGGAGAGCCTGCTGAGGGGGCTCAACCAGGACCCGGACCGGCGCTTGATGCTGAGTGAGTACGTCATGCTGAGCATTGACGGCACGTTCGCCTCGAGCGAGGGCGGACCGCGTGATCCCGAGATCACGATGGCTGGCAATGCCCGTCTGAACACGCTGAAGAATGCCGCCACGAACTCCGACGGCTACGACTACCAGCAGGACAAGTTCCTGCGGTGGGCGCCGTCGGCGAACCCGGGCAGTCGTCGTGGCCTGGCCGTTCCGATGCCGGTGCTGCATCTGGAGCTGGACAATGACGGGGCGTTCCCGCGGGTGTGGGATGACCGGCCGTACGCGAACAAGCCGAGCGCGAAGGTGACGCCGGATCTCCCGCACGACCCTTTGACGAAGGCTGACGAGTTCGACGAGAACGAGGTGCGCCGGGACTCCCGTGGCCGCTTCGACGACCAGCCGGATCGTGTCCAGCCGACGAGTGGGTTCGACGCCCGTGAGGGTCGTCGGAAGCGGAAGGCGGCCAAGAACCGGTTCCGCACCCAGCAGGCTCAGCGGAAGGCGCCGAAGGCCCCAGTGCTGACAGATCGGGACTACGCGGTGCTGCGGCAGATGATGGAGGCCGACGAGCAGGCTTCCACGGCGCAGATCCTGTCCTCGAGCAAGCCCTCCAAGCGGGAGGCCCGGATGGCCGGTGCTCGCAAGGACCGGCTGGCGCATGGACGCAAGACGAGGATCGATGCCCGCAAGCGGGTGAAGGCGGTCCAGAGCGCTCCCGAGGAGACGAAGGAGTCGGCCATTCAGGCTGCCTTCATCAGCGGTGCCGGGTTCAGCACGTTCAATGATGCGGGTGACCCGTGGGCTGAGCAGCAGCAGATCACGCTGCGGCTGAAGGACGCCAGCACCACCTCGGTGACCGATGCGCTGTTGCGGATGGCGGGCAAGGCCCGTGGGGAGGCCAAGAGCACGCCGTCGAACGAGCGTCATGTCATCAGGAACACTGGCAATCTTGGCGTCGATGAGGCCTACGCGATGGCCGTGAACTTCTTCTCGGACATGGTCGACGCCAGCAAGGACGCCGGTGAGGACGGCATGTTCCTGTTCAACGGCAAGTCCATCCACGTGGACGACCTGGCGAATGCCTCACCGATCGTCGAGCGCAGGATCGACTTCGACACGGGTGAGCAGAAGAACATCCCGGTGGTCATCGCCCCGTCCAGTCCTCTGGTGGCTCGCACGATGGTGACGGGTGACAAGACCGACTGGAAGGGCGCACGGAAGGCCTTGGCCGTCATCTACGGCGAGCCGAAGTTCCGGTCCTTCTACGAGGTGGCTGCCGAGCACGGCATCGGCCAGGACGTCCTCATGCACACTCCGGACTTCATCGTGAATGAATATGCCCTTCGGTTCGTGGATACTGATGACTGAGCACCCTAGGAGGAACCGTGGTTGACTCGCGGACAGCCGTGAACGCCCTCATCGAGGTCGATCCGGGCTTCGTGCAGCTGTGCAAGACGCTCCTGGGCGACTCGGTCGATCCTCAGGACGCGTGGGAGTTCCTGTACGGCCCAGAGCGCGTGGTGAAGATGGGCCCGGAGGTCTCCGAGCTGGCCACCCACTCCCTGGTCTCCCGGGCGATGCGCACCCGCCGTGGCCGTCTGGTGGCGGCCGTGGCTGCTCCGGTGGCAGTGAGCGCGGCAGCGGCCGGGCATCACGAGCTGGACAAGAAGAAGCGGCCGAAGTACACCGAGAAGGTCATCACCGATGACGCCGCATCCAAGTCGGACACCTCGAGCATCATCTGGATGGGCGAGTTTTCCAAGGTGGACGCCGAGAAGCGCCAGGTGTTCGGCTACGCCTCGGTGGTGGAGATCGACGGGATGCCGGTGATCGACCGGCAGGGCGACTACATGACTCCGGAGGACCTGGAGAAGGCCGCCTACGACTACGTGGTGAAGTCCCGCAAGGGCGGGGACCAGCATCAGCGCGACGGGGAGAATCCATTCCACGCCTCGAACATGATCGAGTCGTTCGTCATCACCCCGGAGAAGATCGAGAAGATGGGCCTTCCCTCGGACACCCCGGTCGGCTGGTGGGTGGGCTACAAGGTCGAGGACGACCGCACGTGGGACAAGGTCAAGAAGGGTCTGGTCACGGGCTTCTCCATCCACGGCCGCGGCAAGCGGGTCGAGGTCGACGAGTCCGAGCTGGTGGGCATGTGATGGAGATGATCGGCAAGGCGCTGGACATCGGCCGGGCGGAGACCCTGCCGATCCCTCCATGGGCCGTGGCCCCGTTCTCTGCTCGGGTGGTTGATCCCCTGGACATGTACGCAGGCTCTCGGATGATGGCGTTCGGCATCTCCCGTGGCACGGGCCATCGGATCATGCCGTGGCAGAAGCGCCGGATGTCCCGCAACGCGAACGCCGTGGCTCAGGGCCGGGGCATGCTGTACTCGCCCTTGGGCGTGGGGAGCACGATGTGAGCGAGAAGCCGCGCAAGGGCCAGTCCCGGGCTGAGCTGGAGACGGCTCGCACCTTGAACACGGTTGCCATCATCGGTGGCGGTCACGCCTTGTACACCTCGCTGCCGGATGGCACGCGTCATGTGGTGGGCAGGGTGGTGCCCAAGCCGGTGAAGAACGCCGGCGCTGCGGTGGCCAGTAGGGTTCCGAGACTTCCCAAGAGTGCCGGGAAGAAGGCGGCGCTCGCCGGCGCGGCCGGCTGGGTGGGCTTCCATGGCATGGAGCTGGCTGGCGACGTCATGGGCCGGCGGAGCATTAACGCGCAGATCGACCAGAAGAAGGAGGCGGCCGTGAAGTCCGACCATGGGACGAACCTGGAGTTCGTGGCCAAGCGCCGCTTCGACGCGGAGGCCGATCGCCAGCGTCGGATCGGGATGTACTCCGGCGTGCTGGCCGGGTCGGCCCTGGTGGCCGGGGAGGGCGCTCGCCGGAACACGGTGATCACCCATCACGACCGGGACACCGGCAAGCAGATCGATCGGACTGCGCAGGTGGCCGCGGCGGGCAAGAAGCGGGCCCTGAAGGATCCGGTCGCCCAGGCGGAGCGGATGAAGCAGGCCAAGGGCATCACCCGGATCGGTGTCGGCCGCAAGGGCGCCCTCTACGGAGGCGCTGCTGCCTTGTCGGCCATCGCCTCGGCAGCGGCCTACCGCCATGGCATCAGCGAGCGGAACAAGCCGTGGAACTGAAAATGCCCCTCAAGACTTCATGCAGGCTGCTCGTGACTGCTACAGAATGGGAGCGTCATGAGTAAGCCGGTGAAGAAGCTGTTCGACCTCGAGATCGACGAGGTCTCCGTAGTCGACCGCGCAGCGAACCAGCATTCACTCATCGCCTTCTCCAAGTCTGCTGGAGGCGACATACCACTGGAGGGATCCATGCCGGATCTGGCAGTTTACGAAGAGACGGGCGAAGCGGTGGACGTGGACACCCTCGAGCACGGCGATGTCGTGTACGACGAGGATGGAAACGAGTACGTCTTCGTCGAGGATGCAGTCGAGGATGACGATGACGGCGAAGACGGCGACGAGGTCGGCAAGGCCGGTCTTGGCCTTCTCGATGCCGTGGCGCCGCGCCAGGTGGCCTTCCGGGGCACCGGCAAGATGAAGAACGTCGGGTTCAAGGGCGCTCGCAAGCTCAAGAACCCCCTCGACTACTACGCGCCCGACTCCGGCGCCGGCGACATCGCCTTCCGCGGCGATCGCCGCACGTCGATGCGCGACGTGAAGTTCAAGGGCGAGGGTCGCAAGGCCAACAAGGGCCGGATCGCTCGTGATGCCGGCGGGGCCGCGGCCGTGACCACAGCCGCTGGCGGAAGCGCGTACGCCGTGCACCGCCACAACACCCACAAGTCACTGGGAGACACCGTGCTCGAGCAGCTCTCGAAGGCAGTCACCGAGCGTGACCGCGAGGAGATCATCGCCAAGGCGATGGGTGAGGTCGAGGTCGCGAAGGCGGAGGCCCGCGAGGCCCTTGCCTACGCCGATAGCGAGCGGGAGATCCGCATCACCCAGGAGTTCGTCTCCAAGGCCGCGACGTACAACCTCCCGGTCAGCCCCGAGGTGCTCGGCCCGATCCTCAAGGCGATGGCGGAGGTCCTCGACGAGGACCAGCTCGATGTCATCGACGAGCTCTTCAACTCCGTCGGCGACGCGCTCTACAACGAGCTCGGCTACGTCGGGGAGTCCTCCAACTCCAGCGTCATCGACGCTGTGGACGCCTACGCGGACGATCTGGTCGGCAAGTCCGACCTGACCCACGCCCAGGCGACCGTCGCCCTGTTCGAGGCCAATCCCGCGGCCTACGACGCCTACATCTCTGAGAAGGGGATCTGATCATGGCATTCGAGGAAGGCGTCCGGTCCGTCTCGCTGGCCGCAGATGCGAGCCTTGCCGGCTACACCGGTGTTCCCGGCCTGCCAGGTTCGGCGAACCCGAACGACGGCAAGGCCCAGTACCGCTTCGTGAAGGTGACCGGGGAGTCCACTGTGGGCCTCGCGGACGCCGACGAGGGTCCGGTCATCGGGGTCTGCCAGTCCAAGCCCCAGGTCGCTGGCCAGGCGGCCACGATCGCCATTCGTGGCATCGTGTTCGTGGTGGCCGGAGCCACAGTCGCCGCGGGCGACCCCATCAGCCCTCAGGACACCACCGGCAAGGCCATCAAGTGGGTCTCCGGCAAGGCCCTGGCAGGGACCGCCATCACCGGCGGCGGTGCCGGCGAACTCATCAGCGTCCTGCTGGCCTGAGACTGACAAGGAGAATCTGAGATGCCAAGCCCGAGCCAGTCTGACCTGCACGTCAATGTGCCGCTGACGAATGTCAGCGTCGCATGGATGCAGTCCTCGGACGCATACATCGCCGACAAGGTCTTCCCGAAGTGCCCGGTGAAGAAGCAGTCGGACCTGTACTGGAAGTACTCCAAGAGCGACTGGCGCCGTACCGACGTCAAGCGCCGCGCCCCTTCGACCGAGTCGCCGGGCGTGGGCTGGAACGTCACCACGGACCAGTACTTCGCGCATGTCTACGCCGTCCACAAGGACGTCGACGACCAGCTGCGGAGCAACGCGGACTCCAACTTCAACCTGGACCGCGACGCAACGGAGTTCATCACCAACCAGATGCTCCTCAAGCGTGACCTGGACTGGAACGCACGGTTCTTCGTCGAGGGCGCGTGGGACGTGCACTACACCGGCGCCACGGACTTCACGAAGTGGAGCGATGGCGGCTCGGACCCGATCGGCGATGTGGCCGGCTGGATCCTGGACTACCGCCGGGCGACGGGCTTCAAGCCCAACAAGATGGTGCTCGGTGCCGAGGTCATGAACGCCCTCAAGCAGCACCCGGACATCATCGACCGCATCAAGTACACCCAGAAGGGCATCGTCTCCGAGGACCTGATCGCGACTCTGTTCGGGATCGACCAGCTCTACACCTCGTACGCGACGATCGCGGACACCCCGCAGATCCCGGATGCGGCCGAACAGGATGCGGGTGCGACGTACGACTTCATGACGAGCAGCAAGTCGGCCCTGCTGGCGTACGCGCCGGCGAGCCCCTCGCTCATGACGCCGTCGGCGGGCTACACCTTCACGTGGAACGGCTACCTCGGCGGCAACTCCGAGGGCATCAAGATCAAGCGGTTCCGCATGGAGCACATCGCGTCGGATCGTGTCGAGGCCGAGATGACCTACGACATGAAGGTCGTGTGCCCGGACATGGGCGTGTTCGTCAAGGACGCGGTGGCCTGAGATGGCCGGCCGGGTTCCCACGGACATCAAGGCGGGTAGGGCGGTGACCCTTCGGGGTCACTCCTACGCGAAGGGTGATCGTCTGGACGTCGCGCATGTGACGGAGCTGGCGAGGACGAACGCCCTGAACGCCCTGCTGTCCAAGGGCGTCCTGTACGCCACTCCGGACCCGTTCCATCGCCGTACGCCGGCGGGGCACCCCACGGTGACCCCGCTCGGCGCGGTGGTGCTGCGGGACTTCCTGGAGCAGGAGGAGCTGCAGGATGCTCCTGCTGCCCCGACGGGGATCAGCGTGACCCCGGGCAACGCGCAGCTGACGCTGGCGTTCACGGCTGCTGGTGGTGCCACGAGCACGCAGGGGCGCATCGATGGCGGCGAGTGGGCGAGCGTGACGAACGGCCAGGTGTTCACGGGCCTGGTCAATGGCCAGGCGTACTCGTTCGAGCTGCGCAGCGTGAACGCGTTCGGGGAGGGTGTGGTCTCGAGTGCGACCGTTGCTACGCCGCGAACGACCTCGTCTGCGCCGCTTGCTCTTGTGGCCACTCCTGGCAACACGTCCGCGAGCATCGCGTTCAACGCCCCCTCGAACGATGGCGGGGCGCCGATCAGCGAGTACCAGTACAAGGTGGGCGCGGGCGCGTGGACTTCCAAGGTCCCTGCCTGCACGGGCTCGCCTCTGGTGGTCACGGGCCTGACGAACGGCGTGCAGGTGAGCATCCAGCTGCGTGCGGTGAACATCGCGGGCAATGGCGCGGCGTCCACGGCCGTCAACGTGACTCCGGCGTAGTCATGGACCTGGAGACCATTCCTTCGGAGCAGGTGCGTCCTCGTGCGAGGACCCGGAAGCCGAAGCAGCCGGTTGAGGCTGCAGCCGCTCCCGGGCCGACGGACGGGGTGACGTACATCGCTCGCAAGCCGATCAAGATCGGTGCTAAGAAGTTCAAGATCGGGGATGTGGTCCCTGAGGCCAACTCATGGACTCGCGTGGAGTCGTGGGTGAGGAGCGGGTACCTCGACGTTGTGGAGGTCTAGTCGTGAGTCACTTCGTCTACTCCGATGAGGTTGCCAAGGGCCGCCTGCTGGAGGCCCGCAAGCTGGGCCAGCGGTACGTGTCGAGCCTGGCCCGCAACTACCGGTCCGCGGCGTCGATGACGGACGTGGATGCGGCGGGCAATGAGATTCGGATCGGCTCGCACCCGAAGGCGATCAAGCGGGTGGCCAGTGAGGTGTTCGGCACCGGCGGGGTGAAGGACTACCTGGACACTGCCGGCCGGGCTGGCCGTCGTGCCGGTGCGATGCGGGCGAACGCGACAGCGGCGGGCAAGGGCCCTCGCTCGGCGGCGATCCGCGATGCCAATGACATGGATGCCCGGGTGGACTCGATGACCACTCGTGGCGTGGGCGAGGCCAAGCGGCTGCGGAACGTGTGGGCGGGCGTGGGTGCCGCTGGTGGTGCTGTGGGCGCTGGCGGCATTGCGGCGATGCACTCTGACAAGCCGAAGCAGCGGTATGCCCCGGTGGTGATGCCTGCTGCGAAGGCGTACACGCTGTCCAAGGCAGCCCGGAAGCTGCCGAGGGATCTCGCGGGCATGGAGGCGGAGCTGGCGCGTCAGGCGAAGGCGACGCAGGCCGCGATCGATCACCGGGACAAGGTGGTGGCCGAGCACAAGCCGGTGATGGATGCCTATGACCGGCAGACGCAGGCGACGAAGAAGCCGGTGCGCCGCAAGGCCCCGGTGACCCCGGTGGCGGCTCCGGCTGCCCCGCGCAAGCCTCGGACCCGCAAGAAGGCCGTGGTGCCCGAGAGCCTGCACCTGAACCCGAACCCGCCGAGGACTCGCGCTCCTCGTGCTCCTCGTCAGTCGCCGGATGAGCTGCGGGCTGGTGCGCTGCGCATCAACGAGAACCTGAGGTCCTCTGCCTCTCCCCGGCAGATCCGTCGTGGTGCCCTGATCGGTGCTGCTGTCGGTGGCACGGTGGCTGGCGGCGCGGCTCTGTACGCCATGCACCGTGCGAAGAAGAAGCGTGCCGGCCAGCTGGTGCCGGTCGGCAAGGCTCGCCTGCCGAAGGTGGGCTCGCTGGTGCGGGCTCCGGGCATCGGCGGTGCTCGAGCGCGTCAGGCCGAGGTGGGCCTGTCCTCGAGCGGCAAGCGGAAGCTGACGTACAAGACCCCGATCGTTGCCACGCGTGATCCGGCGGCCCCGAAGCCGTCGTACGCGCTGCACAACTTCACCACCGGTCCGCTGTGGCAGGGTGGGGCGGCGGTGTCCGCTCATCCGGTGCGCACGACGGCGGCGGTGACCGGTGGGGCCCTGGCCCTGGGTGGGTCGTTCCGGGCGGGTCGCAAGAGCACTGACGCCAGGTACTACTAGCCATGCCGGGGCTGCCGGGTGTGATGGCTCCGCCCAAGACGATGTCGCGCTTCGTGACGAAGCCGTCCATCCCCAAGCCGGTGATGGCTCTGCCGAAGGCAGCTGCCCCGAAGATCGCCGCGCCCAAGGCTGGTCGCCTGACGCCGACGGGCGGCCGGGCTCCTGGCGTGCCGGGGGCGAAGGCCCCGCGGATCCCCAAGCCGGTGATGGCCAAGAGTGCGTACACCCCGACGGCCCGGCGCCTGGTGCTGATGACCCCGAAGGGCAAGGTGCTGCGGGGCAAGCCTGCGTTCAAGCGGGCGAAGGGCCACTTCATGCCGGTGGGCGGGGACTTCCTGAAGGCGGGCCGATGACCTTCACCTACTCAGGCGACCCGGCCGCGTCCGACAAGGACGAGGTCCGGTTCCTGTGCGGTGACACGGACTCCACGCGGCCGCTGCTGAGCGATCAGGAGATCGCCTTCGTCATCGGCAAGTGGGCTCCGCTGTACGGCTCGAACACCCTGAACGCGGCGGTGTGCTGCGAGATCATCGCGGCCCACTACGCCCGTGAGGTGTCCGTCAGCGCCGACGGCGTGTCCGTGGGCGTCTCGGAGCTGCAGTCCAAGTTCGAGGCGGCTGCGGTCAGCCTGCGGGACCAGTACAAGCAGGAGCAGGCGATGGCCTCCCCGACGTTCTCTGGGGCGCTGTTCGACCAGCAGTGGGATGAGTCGATCAAGCCGCTGAAGTTCGGCCTGGGCTTCATGGACAACTACCTCGCAGGCCGTCAGAACTTCGGCGACTACGACCCGAGCGAGTACCCGTCGTTCTATCCCGAGTACTACCCGGGGTACTGATGTACGCGGTGGCGCTCTCCACGGCCCGCAGGTACGCGGAGATGAACATGACGGCCGAGGTGACGATCACTCGGCCCGCCGAGGCTGTGCTGAACGACGTGACCGGCTATCTGGCCTCCGAGCGCCTGGGCGGGGTCTACAAGGGCAGGGCCCGGGTCTACTCGGTGGCCGGCCCCCTGCTGCTGGGCATCGGGGATGAGAGCCAGGAGTTCCAGAACACGTACGTGTCTATCCCTGTACAGGTGGTGATCGACGGGGTGCCGTACGAGCCTGACCCGCGCCCGGACGACCTGGTGGAGGTCACGGCGCATGACGACCCGCTGATGGTGGGCCGGACGTTCCGCTGCCGGGACACGGAGGCAGCAGGGCAGTTCCCGGTGGTGCGCCGGATGACGTGCATGGGCGTGGAGGATGCGAGCCACTGGATCGACACCGGTGCCCCGCCTGTCCCGGTGGAGTGGCAGTGACCCCGGAGGAGCTGGTGGCTTACCTGGAGCGCCTGGCGAAGGCTGTCGAGGACGTGCCGGCGACGATGGAGGCGGAGGCTTCCAAGGTGGCCCGGCAGGTGCGTGCCCCGGGCGTGGGAGTGGCGGTGGGCCGCACCGGTGATGGGATCATCGTGCGGGTGCTCAGCGTGAACCCGCGGGCCTCGAGCGCCCAGGTGGCTGCCCGGATCAGGCGGCCGCTGATCGACTCGGTCCGCAAGGGAATCGAGGGCTGCATCCGTGCTTGATACCGGTGCTCTGACGGATTACGTGATCGCTGCCCTGGCGGAGATCTCCTGGCTGGAGGTCGGCGACGGGATCGCCCCGGATGCCGGCGGCTGGGTGAAGGGGCAGCCGAATGTGGACCAGTTCGTGCCGTACGCGGTGGTGGCCTTCTCCGGTGCCCGGCCGCGCACCCCTGAGCTGACGCTGGCCCGGCAGGAGGACGCGTGGGTGTGCTCGTTCCAGCTGCGCTACCACGGTGCTGCGCGGGCCCAGGTGGACTGGACGGGCACGGCCTGCCGCCAGGCGGTGTCGGGGCTGCTGAAGCAGCTGTTCGGCGCCCCCGATGCCTTCGAGATCACGTGGGTCGAGTGGCAGTCCCTGGGCGGAGTGCTGCGCAACGACAGCGTGGATCCACCCATCTGGAACGCCACTGACTCGCTCACATTGCATGCCGTGAAGCGAGGCACCTGACCGATCGCGGTCCTAAACTGACATACGACAGCCACCTCGCCGAGGTCGACACAAGGAGAACCCAATGTCACGCATCATCCCCAATGAGCAGACCTGGATTGCGTGGACGACTGTCCGTCCGGCTGTCCTCGCTGCCCCCACCGAGGCCGAGCTCGACGCTGCCATCGTGCTGACGCCGTTCATCGTCTCGCTGAACCCCTCGGCGCAGGGCAACACGGTGCCGACCCCCAACCTCGACAGTCTCTTCGAGACCTCGGTCCCGGGCACTGTCCAGGCGTCGTTCACCGGTGACTTCTACCGCGACGACGAGGCCGACACCGCGTGGGAGACCCTTCCGCGTGCGGCCGACGGCTACTTCTTCGTCTCCCGCTTCGGCGGCTCGGGCGTGAACCAGAAGCCTCGTGCGGGCGACGGCGTCGAGGTGTGGCCGCTGATGGTCGTCTCGCGCACCATGGCCGCGATCGCCTCCAACACCGTCCAGACCTTCACGGTGACCGGCTCGGTCCCCGAGGAGCCGGCGGAGTCCGCGATCGTCACGGGTGTCGCTGCCGTTCCGAGCGTGCCGCGCAACCTCACCGGTGCTGCGGAGTCGGCCACGGTCGTCGTCCTGGACTGGGACGCCCCGCTGCTCGGCTCGCCGACCAGCTACAAGGTCTACCAGTCGTCGACGCTGGGTGGCTCGTACACCGAGGTCACGACCAACATCACCAAGACCGGCACGACCGCCCGGATCACCGCACTGGTCACGGGCACCGACTACTTCTTCAAGGTCGCTGCCGTGAACGGCACGGGCACCGGCGGCCAGACGGCGACGGGCGTCCTCGTCCACACGCCGTAGTTCATGACGCTGCTCGAGGAGGATCTCCCGCTACAGTCGGTGGGAGTTCCTCCTCGACGCGTTTTCACCCCTAGGAGACCAGTGATGAGTGCACCGAGCCCTGCCAAGAAGGACACCCGTCGGAAGGCGACGTTCGCGGACCTGCAGGCCAAGCCGAAGCGGACGAAGGAAGTCGTCCTGATGGTGCCGGACGCCGACGGCGACGTGATCGAGTTCGTGATCACGCTGAAGGCGATCGGCTCGCGGGCGTACGACGACCTGATGGCCAAGTACCCGCCCACCCCGGAGCAGAAGAAGGACGGGGCGACGTACAACCCGGAGACATTCGGCCCGGCCCTGATCGCGGCGTGCAGCTGGGAGCCGCGGCTGACCCCGAATGAGGCCCTGGAGATCTGGAACTCCGAGGACTGGTCCCGCGGTGAGGTGATGGAGGTCTTCGTGGGGTGCATCGAGGTGTGCTCGAGGGGCCTGGACGTCCCTTTCACCGTAGAAGGCTCCGGTACGACAGCACCTTCTACCTAGAGCAGTCGTGGTGCGCTGATCACGGCCTTCCCCACTCCGCGCTCCTAGGATGGGATCCGGAGGATCGGGCGAAGCTGATCGCCTACCTCCTGGAGTCCAGCAGCAAGTGCCAGTCCTGCGGCACGAGCGACTGGGAGTGGGAGGAGGACTGGTATGCGTACGAGCCGATCACGGTCCAGTGCCATGGCTGCTACATCAAGGAGATGGCCCGTGAGGATGATGCCTCCCTCGCCGGCGCCCGAGTCACGCTCGTCCCGAAGCAGGTAGCGCAGGCCATGCGTGAGCAGCCGAATCGGGTGAAGGGGCGCTTGGGATGAGCGTTCCCGTCGACTTCCAGCTGAATGCTGACACCGCCGGCTTCACCCAGTCGATGGGTCAGGCCATCGGGGTGTCGCAGAACTACATGCAGGTCGCCACCGGCGTGCGCGGGGCGACGGCGGACATGTCGGGGGCGTTCGTCCAGGCGACGCAGCGGCTGACGGGCTTCACGAAGATCAACTCGATCGCTGCGGATGCGGCGGCCGCGCAGCAGAAGGCCCTGGCGAACATCGAGGCCACGGCCACGGTGACGGGCAAGTCGTTCGCGAACCTGTCCTCGGCGACCCGCTCGCTGGCCCGGGACTTCCCGATCGGCATGCAGGGCGCGGTCGACGTGATGGAGTCGATCCAGTCCGTCGGGGTGAAGTCGGAGCAGCAGTTCAAGTCGCTGGGCAAGTCGTTCGTGCAGCTGGGTGCGGCGACGAACACGAATGCGGCCTCGATCGGCCGGGACATGACGCTGCTGGGCAAGTCGATGGGCAACGGCGTCTCCCAGTTCGAGGCCCTCTCGGACTCCCTGACGACGGTGACCAAGAAGCTGGGTGCCAGTGCGCCGGCGACGATCGCGTTCTCCAAGGCGCTGGCCCCGATCGCGGCGACGGTGGGCATCGGCCAGACCTCGGTGATGGGCCTCTCGGCGGCGATGAGCTCGCTGGGCGAGGACGGGGTGCGCAGCGCCAACGTCTTCAACAAGGTCCTGCTGGACATGAATCGGTCCATCCGTGACGGCGGCCCGGAGCTGAAGGCGTACGCGGACATCATGGGCACGACCAGCGACAAGCTGCGGGACATGTTCAAGTCGAACCCGACGGAGGTCCTCAACCAGTTCACGGAGTCGCTGAGCAAGGCCGGGCAGGGCTCGCAGCGGCTGCTGGAGAACCTGGGCTTCGACTCGGTGCGTGACACCCGATCGCTGCAGGCGCTGGCCCGCACTCCTGGCGGGGTGCGTGGGGCGATCGACACGAGCGTGGGCGCCTACGGCAGTGGCAGCACCAAGGAGGCTGCTGGGGCGGCGATGGGCGGCGTACTGGACCAGGCGTCGATGCTGAAGGAGACGATGGGCCAGACCATCTCCAACATCGGCAAGCCGCTGATGGGCGTGATGGGCCTGCAGCTGAAGATCGCCACGAAGGTCGCCGGCCTGATGGAGGGCGCGACCGGCTCGGATGCCTACCAGAAGGCGGGCACAGTCGGGGCGATCGGCGGGGCTGCGTGGGGTGGCATCTCCACGGCGATGCAGGGCCTGATGGTGGCGGCGATGGTCAAGGGCGGCGTGAACGCCCTGCGCAACTCCCAGCAGCTGAAGAACTTCCGGCAGGGTGCGGCGCTGGCCTCGTACGGGGTGGGTGCGGAGGAGGGCGTTCCAGCCACTCGTGCTGAGCGTGCCGGCATGGGCATGCAGAGCGCCATGATGGCTGGCGGCATGGGCTCGGGCCGTGATGCGCTGAGCACGTCGGGGAAGGTCTTCAGCCGCGGCGTGCGGATGGCCGGGGATGCGACGAACCGGTTCGCCCGCGGCTACTACGGCAACGTGCTGCGGATGGGGCTGGACGAGCCCCAGTGGCATACCCCGTCCGGTGAGGCGTACATCGAGGCCCGCAAGGCCTTCAAGGCGAACGAGATCCCTCGGGAGGACCTGAACGCTGCCCGCAAGGCGTACATGGCCGGCCTGGTCAATCCTCCGGGGTGGAAGGACACCGGCAAGAACCTGCTGGAGACCGGCAGGGCGATCACCACTGATGCCGGGCGGTTCGCCGGCGGAACGGCGCTGAAAGCTGCGGGCAAGATCGGTGCTGGCCTCAGCGCCATCGGCGGCCCCATGCTGGCTGTCGGCGCGGGCATCGCTGCAGGCACGTGGGCCTACGGGCAGGCCGACCAGGGCCAGACGAACCTGCAGGGGATGCGGGACACCTCCGGGGACATCTACGCTTCGATGAACTCGTTCGCGGAGGCCACCGGCAAGGCTGGGCACGGGCTGGTGTCGTTCCAGCAGGTGGTGCAGGAGACCACGAGCAAGATGATCGCCGGCAACAACTCGATGGACAAGGCGCTGACTGTGTCCGGGGCAGAGGCGTCGGCGTCGCAGAACGCAGGCTACAAGCGGGCGTTCACCTCGATGGAGGGCCTCAGCGACCCGAAGTCGATCGCTGCCCAGCTGACGGCCACCCTAGGCCCTCAGGCCGCCCCGGAGGACGTGGCCCGGGCCCTGATGGACGTGTCGAACCAGTGGGGGTCGGCGGCTGGCCGGGAGGTGGCCAAGGAGGTCACCCCGTACTACGTGGACGCGAAGAAGAACACGCAGGACATCTCCACGATGGTGCAGGACATCGGGGGCAAGAAGTCGATTGGCTCGATCGTCGGGGCGAACGCCGACCAGACGCAACTGGGGACCTTGCTGCAGAACTCCGCGCAGCAGCGGGCCACGGAGGTGGGCCTTGCCTATGGCGGGACGAAGGAGTCCGGCGGGCTGACGATCAGCGCCCAGCAGATCGAGTCGGTCAAGCAGGCGCAGAAGATCTACGAGGCGATGTCCGCGGATGCGAAGGCCCGCAACAACGGCCTGCTGACCGGTGAGATGCAGACGAAGTCCGGAGTGCTGTCGAACATCCTGGGGGTGACGGAGGAGCAGCAGAAGACCTCGGGCCTGCGCCAGGACTGGAACGTCAATGCCGGCGACACGGCGTGGATGAACGGCACGTCGTGGCAGGACTTCATGAAGACGCTCGCCAAGAGCGGCAACGACGCAGCGAGGGTCTACCTCGAGGCCCAGAAGCAGGGCATGACCAGCGACTACTCGTGGGCGGCAGGTGACACCGAGGCGGTCAAGCAGTCCAAGGAGCTGGCGAAGTCATGGGAGCACGGCATCGGGGTGTCGGACTCGTTCAGCTCCTCGCTGTACACGGCCTCGGACGCGGCCTCCAAGGCGGGCACGGAGCTCAAGAGCCTGCCTGGTGACATCCGGGCGGGGATGCGCGGTGTTCCCCGAGCGCTGGCTGATCTGGCCAAGCAGGACACTCCGAAGACGGAGTATGCGGCCGGGTCGGCGATCCTGGACAAGGTGCTGGCTTCGGTGCAGGGCAACACCACGAAGGCGAACGCCCTCCTGCAGGGCAACCTCGCCAACGCCCCGTCCAACATGCCGGAGCTGACCACGGGCCTGCAGGCGGCGATCACGCAGCTGCAGACCGGTGCCGGGGCGATGCAGTCGGCGATCCTTGGCCCTCGAGGGATGGCGAACCAGCAGATCGCTGCGGGCTTCCAGGCGCAGTCCCAGCAGGCGAACATCTCCCCGCAGATGTCGGCGTCCAACTCGATGAGCATCTCGATGGGCCAGAGCGCTCAGGCGCAGATGGCCGGGGACGCCAAGGGCGTGCTGCTGGCGTACGGGCAGATGAACGCCGGCATCATGCAGGCCTCGAGGTCTGCCGGCATCCAGATGGGTGCGATCGCCCGTGACGGCGCCCTGAAGGTGCTGTGGGCGGAGGAGGACCACCGCAAGCAGGACAAGCGTGCCCGGCAGGACTACAACATCCAGCTGAAGGAGATGGAGTTCCAGCACCATCGCCAAGAGCAGCGGATGACCATGGAGTTCAACCGCTCCGAGCGCTACGCGGCGGAGGACTTCGCCCGCTCGAAGTTCACGGCCAGGCGCGACTACGACACCCAGATGGCGCGTGCCGAGCGCGACTTCAACATCAGCGTGCGGCGGGCGAACCGTGACAACGACCTGGGCATCGCCCGGGCGCACCGCGACTTCAACATCTCCCAGGCCCGTGCGCAGGAGGACTACGACCGGCAGAAGGCCCGGGCGAACGAGGACTTCAACAAGTCGATGTTCCGGGCGACCCGTGACTTCGGCATCCAGCAAGCTCAGGCGGCCGAGGACTACAACAAGGCCCGGCTGCGTGCCCAGCAGGACTACGACAAGCAGATCAAGCGCATGGTCGAGGATTCGGCCAAGCAGATGTACGACCCGTACAAGCGCATTGCCGCGCAGATGGTCATGGACGCCGGCCAGCTGGTCACGAACCTGAAGGACCAGACGAAGGCGATCCAGGGGCAGGTGGACAACCTGGCGAAGGTCAGGGCGATGGGCCTGAGCGAGGAGGCCATCAAGGCGCTGAACCTCGCGGACTCCTCGAACGCCCAGCAGCTGGCCCGCCTCGTGGGCGACATGCAGGGCAATGGTGCGTTCGCCGGCCAGTTGAACCAGCAGGTCACGGCGAAGAACACCGCGGCCACCGGCCTGGTCACTGACCAGGGGAACACCGCGTACGCCCGTGCTGCGGAGGACTACGCCACGGCGCAGACCCGCATGGCGGAGGACTTCACGACGGCGACGACGCGTGCCAATGAGGCGTTCGCCCGGCAGATGGCCGACGCGCAGGTGGACTTCTCCACGTCGACGGCCCGCATGGAGCAGGACTTCAACATCAGCGTGCAGCGCTCGACGGACGACTTCAACAAGTCGATGGCCGACAACGCCGTCAACTTCGCGAACTCGATGGCGGACATGAAGGAGTCGTTCCAGAACGGCGTCGACGACGCCCGCCGCAACTTCGACGTGGCGATGTCCGACATGGACTTCCAGTACGCGCAGGCCAGGATCCGGGCGCAGGAGGGCTTCCAGCAGCAGCTGCTGTTCGCCGACCAGGACCTCAACCACTCGATCAGCGTCATGGAGAAGGCACTGAAGCTGTCGCTGGCCCGCTCGGACGAGGACCTGGCGACCAGCGTGAAGCGGATGAAGATCCAGACGGCGAACGCGATCAGCGACGTCGGCGCCCAGCTGGGTGCCTCGATCGCGGCGATGAAGGAGTCGTTCAACGGACTGCTGGAGACGGCGGGCAACTCCGAGCTGCAGCTGGCCCAGCGCACGGAGGCGATGTTCGCTGCCCTGGGCGGCCCGCAGGGCGAGGCGCAGAAGCAGCTGGACCGCTGGGCGAAGATGATCATCCAGCAGGACGAGCTGACGAAGAAGCTGTCCAAAGGCGGTATCTCCCCGCAGGATCCTGTCTTCTACTCGCAGGGCTACCTGCCGCCGCAGCGGATGCCTGACGCCCAGTCGGAGCCGGGGTCGTACACGGACTCCTATGCCCAGGCTGCCCAGGCGAAGCCGCTCCCGCCGATGGAGATCCCGGGCGACCCGGTGTCGGCGTTCGTGGAGATGGGCAAGAACATGTGGAACGGGCTGGTGAAGGGGTTTACCGAGGCAGCCTCGGACAACCTCTTCGTGAAGTCGTTCGAGGGCCTTGTCGGCGCGGTGAAGGGCATGCTGGGCATTCAGTCCCCGTCGACGGTGTTCGCGGAGATCGGCAGGAACATCATGGAGGGCCTCGGGCAGGGCATCGCAGCTGCCGCCCAGGCGGCGTGGGATTTCGTGACGGCCCCGATCAAGGACCTGGACATCATCGGCAAGGTCACTGGAGCGTGGGCGGCCACCGGCAAGTTCCTGGGCGACCTGGGCACGACGATCGCCGGGCTGGTGTCCACGGGCTGGAGCAACCTGACGGCCCCGATTGCCAACCTCGACATCATGGGGAAGATCACTACGGCCTTCGGCGAGGCCGTGACCTTCATGTCGGGCCTCGGCGGGAAGATCACCACGTGGATCTCGACGGCATGGACCAACATCATGGACGGGATGCCGACGGCCGGCGAGGTGTGGACATCCGTGACTGGTGCGTTCACCACCGCGAAGCAGTGGCTGCAGGACCTCGTCAAGGGCGGCGTGGACTCCGTATCGGGCTGGGTGTCGACGGCGTGGGACAACCTCACGGCTAACCTGCCGTCGCTCGATGACATCAAGACTGCGGTGGTGGACATCTTCACGGGCAAGAACGGCCTGTCCTCCTGGTTGAAGAGCCTTCCGAACACCATCAAGGACGACTGGCTGCCGGATGCGTCGTTCTTCACGACGGCCTTCAGCGCCATCGAGGACGGCATCAAGAACGTGCTGGGCGCGATGATCGACGCGTGGAACAAGATCGAGTGGAAGATCGACTTCACCCTGCCGGAGATCAATATCCCCGGCTTCAACATCGCCAAGTTCTCCATCCCGCTGGGGCTGGGCAAGACGCTGGACTTCGCCGGCTTCGGATGGGATGGCACGAAGATCGGCGGCCAGCACTTCAGCACCGGCGACATCGTTCCGAACATCCCCAACCCGTGGGCGAAGAAGGCCCTGGGCGGCATCTCGATGCGCCAGGAGACAGCAACGATCGCCGAGGCCGGCTACCCGGAGGCGGTCATCCCGCTGAACGAGCGCGGAGCGTCGTACATGGCCTCGGTGATGGCCCGGTACGCGAACGCCTACGACGTGAAGGCCTCGCAGTCGAACCAGTACTCCACGCCGATCACGTACAACAACGTGTCCTATGACCAGCGCACCCAGTACACCGGTCCGATCACGGTGCAGGCGCAGGACCCGGATGAGATGAACGCGAAGCTGGAGGCCAAGAGGCGCCGGCAGAACCTCGTGAGCACGGTGGGGGCTCGATGATCATCAGCGCACGCATCTCCACGGCCGATGACTGGCTGGAGCTGAACTCGGGCCTGTACCGGCTGCACGCCGACTCGTTCGCGGACTCCTCGACGAGCTGGCGCCGCGATGAGGTGACGAATCCGTTCGTGGAGGGCTCGTGGACGGTCAATGCCCTGCGGGACAACGTGCAGGAGACCCTGAGCATCTGGGCGAAGGGCGATGGCACGACGAGCACGCTGCAGGCGGTAGAGGTCCTGAAGGCGGCATTCAGCCAGCTGTCGTACCTGATCGAGGTCACCTACGACTCGGAGATGTACACGTACCACTGCCAGGTGGCGGACTGCCAGGTGCAGGCCTCCCGCGAGCTGCGTCATGCAGGGATCGCCCAGGTGACGTTCACGGTGCCGCGGCATCCGGTCTACACCCTCGAGGTGGTCTGAATGGGGCAGCTGAGCACGTACGGGCGCACGGTCATGGTGAACAGCGTCTTCCGCCCGGAGGCGGCCGCGGTACTGGGCGGGGCGTACATGGCGCTGACGCTGGCGGTGCCGGTGGACACGGACACCGGCTCGAGCATCCTGGAGCCCACGGCGTCCTCGTTCGAGCGCGTTCCTTACGGGCTGGGGACCTACTTCTGGACGATGATGAGTCCGGGTCAGGTGGCCAACACGCAGCAGATCAGCTGGGTGATCCCTACTGACAACTGGGGACAGGTGATCGGATGGGCGCTGTGTACGGAGTCGACGTCGGGAATGGTGCTGGCGTTCGGGCGTCTGCGTCGGTCTATGGCGATAGTGGCTGGTCAACGCCTCAAGGTGCCTCCGGGCTCGCTGCGGGTGTCACTTCTCTAGCCGCATGGGAGCTGCTGGAGACGCTGCTGGGGACGGCTGCCCCGTTCGACGTGTCCGAGCTGATGGCCCTGACGGTGGAGATGGTCGGACTGGTCAGCGTCGGTGACCTGATCTCCACGGCCGTGCCGACGACGTTCGTGCTGACCGACGGCGCGGAGGCCGTGTCGGGGGCCGACATGGCGATGACGGTGGATCCTCCCCTGACTCGTGACCGCCGCACGGTGCCGGTGCGGGCCTCAGGCTTCGACGTGCCGGACTACCTGGTGGTCAAGGGCCGCCCAGTAGCCCGGAATGGCCTCTGGGCGGTCGCTGCGCCCTCTGTGGGCGTGGGAACGCCTGGTGAGCTGGAGCCGTTCCCAGAGCCCCGCAACGTGGCTCTGGAGGTCACGGCGAGGTGGCTGCCGATCGAGGCGACGTTCAACCCGTCGGTGACGCTGTGGTCCCCGTGGAGCGAGTACCTCACAGCCCCCTCGGACGGGTACACCGTGGACCAGCTGCGGGCGTTCAACGTGGGGGAGGTCGGCATCTACCGGGTGCGGGACCTGCTGGTGGACGGGACGCTGATCATCCGCTCGAGGAGCGACTTCGCCTTCCACTCCACGACGGGTGCGGCGCCGGCGTTCCGGCCGAGGTTCGACTACTGGCGGGCCGGGAGCATGATCCGCAACGGCTCGATCAGCATGGACGGCGGCCAGTACTTCTGGACCGATGACATCCCGTGGGCCTCCCCAGAGGTGACAGTGGTGGTCGCCGCGGTGCTGCGGCAGCCGAAGGGGGAGTGGTACTCGATCCTGGAGACCGCGCACCCGCTGACCAGCGTGCTGGACTACTCCTTCAGCCTGCGGTACTCCCGGTCCGGCACGCTGGCCCTGTGGAGTGACCAGGTGCTGGCGACGATGGACCTGGCGACGGGCTTCGCCCGGCCGGCGCAGCCGGTGATCGTGGGGTTCAACCTGGACATGGTGAACAACACCTGCACGCTGATGAGCGTGGACACCGGGGTGCAGGTGGTGACGGTGAACCTGCCGCAGCGCATCGACCCGGTGAGCAGGCTGTTCCTGGGCCGTTCCCCGCTGGGGCAGCAGGCGAACGCGGTCATGGACGTGCTCGAGGTCGGCTACTCCGACCAGCAGTACGGGCCGGGCCAGATCAACAAGCTGCTGGCGGCCTACGACCGGATGTACGGGGTGAGCGCATCGTGATCCCGGTTCCCGAGCTCATCGACAACTCCCCGGTCGGCTCGTACGAGGTGTGGGTCTACCCCTACGGGGCGAACTCCCCGCAGGCTGCGTTCAATGCGACGTTCGTGCGGGATGCGCCGACGCAGGTCGGCTCCATGCAGACGCAGGACCCGTTCGGGCCCGCGGCGATGGACCTGGTGTTCCCGAGCGTGACGATGCTGGACGCGATCGGCGCGAACGACCTGTGGTGGCTGCTGCCCGAGGCGGATGTCGACGTCGTGTTCATCCCGGCGGCCAGCGATGACGTGGCCTACCGGTGGGAGGGCTACATGGTGTCGTTCGCCTTCGCCCCCACCGACGCCGGATCCTCCCTGACGGTCTCCTGCCTGGGTGCTGGCCGGCAGGTGGACAACTACCTGGCGAAGCCGGAGTACGTCTACCAGCCGATCCCGTACGAGATCGCGATTGCCCGCCAGTTCGAGGGCCACCCCGACCTGCGGCTGGCCCCGCTGCAGATCGAGTGGCCGACGTGGTGGAGCACGGTCTTCAACCTCGCCGACTACGCCTCCAAGCCGCTGTACCTGCGACCGATCGGCCTGACGGACGGGCAGCCGTGGAGCGGGATGGTGACCCGGGCGACGGGCTCCTTCGACCAGGCGCTGACGAGCTATGTGCAGGGCCTGCTGGCGAACATGTACTCCGAGTACGGGCAGTGGACGATCGACATCGACGAGGGCCGTCGGCCGGTGCTGCGCCACCGGACCCGCAAGGCCGCTCCTGACGTCGAGACCCTCGTGGTCGACGTCCTGACGCCGGGCGTCAAGGTCTCCCCGACGAAGGACTTCTCCCAGCGCCTGAACGTCGTCTTCGGGCAGGGCAAGGCCCTGAACGGGTCCACGTTCTCGGGGATGCGCTCGAGCGCGGACGGGGCCCGCATCTACTACGAGCCGATGGCCTTCCGACGCAGCGTGCACCCCCTCGAGCAGAATGACTGGTTCGACCGGTCGATCATGCGCAAGGAGGTCAGCCTGGCCTTCTACGAGGGGCTGGACGAGGCCGAGGCGCAGGTGATCGGCCGCAAGCACCTGCAGCGGTTCGCCGACCCCGGGGTGACAGGGACCATCGAGCTCAAGAGCGACCCGTGGATGGGCAGCGGGTACTTCTCCCGGCGCCTGATCCGGGCGGGGATGACCATCCAGGTGACCGGCCTGTTCGGCAGCCCTGACGGGGTGCTGTTCCACATCACCGACTGCACGGTGACTGCGGACTCCACGAGCCTGACGGTGGACTCCAAGTTCCGGGACCAGCTGACGGTCGCCGAGGTGCGGATGCGCACCCGTGATGCCCTGGCGCCGGTGCGCATGCTGACGCTGGGGGCGTACAAGCCGACGATCCCGGACATGCTGTTCCCGTGGTCGTACGCGGATGGCTCGGGGTTCGTGCCGAAGACGAGCGTGCCAATCTTCTCCGCCGGCGAGGTGCAGATCGCCGAGGTCAGCCTGTTCGGCGGCATGCAGAACGTGGGCTTCCCGTGGGAGGACCTGACCACCCGTCGGCCGCCGAGCGACCCGGCATGGACGGACTGCTACATCCACATCCCGCCGGCCTCGAGCAATGCCGACGAGAACTGGGCGAACTCCCATTCGGGGCTGGCTGACTTCAAGGCGTTCCCGGTGCGGATGAGCCAGGCCGGGGAGGCCCGGCTGGTGCAGTTCGCGGCCTTCGACAAGGACGGCCATGTGCTGAAGGTGCCGTTCCATGTGTCGTTCTACCGGACTAACGGGGTGTCGTACTCGAGCATGCCGATGATGGGGCTGGATGACGAGGTGGCGAACCCTCCGTACCTCGCGGGCCAGCACTACCCGTTCTTCCGCCGGGCGTGGGAGTCGATCGACGAGCAGGGCATCACCCTCAACCCGGAGACCGGCCGGGTGGTGCCCAGCGCCCAGGTGCTCGCCGGGTGGGGCAACTTCTTCGAGAAGGCCGGCTACTGGCCGACGACGTCGCTGACTCCCGGCGCCACTCCCACGGGCCTGTTCACCGACGAGACGGGGTTCAGTTGGGACCTGACGGATGCGGTGTACGGGGTGGACCCGCAGCGCTCCCCGCAGGAGAACGCCCAGGACCCGAACCGGGCGGACATCTGGTGCATGGTCTACTGCGACGCTCAGCTGACGCAGGACGTGTACTTCCTCGGGCGCATCTGGCGAAAGGAGCCGGGGACAGCATGACGTGCATCGGCAAGGATCCGACGTGCCCGTGCCAGGACGGGCTCGCCTGCCACTACAAGGACTACCCAGCCGAGGATGGCTGGCCTGCGGTCAAGGGCTGGCCGATACCGAAGGAGGCCTCATGGCAAGCGTGATCTGGGACGTCCAGGCGGGGATCTGGATCGACGAGCTGGCGAAGGTGCCGTGCTTTGCCGCGGTTCACTTCGAGTACCCCACGACGGACAACCCGATGGCGAGCGAGTGCACGTCCGGCTCGTACGCCAGGAGCCCACTGACGTGGACGTACTCCGGCTCGCGCACGATCACGAACCTGCAGCTGCTGGAGTGGCTGAACCTGGAGGACACCACGGTGATGGGGATCGGTGCATGGGACGCCCATGCCGGCGGCCAGCTGCGGGTGTTCTTCCAGCTGGACGACCCGATCCCGATCTCGGGGCGAGGGTCGTGGCAACTGAGCGCAGGGGAGCTCTACGTCCACGTGTAAAGGCCCAGAAACGCAAAAAGGACCCAAGGGGCGGGCCCCCTCCCGAAGGAGAGAGCCCGCCCAAGGGGTCGCAAGGCGTCGGTGTTTCCACTCACCGGAGCCGGTCCGCAACAGGCAGCTACGCCGCCTTGCGACTGGCTAGTAGTACCCCGCGTGGACGTGGTTCTTCACGCTCTTGGCCAACTGCCTAGTGCGGGTGTCGAACTTCTCTTCAGTGAGGCGGAGGATCTCCCTAAGGTCGCGGACCTGATCCTTGAGTGCGTCGATCTCCGTCTCCAGATCACGATCGCTCATGGTGCGAGCATCATGTTGTCGACGTCGTATTCGTACTGCTCCATACCCCGGAAGTCATCCATGCGGGTGCCACCTCGAAGAGGAGGTAGGGATGCCGGGCGGATGTTGACGGGGTTGGTCGGAACCTTCACCGACGCAGCTGCGATCGGCGTGGGGTTGGCGAGCCAGCCCAGCAGGCGCACGAGCGTGCCACCGGTGTTGATGATGGCGTTCATCGTGCTGGTGGCCTGCTTGGCCGTGTTGGCAACGGTGGTCATGCTGCGTAGCGCACCAGACCTTGTTGATTCAGGAAGCCGTTGAGCCCATGTGAAGCCCAGTACGGCGAGAACCGCTGCGAGTACGAGATAAACCATGCGTTCTCCTTCGTGACGTCCAGATGCCTTCGGGGTGCTTGTTCATCCAGCCACTTCCACCCCGTGAAGTAGCGGTCGAGGGCGTAAGCCCAGGTGGCCTCGAGGAGGTCATCGTCGACTTGTTCAACGAACGAAGGCTGATGCTCGAGCAGTCCGATGAACTCCTGATTGAACAGGTGCACCGGGCAGCCGCAGTTCGCGTCCGCATACCAGCGCAGGTTCAGCAGATCGCCGTCGCTCCAGCCCTTCGGTCCGTTCTCTTCCTCCCACTGGGCCACGAGGCATTCGTCGGTCTCGCCGACCTCCTCGTTGCACCCGCAGGTGGTGTAGTTGAACCAGATCGTGTCGTAGGCCTTCCATGCTTCCTTCAGCTGCGGGTACCAGGCCGCGAAGAACTCAGCCTCGATGGGGATGATGTTGAGCACAGGGACCATCCCGATCAGGTACCCGACGTTCTCGAAGTACTCCCCGATGCTGTCTGGATCGCACATCTCGTGCTCTTCCATGTCGAGGTTGCTCGGAACGGTCTCCGAGTGTCCGAGAGAGCAGTCGACGTGCTCCGGCTGGTAGATCTCCGCGATGCCCACCATGGGTCCGCGGAGGGCGTCCGAGTATCTGGACTCCTCTCCGACGAACGCCTGGGTGACAGCCTCATCGACCATGCCATCGGGTCCGACGATGCTCTGCCAGCGGCAGAAGGCCGGTATGAGCCAGAAGGGGATCTCGTCCCCACATCCGGAGCATGACCGGTAGAGCTGGTAGACCAGCATGCCGAACCCCGACTCGTGCGGGGTCAGCATGTGACGCCACGTTCCGTCGTCGACGGGTGCAAGGTGGTGGTAGCCACCGTAAGGAGTTGACCGGAGAGGGTCGTAGTAAGCACCCTCTCCGGTCACCTCACCCATTGCACCAACCAACTAGGAGGCGACGGGCTGCGCTTCTGCAGCCTGCTTGGGAGCGGCCGTGCGGTTGGCCTTGGTCTCGGCCTTCTTCACGGTCGACTCCGCTGCAGTGACCGCCTGCGTCTTCGCAGCCTCATCAGTATCGGCAGGGGCATTCCACATGTCCTCTGCCGAGTCTTCGGTCTTCTTGGCGGGGAAGAAGACGGTACGGCCGGCACCCACGAGGGTGGCCACGCCGATCGTTGCCAGCGTCACAGCGCCACCGGCCACGGCTGCTGCCAGGGCTGCACCCGCGAACGGGATGGTGGCCAGGGCGGCGGCAACGGTTCCACCGGTGATCGCGTTCGCCGCGAAACCAGCACCGAGGGCGATGGACGTGGCGTTGACGATGTTCGCGGTGGTGGGGGCGGTCACGACGTCGCGGACGATTGCCGTGGTGCCCTCGATCAGGTACTCGGCACCGTCGAGCAGACGCTCGGCGCCACCAAAGAAGGCGTCATTACGACGCTCGCAGAACGCCCCGAACTTCGGGGAGACCTTGCTGATTAGCTGACTGGCCTTGCGACCGACCCAGCCCAGACCGCGCACAGCCCCTCGAGCGAGGCGCGTGGCAGTCCTAGCGACCCAGCCGGCGCTCGTCACCGCCACGTTCGCCAGGGCAGTGAACCCGGCTCGTGTCGCAGTGGCAGCGATGGCGATGATGCTGGCAGGGACCATGTACTTCGACAGGATGCCCTTGACGACGTTCCATGCGGCGATCGCGGTCTCGCCTGCCCACATGCGGGCGCGGTGGACCAGACCGGTGAGGTAGGCCAGCTTGTTCTTGGCCATGGTGGCGAGGCTCTCGGCCTCCTGGATTGCCTTGGCTGACGCTGCAGCAGCTGCCGCTGACACAGGGCTGTCACCAAGGGATGACTTCGCAGTCACCGTTGATGCGGACATGTGAATGTCCCCTTTCGTGTTGGTGGTGCAGGGTCTGGGCCTTTCCCAAACGCCAGAGGCCCCCTAGGCAGGTTCACCTAGGGGGTCTCCGCTGTCGGGGCTAGACGTGCTTGGGGAAGTCCCGGGAGTAGCGCTCCCAGAACTCACTCCATGACTCCTCCGGCATCGCCATGCCGTGGTACGTGCCGTACTGCCAGTCGACGTAGGACTCGTAGCCCTCTTCCTTCCACGCCGGCACGCTCACAGCCCGCCCTCGAGGTCGGCCGCGGCGTCGTTCACCGCATCCATGACGCGTGAGACGTAGTCGGGGGACTCGCTGACGATCTCGGCTGCCGGCAGGTCGCGCACCAGCCGGTCCTTGACGATGACGTCGTAGACATCAGCGATCTTGGCGAGCTGGTCGCTGTGGTGCTTCCACGATTCGTGGGTCTTCTCGGTGGCCTTCTGCTCCGACTTGAAGGCCGCGTCGACAGCAGCCTCGATGGCCTCCTCGTTGTACTCCAGGACTGCCAGGTCCGACTCAGGCCCGAGGACCGGGCGGTTGGCATTGGGGAAGTTCACCGCGCCGTACTTGTCGACGTAGAACTCGACGACGGTGATCCATGGGGCGCCGTCGACGTCGTCCTTGCTCGAGATCACCAGGCCGGTGACCTCGTACTGCTCCTTGCGCCAGCTGCCTTCGGCCTCGAGCACGCGCTGGTAGCGCATACCGGGCTGCAGGCGGTGCATCACATCCTTGACCTTCACGTAAGTCTCCTTCGTTGCGGACATGCAAAAAGGCCCCTGGCGGGATTGCCAGAGGCCTTGATTACCTTCGATCCTCTCCCCAGCACAACGGGCCGGTTCATCGAGGGTCTTCACCAGGTGGGCACAGTTTCCCTACCCGGTAATGGAACCATTCTACTAGGAAAAGCCTTGCGCTGCAACGCGATGAGGTGGAGGGAGGCAACCAACCCGGAACCCTCCCTCCACCGGCTCATCAGCAGTGCGACGCCATGAACTCGTCCCAGGTGACGTACAGGACGGCTCCCTGGGCGCCGGAGTTGAACGACTCCCATGCGCTGTCCTTCTTGGTGCTGTAGGCACCGCACGCCTTGAACTTCACCATGGAGGTCTGGTACGACCAGGCGTCCTCCATGGCGGCGATGCTGGCCTGCTCCCGGCCCTCGATGGACGGGGGCTGGGTGATCGGTGCGGAGCTGCGTGCGCTGATGGCGATCAGGATGACCGCCAGCACAGCGATGCAGCCCAGCGTCTGCAGCCATACCTTCATGACTCCTCCTTCCAATCTGGGTCGATGCCCACGAACTCGTACTCGGCCCCACGGGCCATGTGGTCCATGCCAGCGATCTGCTCGTCGGTGAACTGCGACATGCGGATCCTGCGGTACAGCAGGCCCATGAAGTTGACCTCCTCGGGAGGAGGCCACTCCAGGCCCAGCTTGACCAGCGGGATGTTGACATCGCCGGCAACCAGCGTGGGCAGCCGGACGAAGTCGTCATCAAAGGTGGTCATGACTCACGCTCCGATGCGAGGTACTCATCGACAAGGACGACCGACCAGACCGTCATCCCGGTATCGCGGATGTCGATCAGGTCGTCGTCAGCGCCACCGGGCTCGGTGGGGCAGTCGGTCCAGGTGGCCCAACGCCATTCGTGGTTCTCACGGTCAGCCTTGACCTGGATCCTTCGGGAGTTGCCGGTGTTCTCACCGAACTCGTCCTTCTCGGCCTGGGCCATTCGCACGGCTGCCTCCCACACGTCCTGCTCGTCCAGTTCCATGGTGCCGACCTCGAGGACGAGGTCGGTCATCAAGTCCTTGATGAGCGTGACGTGATCCTCCACGCCCCGGTCGTGACGGGCGTAGAGCTCGAGTACCCGGTCGACCCGGTGCTGCCACGGGACGAGGTCATGGTCCCCGCATCCGCAGCAGTGCAGGCACTCGGTCTTGCAATTCGGGCACATCTCCGTGTCCATGATGTCCATCTCGCAGACCGTGCAGGGCGGGAAGTCCCGGTACTTGGCGAACTTCTCGGCCCACTCGTCCTGCTTGCCCATGTAGACCATCACGGCCGAGTCGTTGTCCGACCCGTCGTAACGCTCATCCTCGGCGATCCACCAGCACTCGAGCTCGGGGAACGCGTCGGAGTTGGGCCGCACCAGCATCTTGTCCATCAGCAGCTGCTGGGCTGCCTGCATGGAGGGAGCGTGCACCTGGGCGGCGACCAGCACCGTCCAGCAGCCCTCCTCGTCCTTGCGGGTGTCGCTGCTCATGACTCCGCCGTCCAGTCCTGGTCCCACCCGCAGTTGTCCGGCGAGGTGAAGTACAGGTCCATCTGGCGCTCGAGGTACTCACCGAGCGTCAGGTGGCTGGCGTGCACGGGGATGTTCATCTGGTCCAGCACCTCGACGCCGCCGCTGCCGGCGTGGGCGATCTTCCACGTGAGCAGGTGGACGAACATGTCCCGCATGCACTGGTGGTAGCCGCGGTCGTAGCCGTGGTCGTCGGCCTGGTCGATGTCGGCCTCGGCCTCGTGCTGGGCCAGAGTGGCGTTGACACGCCAGGTGATGACCTCGGCCCGCAGGCTGGTGAGCTCGCGCTCCATCGAGGTCTTCTCTGCTCGTACCTCCTGAAGGGCGGCCATCGTGCCCCTCATGTCGGCCTCGTAGCCCTTGATGTTCAGCTCGAGGCCCCTGATCTTGCGGTCCTGGTACTCGATGTAGCCGACCAGGCAGTTGCGGCAGACGTAGTCCCGGCTCTCGCCGTCCGACCACGCCGTCCCGCAGCTGGCGCACCCCAAGTAGTAGCCGGGAGTCCCGCGGTGCTCGTCGCACACGTAGTTGGTGCTTTCGACCTTCATGTGCAGGTGGCCGGTGCTCCCGTCCAGGCCCTTGGCGCAGAAGCCGTACTTGCGCCGGGAGACGGTCTGTTCTGTCATTGCGGACATTGCCTTGCCCTTCTCATAGCGAAGGCCCCACCGGATGGTGGAACCTGATGAGCCCTGCGGCTCAGTGGCGGCGCCTCCCGCAGGAGACACCGCCAAGTGCGACAGGGATCTACTTGGTGACCTTGGCCTCGGGAAGCACGTCAGCGGCCGGCACCCAGGGGTTGGAGCCGATGCGGGCGTTGAACTTCTTGGGGTTGAGGTAGGCCTTCTTCTCGGCCTCGGCGTCGTCCAAGATCCCCTGGAGATTGGGGTACCTGGCGGCGAAGTCCGCGTCCAACCGAGCCTGGAAAGCAGCCTCCTTCTTGGCTGCCCTCTTGGCCTTCTTGGAAGCCTTCTTGGCCTTGGCCTGCGCCGTGGCCTCGCGCTCCTTGCGGGCCTCCTTCTTGGCGGCCTTCACGAGCACCTCGATCTCCTCGATGGTCTCGATGACCTTCTCGGTGACCAGGTTGGTGACGAGCTCGAGCATTGCCTTGTCCTGAGCCTTCATGGCTCCTCCTTCGTTGCGGACATGGAAACGGCCCAGGCGGAATACCCGGGCCGGACATGCAGGAAGGCCCCGGGGATGTCCTGTGGCGGATCAACCCGGGGCCTTCCTTGCAGGGGTCCTACGCTCGTGACGGGGGAGACACGAGGCATAGGAATCCCTACGCCTCTATTGTCTCATAGTGGGGTATTACTGTCAACTACAGTCACGTAATCCCTCATGGAGATATGCCAAGGGCCCCCGGGAATCGCTTCCCAAGGGCCCTCGTCAGGCATCCAGAGTGATCTTCACCGTGAGGCAACACAGCTCGACCCATGCACCAACACGCTGAAGTGTACAGCGTTGTCCTCTGGTGTCTACTGCTGACACGCGCTTGATGGGTGTGAGCCAAGGGCTGCCTTACCTAGACTGACCCTGAAGGCCTGGTCTCCTTCCAGCGTGAGGGGGAGGTCCCTCGCAATGCCTCCCCCTCACCGGCCATGCGACCACTCACGAGCAGCCTGCTGGGAGTACTCAGCCCTCCTGCGATCGCCCTCGAGGTCGAGGGACTCCCACGAGTACCTCACCCACCCGCACTCGCGGCACACGATGTCGACCTCCGCGTACCGCATGCGCCAGACCCACACGTGGTAGCACCTGGCCATCTCAGAGCAGCACCCTCATCAGGTAGGCGGGGGTGTTGAACGGGCCGAAGATGATCTCCTCCTCCAGCTGCGCAACGCCCTGGTCCTGCAGGCACGAGGCGATTCCCACATGCTCGGAGTAGCCGCCGACGTAGACGTGGTTCTCGGGAGCGACCAGGCCGTAGGCGATCAGGTTCATCGACAGGGCCCACGCCGGCTCCCCGGTGTCCGGGGCGAACAGCATGGCGAGCTGGCCGTCGGCGTAGTTGCCGAAGCCGATCGTGCCCTCATCGTCGGTGTACTTGGTCTTCAGGTGGATCCTCTTCATCCGGTCATCGCTCATGACGACATCTTCCGAGCGAGCTCGAGAGCCTTGGCCTTGTAGGTGTTCCCCGAGACGATCGTGCGGGTCACCCGTGACTCCAGCGACTGTGCCGGGAACACGTGATCGCAGACCTCCACGGCGGCCTGTGAGAGCCCGTAGACGGTTCCGCGGATGGATTCACAGGTGGCGCTGTCGTAGGCCGTCAGGAAGGCCCTGCGCTTGCTTCCGATGGTGTCCTTCTGGCGGTCCGTCATGTCCGAGGAGAACGGCAGCCACTTGTCCAGGAACCACTCGAGGTCGGCCTCCCGGACCGGGGTCTTCGCCATGTCCTTGGCCATGACCTCCCACGCCTGCATCTGGCCCAGGGAGGCCACCATCGAGCGGCGGGCCTCCTCCACCCGGGTCGCCCAGTTGCGGGTGTGCCGGATGGTCATGGCGGCGTGCTTGGCGTCCATGAACGCCTCTGCCATTGACTGGGTGTTCGAGCAGACGATGCGGAACATCCCCGGCCCGCACTTCATGCCGCCCAGGCCGTCGTGGCGGGTCCAGAAGTGCATGTAGCCGTACGTCAGGGAGTCATCGCCGGGGATCTGGAAGGGGGTCTCCAGCTTGAGCGAGACAGCCACGATGCGGCCGCCCTTGAGCACCGAGAGGGTGTCGAAGGACAGCGGCGGCATGCCGGGGATGTCGACGCCCATGATGTACTCGACGAGGTTGCCGAACTCGTTGTTGCCGATGATGGCCAGGGAGTCCGGCTGGATGGTCAGGATCTCCTTGTTGTCGTCGCGGACGACCTGGTGCCAGCCGGGGATCTCGAAGTACTCGTTCTCCACCCCGCGTGCGATGGTCGCCGGGTCGACGGCTGGTACCGCGGCGTAGATCGGGACGGCCTTAGGCTCCCAGTTCAGGTAGCCCTCCTTGGCGGCCTCCCATGTGCGGGGCCGATCTTGCTTGATGTCGGCGAGCTGGTGCCACGCAGCGGTGTGCGCGACCCAGCCCTCCTCGTATTCAGCGGGCATGGTGCTCCTTAGGTGGTGTCGATCTTCTGGATGCTGCTCTGGATGTATGACTCAAGGTCGTGGAACCGGATCCTCGTTCTTGACCGCTGGCTCCCCGGCGGGCTGATGTCGACAGCCGGCAGGGCACCGGACTCGATGAGCCGGTAGATGTGGCGATCCGAGCAGCCGAGGATCTCGGCCACCTGGGGGATCTTCAGGACAACGACGGAGGACATGTCAGGACTGGTCATGGTCAACGATTCTACGTGCGCTTAGGGTGCAGAACCTGCCTGCTCATGCCTCTTGTGGACTCTTCTTTCGACTCTGGTCCCAGTAGATGAAGGTCATGACGGCCCCCATCACCCGCTCGATGACCCATCCGAGCAGGCGCCAGAGCATCTCCCTCACAGCTTCTCCCCGCAGGCCGGGCAGGTCCTCGGGAAGGTGGCCTTCACCGGTGGGTGGGCCAGCTGCTCCTCGAGCTCGCGGACCTTGCGCTGGGACTCCTGCAGGTCCAGCTCGAGGCGGTTCATCTTGGTCCAGTCCGTGCCCTTGGTGGAGGCCAGCTCGGCCTCCAGGCGCTGGACCCGGTCCCACAGGTCATTTTGAGTTGTTGTAGCCATGGTCGGTCTCCTTCGGGTCGATGATGCTGTAATCGGTGGAACGGAGGTCGAGAGCCACCTCTCCCTCCCTGTCGAGGTGCACACGGGCGTGCTCGAACATGTCGGCCATCCCGTGGCCCTTGGACCCGCAGTAGCAGGTCCACTTGACGTTGTCCGCGATGGCGGTGATCTCGTCCATGATGACGAAGTCCGGCCGGTGGCCGTCGAACTTCTTCGGCTTGTCGGTCATATGCGGTTCACCCCGACGTACATGCCGGCCCACGCCTTGAAGTCGTCCGGCTCCTCCCAGTCCTTGCTGATCCACACAGGCTTGCCCTCCTGGTTGATGAGGTAGTCCACGCCCGCGGCGTAGTGCGAGTGCTGCGGAAGGTCCTGCTCCCGGTTGAGCGAGCCCTGGTACCTGGCCCATGTGGCGAAGTACTCCGGCTGGCCAGTGGCCCCGATCCACACAGGATCGAGATCGCCGTTGAGGATGTAGTCCTTGTTGAGGGCGTACATGTCCGGGTCGTGGATGCTGCTGACCGACCCAGAGCCCTCACGCTGGCTTAGCGGCTTCCAGTCGGCCGGCAGGGCAGCCAGCGCCTCCTGAGCCGTGGCCCTGTGCTTGTGGTCCTTGCGCCATGCCTCGGCCGCATCGCACTCCCTGGTGGATGTCGCTCCCTTGAACTCGGAGAAGTCGGCCAGGAACGTGGCGCCGCACGCGCAGGCTTCGCGGATCATGACTCGCCCCCGAAGCCGTCCGGCGACCAACCCTGCTCGGCCCGGTAGGCGTCGATCTGGCTGATCAGGCCGAGTGTGTGCTCGGGCCTCTCGCCAGTGCGGATCTCCACGACGTCAGCCCACATGGACATCTCCTCACGGGCGCAGAACAGCAACTTCGACATCTCCGCCGGCGTCATCGGTGCCTCGCGATCGCGGCATTGGCCCAGAACATCGCCTCTTCCAGCTTGGTGATCGCCAGGGCCTTCTCCCGGCCGTCGGGCAGGGATCCGTCAAAGAAGTGCGCCAGTGTCAGGCACTCCCGTCGAGTTGCCTCGTGCAGGAGCTTCTTCTCTTCGTCCGGTGCGTGGTACACGAACCGGTGATTCAGGTCAGGCGTGAATGTCATGAGGTCTCCATAGTGGCGAAGTCCCAGTCCTCGGCCAGCAGGTCCGTCTGACTAGCGAGCCAGGGGACGAGGTCGCCTTGGGCGGTCTGCATGTAGATGTAGGGCAGGGACATCTTGGAGTTGTTGTCGGGTGTCTGGAGTGAGATCCACTGACCTGCTCCGTTCCAACCTGTGCGGGTCAACCTCTTCCCCTGCTTGAGCAGGATCAGCGCCTCAGAGAATGTGTAGTGGCGCTGCGTTCGTTCCTCGTTCATTACTTACTCCCAACTGTGGATGGACCAGCCCTCGGCTTGTGCCATGGCTGGGTTGGTGGTGATGACGTCGTGGCAGACCCGGCACAGGCACACCAGATTGCTCACGTCGGTGATGGAACCGCCACGTGCTCGGCTCTTGCGCTCGTGCACGTCCACTGACGGGGCCCGCCAGCAGCGTACGCAGATCGGGTAGGTCGCCAGCATGTCGCGGACTATCCTTCGCCGGTCCTCGTCGTAGATCTTCTGCTGCTTCTTGCTGCGGAACCTCATCAGAATGGGGGCTCATCGGACTGGATCTGCTTGCCCCACAGGGAGGCCACGAGCTCGTCAGCGCAGTCCTCGTGAACAGGCTTGCCCTTCTCGCCGTCCTTGACGGTGACCATCTTGATGAAGTCGCCCTCGTAGTACTTGAAGCCGCAGTGGTAGCAGCTGCCTGCCCACTTCGACGGGAAGGCCGGACTGGAGTCGCCCTTGGCATAGGTGCGCTCGGTGCTGGCCGGGGTGACAGTCCTATGCCCGCTCACCTCGATTACCGTGGCGGCCGGTGACGCGCTGGCCGACCTGGCGATCTTCCCCCGAAGATGCTTGGGGACCTGCTTCTCCCCGACGCACTTTGGCGGGTGGGCGACGTCATAGAACTGGTTGCGCTGCCTGTCCGTGCTGAACGGCCCGTGCACCACCAGGCAGTGGATGCACTGCCCGAGGATGATGAACTCGCTCATCGCCACTCCTTTCCTGGCTTGGCTGTTGGGTACGGTGGGTAGATGTCGACGATGTGCCCGACCCTCCTGGTCTTGATGGCTGGGTTCCACGAGTCCTTGACCATCTGCTCAAGTGCGACTTCCCGGTCTGCGATGCGTGAGCACTCGCTGCAGTAGCCGGCATCCCTGGCGTGGGGCAGCAGGCCCAGCTCATGCTCGAGGGTCAGGATGTGACGGCGGGCCTCAGCGATCTGGGCCTCCCGCTTGTGGCGGAAGTAGCGTCGCCACTCCGCCCAGAACCACTCGCCCTCCACAGACCTGAAGATGACCACCAGGATGACGAGTGCGAGAACGACCCCGGTGCTGATCCCGAAGACCATGTCGTGCGTCGCCGGGCTCAATCGAGGTCGTCCGAGTCGAGGACCGGTGCCATGGCATCCCGCATGGCCTGCAGGACCACCTTGCGCAGCGCTGACTCCGTCTTCGACTCGCCCTCCCGCATGCCCTCCTTGAAGGACCTGTCGGCCTGCTGGTTCAACTCCCATGTGTGCTGGAGCACGCTCATCAGGCCGTGCTCGTTGCGCAGGTGCACGGCCACGGCGTCGTCGACCATGCGCTGTCCGGCGGCGTCCATATTCCCGGCCATGCCGGGGAACATGCTGCCCGTCGGCATGTGCATCCTGGTCTCCCAGCGGCAGATCTTGCAGTAGGCCGAGATGACCTTCATGTGGATGGCGGCGTTCGTGTCCTCATCCATGGACGCCCACCTCCCGCATGTCCACGGTGAAGGTGCCGTAGAGCCACTGGTCGAGCTTGGCCTCACGGGAGGCCATGTGCAGGGGCACTCCGAACATCGACCCGAAGGCCCCGGTGCTTCGCCGCAGCAGCTCCTGGTCGATGCCGGGAGGCGCCTGGCTGATCAGGGCCATCCGCTGGGCCGGGGTGATGACGATCCACCCGATCGGCTGGGCCTCCATGTACTGCTCGCGCATGCGGCGGACGTACTCCGTCGTCATGCGGTGGATGGCGTCGAAGAATGGGCGCTCATTCATGGATCTCCTCCACGGCCTCCACGACGATCTCCTCGCCGCTGATGATCATCTCCGTGGGCACCACAATCAGGGCCTGTGGAGCGATGGGGTCGAACGCAGCGCTCGGCAGCTGGATGGTCACCTTGATGGCGATCTGGTCCAGCTCGAGCACCTTGGGCCGTGACTGTCGCACAGCGACGATCTTGGCCTTGCTCACCGTCTTCAGGCCGGTGGTCGGATCGGTCATTCCGTAGCGGTAGCGCTCCCCCTCGATGACGAGGTAGGCGGTACCGGTCACGTCCTTAGGCATTGGTGGTCTCCTTCTTCTCCCAAGCGTTGTCCTCGCCGCAGTCCTTGCAGCGGGTGTAGTTGATGCCATTCGCCCCGCGGATCAGGTAGACCCTGATGTGCGGGCAGTCATTTCTCATTGCGGACCTTCCTCCATATCGCGTAGCCGACGGCGACCACGGCTGTGGCACCCCATAGGACACCGATTGCCATGGCTCCCTCGGCGAATGTTGCGGACTCTGCGGTCACCTCAGTACCGGGTTCCTGAGGTGCGTACGGTGAAGCCGGTCGCTCTGGCCCGGTAGATGGCCCGCTCGAGGGCGGCCCTGGTCATGCCGAGCAGCTCGGCGGCCACGAGGGTGTTCCCCCTGTGCCGGTCCCACAGCTCGTTGTAGTCCCTCAGCAGGTCCTCGCGGGACCGGCCGGACGTTCCCTTAGGCGTCATCTCTTCCTTCCTGTTGGTTGTCGTGCTGACGGGTTACTCTGTGCCTTGAGGAGGCTCACATGATCTTCCTGAAAGGGCGGTCGATGAAAGACATCGAGCACAAGCTGGACCTGATCTACCACGCCCAGATGCATACCAACGACATACTCACGAGACTGGAGAACCGCATGGCAACTCTCGAAGAGGTCACCGCCGCCCTCACGGCTGCTGTGAACCGCATCGTCGACGTACTCACGGCCACCACGGCCGTCGCTGCGAACGCTCAGGCCGCCGCACAGGCCGCTCAGGACGCCCTCGACGCCGCGAATGCCGCGGACGCCACCGAGGACGCCGACTTCCAGGCGCAGATCGCCGCACTCACGGACGCGCTCACTGCGGCCCAGGCTGAGCTTGCTGCTCAGGCCAGCGCCCAGACCGCTGCCGTGGCCTCCATCCAGTCCGAGGTGGACCAGCTCAACTCCCTCGGCTAGGACTGCTCGACTCGATGCCCGTCTCCTGCCTCGGAGGCGGGCTTCGCTATGTCACGGTCGGTGGGGAACGCTGAGCACTCGGTGCCCACCGCCCTGTGCCAGCGCATGTCGCAGAACACGCACCGGCCCTCGTCGTTGAACGAGTGCCTCATGGCTTCCCTTCCTCGGCCGGAGGGAGGATGGTGGAGGGATGAACCAGATCCTGCTCATCGCCGACACCATCATGATTGCCGTCATCCTCGTGCTGATCCTCGTTCGTCGGGGCTGACTTGACCCGTACGACATCCCAGAGCTCTTGGACGACCTCGAGACCGACGGTCACGGTCCATGGGTCGGCGAGGGCCTTGTCGATGATCACGGCCATGGCGACGGCAGCCTGCTCTCGGGCATCGATCTTTCCCTGCTCATAGGCGGCCTCGATCATGGCCTTCGTCTTGCCGCCCTGTCGTGCAGTTATGTCGGGTCCGAAGAAGTGGCTCATTCTGTGTTCCTACCTTCGTCGCTGGGTTGCACGTTCTCCACCCGGTAGTGGCGGTGGGCCAACGGCAGACGCTTGCCGTTCAGCCGAACGCACACCTGACCGTCCTTTACGTCGGGGCAGTTGACGATGACGCCCGTGCGCCTGCCCTTCTCCACACGCACGAGGTCGCCCTCTTTCATGGCTTCACCCCGTCGATAGCGGCTTCACAGATCGCCTTCGCGTAGTCGAACGGCGTGCTGAACTCCAGCGGGTCAATGTCGGGGTGGTCGTGCTGCGACACTTCGACCACCGCGTCACGGGCAGTCTTGATGCCGTCTGTGTAGTTCTCCAGCCGGTATCGGTGGATGACTTGCCCGTTCTCGTAGCCCCGCTGCTCGGCTTCCGCGACGGCGGCAATATGAATGTCATACGGAACTGGCCCGAATTGGTCAGCCCACGGCTGCATACCCTTGTCACTCATACCGATCCCTTCCCGTAGTTGATCTTGGCTACGTCCCACCGCGGAATGTCGGTCATCGGCAGTACCTCCCGATCCCGCAAGGCGTGCACACGGGCCGGTCGGCCATCTCCTCGTTCAGCCAGCGCGTGACCTCGTTCGGGCACGGCTTGCCCTGGTGGTAGGCGTGCTCGCAGGAGCACCGGATCTTCTCGGTCATGGCCGTGGCTCCGCTTCCAGCGGGACGCTCCACGTCTCCCACTCACGGCGGCGCACCGCCTGATGGATGGTGTCCTCGTAGACGATGGTGAGCACCTGCCAGGGCTCACCGAGGTCGTCCTTGAACTCTGCTACGTACGTTCGTGGCTTCATCACTCGGTCTCCTTCATGTAGTCGTCCCACAGCTGCAGCGGGTACTCGTTGGTCTGCACGGCCGCCATGCCGTCGATGCCGACGAACAGGCGGTCGAACTCGTCCTTGCTGTACACGGTGACGCGCACGGCCCGATAGTCGACCTCGATGCGGGCGACATTGGTGATGTCGACGTCGAGGAAGGTCAGCAGGTCAACGATGAACCGCTGAGGCACGGTCTTGGCGACATAGGGGTTGGTCATGACACGCCCCTCTCCCGGACCCACTTGTCGACCAAGATGGCGCTGGCCCGATAGGTCATGCCACCGTCAGGGTCCTTGTTGATCGTGCACCACAGGTAGTGGTCCGTCAGGTGGCCGATGCCACCGATGACATTGCGCAGAGCACACTCGCGGTGCATTCTGCGAGCCGTCACCCCCAGCACGGGATCCATGACGGTGATCGGACTGGTCTCGTCGTCTGGGCCGATGAACTCTTCGCAGAGCGGGCAGTGGGTCATGTGTATTGACCAATCGGCTCGGTCATGAACTGACGCTGGGCAGCAGCGTTCATGCTCCGCAGGATCTCCAGCTGCTGGCCCAGCATCCGGATGCGCTCCTTGCACGTACGCACCCGCATCTCGGCAAGGTCCATGTCCAGCTCGGCGTCGATGCAGTCGAGTGTTGCCTGCTGGCGGCGCAGGTCCATCGAGCCTGACTCGCTCATGAACGTGCGGGCGTACATCTTCTTCCACTCGATTCGCTTGCGGACGAAGTCCTCGTCGTACACGCCTATGTCGTTGTTGGCCTGCTCGAGCAGGATCCACATCTCGTTCATCTTCTTCAAGATGGCGGCGGTTGATTCCATCAAGATCTCCTTGTGTTGGTGTAGGAAATGAGAAGGCGGGGCCGAGGTGATCACTCACCCTCGACCCCGCCCTCCGATCATCTAGGTGCCGGAGCACCAGGTGCCGTGCCACGCATGGATCCCGCCGTGCTGGATCGCATGGATGAACACGGCATCCTGCACGGCAGCTGGTGCCGATGAGGGCCTGCCGTACGCGTACTTCCTGGCGCCGGGCGTGTAGAGCGCATTGCCCCTCCACGTGCTCGGCATGAACTGATAGGCCCCGCTCGCTCCCGAGCGGTTGTTCGCCCTGTAGTGACCTGCTCGGATCGACTCGTGCTTCCTGATGCACAGGCTCAGGTTCCTGATCCACACTGGAGTGTGGTTCCAGACTGCCGCCCCGGAGTCCATCCAGCGTGCGGATTGACTGTGGGATGACTGCTGATGGCGGCTCGAACTCCCATCCGCCGGCAGTGCCAGTGCAGCGGTCATAACGAGTGCGTCGAACATTCAGATCTCCTTGCTCAGCGATAGCCACCCCTCTCATCGGGGCGGCCTGTCTATTCAGTTGTGCGTGGCGGCGGCTGCTTCGGCACTCCCATTGCGGCACCGCTCTTACCTAGTGCTAGGCCACGTCCTTCATGGTGGAGCACAGCAGCCCGCTCACTCCGGAGGTGAACGGGCTGCTGCGTACTTGGGCGTGTCGCTACATGGACGGCGGACTAGGGGTCAGGCCGTTCTCGGCGAACCACGCGATGAGTGCTGCTTGGAGGGTGGCTGCATCAGTGGCTGCATCGATGGCATCCACGGTGGCCTGCGAGGGCATGACCATCTGGCCATGCGTGTGACCGGCCTTCCCGCCAGTGGGGCTGATGCGCCCGGTGACCATCTCCATCAGGACACCGTGATCCTCAGGCAGCCCGTGAACGGGGCCACGGCTGACTTCCTGGCCACCTGGTAGCGCTCGGACACCCCGCCCCAGGCGATGCCCTTGGCGGTGCCGGCGATCAGCGCGTTGGCCCAGGCGTTCGGCAGCGTCACCCAGCCGGACTGGCCGCGGGTGAAAGTGCCGTTGTCGTGGTTCACGCCGGTGAGGGTCGGCTCGCCTGCTGGCTTGGTGGCGTGGCTGTGGAGCATCCATCGGGACAGCACCGCCCCGGGATCGCCGTCGCCGCCACCGCGCTCGAGATACACCTCGAAGGCGGTCACCGTGGCGCCGGCCAAATCGGTGAAGTTCGTCCCGGTGTAGAAGAAGTACGTCGACTGCACCCCGGCGAGGTCTCCCCACACCAGGCCGTCGCCGTGGAACCAGTCGTCAGCGGTTGGTCGCCAGCCCGGGTCGGTTGATCCCGAGCGGCCCGCCTGCCACACGTGGGTGGCGATCGGGACGATGCCGTACTGGGCTGCCACCACTGTCGATGGCGCCGGCGTGGTGAAGGTGATCGGAGCGCTCCACGTGGAGTACTGGCCGTCAGCGACCGTTCGCACTGCCACTGAGTAGCGGGTGCCCGCCGTGACCGTCATCGACTGCGATGTGGATGCAGTGGAGTGCAGGATCGCGTAGGAGTCGGTCACGTCGGCGATCTCGTACGTGTCCGCCGTGGCCACCGCATCCCATGACAGGGTGTGCGTGCCGACGTTGTAGACCACGTTCGACGGAGCAGGCAGTGACCTGGTGAAGCAGGTGATCTGGCTGACGGACGTCACCCCGAGCAGGTCCCCCTCGAGGTGGAAGTCGTACCGCTGGTTCGGGATGCCGGTGAAGGTGTAGTTGGTGCCTGTCCCGGTGTAGATGGGCGTCGGGTTGTTGCCCGAGTACACGCGCCATGTGGTGGCTGTGCCCGCCCAGACGAGCTTGATCGAGGCCCACGGCGCGGTGCCGTAGACCGAGGAGAAGTACGTGATCGAACTCATGAGGCCTCAATCTCCAGTGGTGCGGTGGAGGTGGCGAACGCCTTCAGGGCCTCCACGTAGTCGGGGCCGTTGCCTGCGATCACCACGGTGTTGTTGGTGATGTTGTTGATGGTGATGTCGTCCAGGCCGAGCAGCTTGGCCCGGGTGGAGATGATCTTCAGGACGGTCTCCACGGCACGCAGGTCACCGGAGATGGCCTGCCGCCAGATGCCCTTCTGCAGCTGGTCCAGGCGGTCGACCTCGAGCGCCAGCAGTGTGCGCTTGGTGCCCTCGTCGATGAGCCGGGCCGCCTCCTCCAGTTGCTCGTTGATGAGCCTTCCGGCAACGGCCTCGGAGACCTGCACGTCCTCGGCGACCTCCCACCAGGAGTAGCCCTGCTGGCGCAGCTTGTATGCCCTCAGCGCCACATCAGCCCGCTCGGCGGCCTTGATGGCGGCGTCGGCCTTCTTGCGCTGACGGATTGCGGTAGTCATCCGGTGCGTCCTTCCATCCACATGTCCCACTTCATGATGACGACGCGCCAGTCCTTGTCCGAGTCCTTGAGCATGCGCCTGCGCTCGACAGCAGTGAAGCCTGCCCAGATGCCGTACTTCTCATCGTCCCGGAAAGCAGAGATGAGGCAGTCGCGTTGCACTGGGCAGGCTCCACAGATGGTCTTGGCCTGCTTGGCCTCCTTGGCTGTGAGGGGGTCCTCCAAGGTGCCGAAGAACGGCTCCAGCGGATACCCCAGGCAGTCGGCGTCATCGGTCCAGTAGGGCTTGGGCATATAGCGCCATGCAGGTGGCGTCGACGAGGTCCTGGGAGTCGCAGGCGGCGAACAAGTCTGGTCGATTGTCGGAGAGCCACTTGCTGACCTGCTCTTTGTCTGCGTCCCCATGCCCCGTGACCGCCTTCTTCCACTCTGCTGGTGCCACCGATACCGTAGATGATCCAGCGTGCCTACAGGCGACTGCAAGCACGCCCGTCACAGCGGCGAGTCGCAGCCCGGTCTTGATGTTCGCCGAGTGCCCCTGAATCGGGCTCTCGATGGCCACCAGCTGCGGCCTGACGTAGTAAACCCGGTCATGAACGTACCGGTAGATCAGGTCCATGGCGTCGACGTCGTTCTCCACCCCGGGCGGGACCGTCCGGAACAGGGCCTCGTCCACCATCTCCCCGTCGTTGGTGGCCACAGCCACCCTGCGGACCCCGAAGTCGATTCCCATGGCGGTCACAGGTCCTCTCCCACCCACACTGCGAGCTCGCGGCCGTGGGAGGTGGGCCGGGTGGCCTTGCTCCGCTCGTTCGTCTTGCGGATCCAGCCCTCCTTGGCCATGGCGTTCATCATGGCGCCCACCGCGTTGTTGGCGTTCGTGGCGATGTCCCCGTTGGGCAAGCCGGTGTACTCCAGCACGTCCTCGGAGGTGAACGGAGAGCCCTTCTTGGCCAGCATCCGCACGACCCTGCGGAACTCACGCTTCCACTCGAACAGCGCATGCCTGCTCAGGGCGAGGGCAATCCCCTCTTCCTTGAGGATCAGGCCGTCCTCGCTCACAGGATCGCTTTCGGGCAGATGTGGTGGAAGTCGCAGCGGTCGAACACGCCCTCCCATGTGGCCTTCTGGGCGGAGGTGACCCCGTCGAGGGTGTCGCCCTCCCAGACACGCCGGCAGCCTTCGAGCATGGGTGGCAGCTCGCCGTCCCTGACGGACTTCAGGGTGGATCGGATGGCCATGTCCTTGGCATCGAACACAGCCTGGTCGAACTGCACCCGGAACTCGATGAAGTCGTTGTTGTTATCCCGGGACAAGTAGACGATGGACGCCCATTGCACGCCCTTGGCCTTCATGTAGCCATTGATCTGCTGGAGGTGGTCCAGTGTCGGCTCCGGGGCGTTGGCCATGCCGATGGAGTACTTTCCGCCGTAGTACTTGAAGTAGCCGGACGTCTTCAGTTCGAAGATGCTCAGGTCCGGCTGCACGCCGTCCATGGATCCGACGAGCTTCCACGGCCGGTAGGTGACGGGCACCTCGATGTCGGTGATGCCGCCGTAGCCCTGGTACCAGGCGCTCAGCAGCATGGCCTGCCACTGGTAGTGCGCCCACGTGCCGGAGTCCATGAAGCCGAGGGACTTCTCACTGAATGCGGCCTTCTCGAACCCGGCGAAGGACAGGGCGTGCAGGCGCCGGCAGTCGCTGCCGATCATGGACGGCCTGATGCGGCCGGCGGACTGGCTGCGATGGTCGGTGAGCAGGTCCTTGCGCATGACCTCCTGCACCCGCTCGACAGCGCGAGAGTCGTACACGCTGCCATTGTTCTTCCATGCGTTGATTGCTGTGGTGATGGGCTTGGGCGTCCCTCGCTCTGCTGCGATGGCGTCCAGTGGATCGATCGTCATCTGGTCTCCTTGTTGGTGTGGGGCTAGTTCGTCAGTGGCGCGTGGGCGTCCCGCCATGCCTGGGGCAGGAAGCCTCCGCTGGATATCCATTCGTCCATCGAGTTGATCAGGTGGGTCAGACGGTCGAGGTCCACCCATTCCCCGGAGGCGTGATCGTCGAGTATGAGGCGGATCTCGGCTAGGCAGACATCCGGGTCCATCAGGCGGCGTCCGGGGGAAGCGGATCGCCGGGCTTGCCGATCCCGTAGTGGATCTCGTGAACCTCGGTAGCTCCACCGGTGCCGCCCCAGTCCTTCGGGTGGTCGACAGCGTGCGGGGTGATGCGATCGAACTGAGACTTGCCAGTGGCGATCTGGTGCATGCCGTCCTGTGCTGCCCTGCGCTCAAGGGCTGCCTCTCGTTCCTTCTTCTCGCGGTCCATCCTGTCGCCAAACGAGCGCAGGCAGTCCCACGAGCACACATGCCATGGGGACGCTGCAGGGTCCTTACTGACAGACATCCACATCGGTGGCAGCCCGCCGCGCAGGAACTTGTCCTGCTCGGACACCTCTGTGCTACAGGCGTCACAGATGAGTAGGTGCTTGGTGCTCATGCGTTCTCCTTCTTGGTCGGTGCGAACAGTTCGGCTTGCTCCACGAGCCCGTACAGGGCCCCTGCTTCGTTCAGGGCCGCAACGATCCCTCCGCAGGCTGCTGGAGAGTGACCGTCTCGCAGTGCCTTGGCACCACTGACCCGTCGTGCGTTCACCCGCGCACCGATGTCCACGAGCGAGGTGTACGGCTGGTTGGCCACCAGCTCGGTAGCGGACTTCTCGCCCACTCCCTTGATCGCTGTCAGCCCCTTGCGGATGGCGCCCTTCTCCAGGTCTGCCACGTACCCGACCTTGGACAGGTTGACGTGCGGGCCGCGGATCTTCACCCCGGCCTTGCGTGCTGCGCTCAGGTAGCCCGACTCCTGCTTGTCGCCGACGTAGGCATTGAGCAGGCTCGACCAGTACGCCACGGGATGGTTCACGGAGAACCACGCCGTGATGTAGGCCAGCCACCCGTAGGCGGTGGCGTGGGCCTTGTTGAAGCCGTACTGGGCGTAGGCGTTGAGCGCGGTGTCCAGGAACATCAGGTCGTGCTCGTCCATCCCGGCCGCCGTGCCCTTGGCCCGCATGGTGGTGGTGATGTCCCGCATGACCTTCTGGGCCTTGGCGATCTGATCCTCGGTGGAGGCCTTGATCGCCTTGCGTGCCCGCTCGATCTCCTCGATGGGCATGCCGATCGCCTTCAGGATGTTGATGACCTGCTCCTGGTAGATGATCGTGCCGTACGTGTCCCGTGTGGCCTCCATGATCAGCGGATGCCGGATGGGCACCTGCTTGGCCTTGCTGCGCCGCTCGAGGTACTCGTCCGTCGCACCGGACTTCATCACCGCAGGCCGGAACAGCGCCTGCGCGGCGATGACCTCGTGGATGTTCTTCGGCTTCATGCGCGAGCAGCCCTTGGTGAACGTCCAGCCCTCCAGCTGGAACATGCCAGCGGTCTGCCCTGACCCGATCCGTGCATAGGCCCGGCGATCGTTCAGCGGGATGTCCGCCATGTCGATGCCGACCACGTCGACCATGCTCTTGATCGCGCTCATGGTCTTCAGGCCCAGCACGTCGAGCTTGACCAGGCCGAAGGGCTCGATGTCGTTCATGTCGAAGGCCGTGACGAAGGTCTTGCTCGAGGCCACGTACTGGATGGGGATCCCCGATCCTGCGTGCTCGTCGGGGATGATGAGGATGCCGCCGGCGTGCACCCCATAGTTGGAGTAGGGCGTGTGGCTGGCGATGCTCACCAGGGCCTGCCACTCCTCATCAGTCAAGCGTTCGTTCGGGTCCCTGCCCTGCTTGCGGGCGTTCGACTTCCACTTGACCACCAGTGATCCACGCTGCGTGGTCTCGCCGTTCTCGTCCTCCTCCTCATCCTTCAGGCCCATCTTCATCCACAAGCCGATGTGGCTGACGGTGTACATCTCCTCCAGCCAGGCCAGCACCTCACCGCGGCGCAGGTGCTCCACGTCGAGGTCGATGTCCGGCGGCTTGGCCTTGTCGCGGCTGATGAAGCGATCGAACTGCAATCCCCATACGATCGGATCGTGCACGGTGATGCCCAGCAGCCAGACGATCATCGACCCGGAGGCGGATCCACGGGGACCATAGAAGATCCCCTCCCGCTTCATGAAGTCCGTCACCGTGGCCGTGAACAGCAGGTAGCCAGCGAACCCGGCATCGTGGACCACCTCCAGTTCCTCGCGCAGTCGTTCACGGTAGGCCTCGGCATGGGCCTTCTTGATGGCTCCACTGGCGATGTACTCCTCCAGCGTCTGGGTGCACTTCTGGGCGATCTCGGCATCCGGGTCACCACTGATCGTGGTGTCGGGGACCTTGAGCGTGAAGTGGTCCAGCTCTGGAATGGACACACGCGCCTTGACGAGCAGGTCGTCGAGCCCGGCCATGCCCGCCTCGAAGATGGCATCTCCGTGGTGATCGCGCATCCATTCCTCGTCGACCATGTGATAGCCATCACCGGGGAACACAGCATCGTCAGGATCGTCGGACCACGACATGAGGCGCTTCATCTCCTCGTGGGCGCTCCGGTCCTCGATATGGCAGTAGTGCGAGTCCTGCGTGAGCACCATCGGCAGGCTCAGGTCCTTGGCTAGGGCGTACAGCTGCTGCCCGTAGAGGTCGTCGTCGTGGTCGACGTCGACGATCATGTGGTTCTGGACCTCCACATACAGGCCTGCCCCGAACCAGCCCCGCAGGGCTTCCAGGACGTTGCGCACGCCCAGCAGGGAGCCCTCCCGCATGATCACGGGAGCCAGGCCGAACCAGCAGCCTGACGTGGCTGCCACGCCGTCCAGCAGGCCGTTCTCGGCCGCCCAGGCGAGGTCGCCGAAGTCGAGCATCGGCTTGTAGCGGAAGTTGCGGTGGGCCATGCTGGCCAGCCCCACGAGGTTGCGGTAGCCCTGCTCGGTGGTGGACAGCAGGCCCATGTGCATGGATGCCGGCCGCTTGCCCTCTAGGCGGTTGATGGCCACGTACGCCTCCATGCCGGGCATGGGTGCGATGCCGGCACTTCGGCAGGCCCTGTACAGCTGCGCCGAGCCGGCCACGTTCCCGTGATCGGTCAGCGCGAGTGCGGGGTATCCCAGCTCGGCGGCCCGAGCCACGATCTTGTCGACGGCCGGGAGCGCGTCCTTGGCGCTGAACCGGCTGTGGGTGTGTGCGGACCAATACGGCATGGGTCTCCTATTCGAGGATCTCGAGGCGGATGCGGGCGAGGCATCCCAGTGGGTAGTGCTCTTCGGTGGGGTACCACGGGTCATCAGGGGCATAGTCGGAGCTGAACGCCTGACCGACGACGGACAGTGTCAGTGGACGCACGAGCTGCGGGTCATCGGTGATGACGGCAAGCCAGCCATCAGGATGCGCCCATTGGGCTGATGGGTGAGGCTCGTGGCGGTACTGCGAGCCAAACGTGATGCGGTACTCGGTCATCTGGTCTCCTTCTTGAAGTAAGGACTGCGACGTTGGTGCTCCTTCGGAGCCAGGCAATATGGGCAGTCGTCAGAGAGCATCCCTTTCGCCCTCATCCATGTCACCCACTGGTGAACCGTCGTGCGCTTGACGTCGTACCAGTCCGCGATCTGTTGATGCGTGAACCCCTCGCTGATCATGAGAGCTACTTGCTCGTAATGCGCCTTGCCCCAACGCCTACCGGCATTGGGCCTGTCTACACTCATCTGGTCTCCTCAGGGAATGGCTGAGGGGGCCGATCCATCGTTAGGACCGACCCCCTCAGCGTGTTGACTACAGGTTGGCTTCGGCCAGCTCGATGAGCTTGGCCGTGGTTGCCCGTGCGGGCAGGTCGACGCCGGCGTCAGCGAGCAGCTTCTTCAGCCGTGCCGGGCTCATCACCGAGTAGTCGACCTCAGGGGCATTGGACACCGCCTGCTCGAACTGGTCGACGAGCTCCTGATCGTCATCGATGAACTCCTCGGCGTTGCCGCCGGACTCCTTGGCCTCCTCCCACCAGGCATCCACCGCGCCACGCAGCTCATTGAGCCACTGACCCAGGTGGATGATCTCCGGCTCGAAGTCCAGGGGCGTGATGCCCTTGGTCTTGCGGGTGAGGATGAGGTTGGTCTGCGTGCCCGACCCGGTCAGCGAGATCCGCCACGCCCCCACAGTGGGATCGAAGTCGTCCTCGTCCTCGGCCAGAGCGCCCATCTGCTCGAGCAGGGAGCGACCCTTGGCGCCGGACAGCTTGGCGATCAGGTGCTGACCGTCCTTGGGGTTGAACTCCTCCTTCTGCTCGCCCCAGTCACCGTCGACGGCGATGACGTTGAACGCGAGCACGTCCTTGGCCTGTGCACGGTTGCGACCGTTCTGCAGGTCGTACTTGCCCGGCAGCACCGAGTCGAAGAGCAGGTCGGTGCCACGCGGCGCACTGGCCCTGGTGCCATCCTCGAAGTAGATGACGTCATTGACCGGGAACTCCTTCATGCCGTTGGGCGTCTTCAGGCCACCCATGAGGCCGTTCCACGCACCGACCTCGCGGTAGAACACGAAGTCCTGCGTCTCGTCCCTGCTGTCATCCAGCGGGTTGGTCAGGAACCGGACGACGACGGGCTTGCCCGTCTTGACGGTACGGGCGATGTTGGCGTAGCCCTCGCCGGACGACGCCCAGCCCTCCTTGCCCGCCATCGCTGCTGATCGCGGGACGATGAATCCACTGTCAGTGCTCACTGCTGGTCTCCTTCTTGTGTTGGTGCGGACCTCTTGGCCGCTCGGGTCTTCTTCTGCTTGTCGAACTGGGCGATGAAGGCTGCGCGTGACTCCTCCAGTGCCCGTACTGCGGTTTCCGTGACCCGCTTGCGCAGGTCGTCCTCGGACTCGATGACGGTGATGGTGCCTTCCTCCGGGTCGTCGTACTGCAGGACCCGTGGACCATCGCCGTACTCCACCGCCGGGTACCACGGCCGCCCCTCGTACAGGTCGGCGTAGGACACCTTGACGATCAGCTTCGCGTCCGGGGTCTGCTGGACCCCGAACATCTCGTCAAGGTCGATCTCTTCCTCCGGTGCCTCACTCATCTGATACTGCTTCCTCTCGCGGTGCGGTGAACAGGATGTAGGGCCTCTTGGCCTTGATCTTCCACAGTCCCTGGTACTTGGGCTGGGCGAGCAGGCCCATGGCCTCGGCCTTCTCGAGCCGGGCACGGTCGACGACGCGCTTGGACACGGCGTCGGCCAGCGACTTGTCCATGTCGGCCAGCGCCTCGAGGTCGAACGTCTTGGTGGCTCCAGTCACGACGGTGGCCTTGAGCGGCTTGCCGTCGCGGTCGGTGATCTCGATCTCCTTGACCTGGCTGGCGTCGAGGATCTTGACCATGGCGGCCTGCAGGTAGTCGATCTCGGCCTCGATGGCGTCACGCTCGAGCTTGAGCCTGCTGAGCCGGTCGAGGTCGACGGAGATGGCGGATATCTCCTCCTCCGTCATGCCTGGATCCTCGTATTCGATGTCGGTCACTCTGGTCTCCTTAGGTGTTGGCGAGTGCCTTGAACGGCGTGGTGCGCAGTGTTTCCCTCAGGCTTTCGATGCGACGATCAACATCGACGTTGCCTGGGTCCGATCCCCCTACAGTCCCCCAGAGGTGTGACACGACGGGGGCGATGTCCTGCAGGGTGTATTGGGCTCGCTCGATCGCGAGCTGGCCGGCCTTGTCGTCGTCGAAAGCAGCGATCACCACGGCGGGTGACATCTCGGCGAGGATCTGGGCCTGCGGATAGTGCAGTCCTGACCCGTAGCAGCCCCACACCCGCCAGTCAGCGGGCAGGCCGGGCTGCTCCACGGCCATGACATCGGAGGCCCCTTCGACGAGGATGGCCACCTTGCAGGGGGCAATGGTGCCGAAGAACGTCTCGGACACCCGCGCCCCGAACGGGTACTTGTACTTGGGCTCGGCGTTCTCCTGCCGGATGACCACCCCGCAGATCTGCCCGGAGGCATCACGCACGGGGTAGGTCGGTGCCCCGGTCAGGGGATGGGTGCCGCACCGGAACCTTCGTGCGATGGCGTAGCCGTACCGGCCCTCCCAGTAGGGCGAGGGACCGAAGGCGTCGAAGGTGTCCAGCCAGGACTCCGGGTAGAGCCGTGACGGCTCATCCTCGGCGAGCAGCTTGAGCAGGTCCTCGGCGCTGGGCACGGCAGCCTCGCCGTCCACGATGCCGTGGGCGCCGCAGGCATAGCACACCCACACGCCCTTGAGGACGTTCACGGACGCACTGGCATTGCTGTCGTCGTGCACCTGACAGCGGAAGGGGCGCTCTACTCCTCGGCCAGTGGTCAGTGCCTCACTGAGCGTTGTCACGTGCAGCGCAGACCGGGCAGTCATGGTCCAGGGTGTGGCCATGGCTGACGGCCTCGGTGACAGCGTCCACCTCGAGGGCGTTGGCCAGGTCGGTGAACGCCTTGCACTTCTCGCAGTCAGGGTCCTCGCAGGGCACCTTCATGATGTCGATGATCATCGCCCCACCTCCGGGGAACACCTTCTCCCCGGCGGCCTTGATGGCCTCAAGGAACGCGTGCATGGACTCCAGCACCGTCCTGGGCTCCTTGGCCGGCTCGGCCTCGTCATCCGTCATCCAGCGCACGGCAAGGCCCACGCGCTCGTCCTTGGCCGGTGCCAGCCTCAGGCCGGCGTCGTTGAGCCATGTCAGGACAGCCAGCACCTTGCCGGCGTCGACGTCCGTGGTGCTGTCGATCTCCTCAACGAGCTGTGAGGCGAAGCGCACCTGGCGGTTGGCTTCCTGCTCGATCGTTCTGTTCATCTGGTCTCCTCTTGGGTAGGTCGGGCACGCCGCACCCTCCGCAGAAGGTGATGCCCGATGGATGGGTGTGACGATCCGGGGACCCGCATGTGAAGCAGATCCACGTTGTGCTGCTCATGCTCACTCCACGGCCGAGGACTCTTGCTCCTTGTCCAGGTCGGCAATGGTGTGCGCCTTCTCCGGACTGATGTCCTCAAAGGCTGCCATAGCGGGGTCGAAATGGCTGTACCACTTGACCCCCTGGATGCCGTGTCTGTTCTTCACCAGCCCCTTGACCCGCACATGCGTGCTGAAGGACTTCAGGGTGCAGATGACATCGGCGTCCTGCCCGAAGGCGTCCGTCTGGGACAGGTGCTGGGACCCTGCCCCATCCTTGGCCTTGGCCCCCTCACGGTTGATCTGGGCCGCGGCGATGATGGGCACCGCATACTCCAGCGATGCCTCCTTGAGCTCATTGGAGATGGTGGCCGCCGCCCGCCAGTCCTCGATGGCCCGAGCGCCTGTGGCGGTCCTCATCAGGCCCACGTAGTCGATGATGATCAAGGTGTCCTCGGTGGCTGCCGCGGCCACCCTGGCAGCCGTGGTGGGACCTGAGGAGGGGTCGTAGATGGTGATCCTGCCCGAGGTGGACTGCCAGACCTTGATGCGGTCCCGGCGGTCCTTGATGCCCATGAGGTCGTAGCCCTTGGCCCCCATGGGGGTGTTCCGCAGGGCGATGCGGTGCAGGCGCTCCTTGACCTGCGAGGCGTTCATCTCGGTGGAGAACAGGATGACGTTCTGGCCGGCCTCGGCAGCGCTGACGGCGATGCGCAGCAGCTCCCAGGTCTTGCCCTCGCCCAGGCGTGCGGCGAAGTACCAGAGCTCTCCGGGTCCGATGCCCCCGGTGTACTGCTGCAGCTTGCCGTCGTCGTAGTCCACGCAGATGCGCTGCACTCCGCTGGCTGCCTCGATGTCTGAGAAGTCGTGCATGGCCGATCCCCGGGTCAGGGCAGGGGTGACGATCTGCATGGCCTGCCTCATGACGGCCAGGGCCTGGGGGAGGTCCTCCTCGATCAGCAGCTGGCTGGCCTTGCCCATGGCTCCCCGGAAGGTGCGTGACCCCCAGGCATTGACCATGTCCTCGGCTGCCCAGATGGGGTCCATGTGCTCGAGGTAGGGGAACCGGGGGAACTTGCGGCGGACCAGCTCCATGGTCGGTGCCCGGCCTGCCTTGGACTGATGGTCCTTGCAGAACTCGTGCACGGCCTTCCAGGGACCGAAATGGTGGTCGGACACCCCGTAGGCCCCGGGGTGGTACTGGCCCTTCTCGATGAGGGCCGAGATGAAGAACGCCTCCGCAGGCCATGACTTCTCGGCCTGGGAGGCGAATGTGTGGATGTTCGTTGCGGGCTGTTGTGGCATGAGGTCTCCTCACTACACCGCCGGGTGAGGGCAGCGGATCAACTCTGGATAGTGGCCATCCTGCACCTCCTTGAGTGCCGATGTGGGATGACACGGGCATGAAAAAGCCGCAGGCGGGGAGATAGAGATCTCCCTACCCGCGGTGAAGCCATCATACCGGCTATGTCAGTTGCTGTCCACTACTGACACATCACCACCGGGACGGTCACCAGGAGGTGTGGAAACCCCGGTGTCAGTGTATGATCGCGCATGCCGAGCGGCGTGCTCCACTGTCCGCCCATGCGACAGCGGGACGACGAAGAGCCGCAGCGAGGCGCAGGGCATCAGGCCTTGATCACAGGTCATTGGAAGTGACCAGACAGGCCAACCACTACGTAGTAGTGGACATATAGAGAGTGTTACTCCCTGTTCTCCCTATACTGTCCTGCTTATCCTCAGGCCCACCCTCACCGGTGGGCCATTTGCGTCTGCACAGGTGTGGATGAGCCTGTGGACAGGCATGATGGATCGATGGAGACCAGATGAGCGACACCCTCACCACGACCCCTCAAGGCAGGCTGCAGCTGGCACGACCCCCAGCCACCGAGGACGAGCTGTGGTGGGTGGTCTTCGCCATGTTCGGGGTGGCCATCCCCCGGCAGGCCGTCTGCGAGGGGCACGTGGCCCCCTTCACCGCCTTCGCCCATGCCTACTTCGCCAGGGAGCCCAACTACGCCCTGTGGTACGGCTCTCGGGGCACGGGCAAGAGCTACATGCTGGCCCTGCTCGCCCTGGTCAAGGCCGCGGTGCTGGAGATCAACGTGACCCTGCTGGGCGGGTCCATGGCCCAGTCCCAGAACGTGCAGGAGCATGTGGAGAACCTCATGCTCAAGCCGAACGCTCCCCGGCAGGCGGTCACCAAGCAGATCCAGACCGAGCTGGAGTTCGGGGAGTCCAACTGGATCAGGCCGCTTCCCGCCTCCCAGAAGACAGTGCGCGGCCCTCACCCGCACATGACGCTGCTGGACGAGATCGACGAGATGGACAAGGACGTCTACGACGCCGCCATGGGTCAGGCGATGGAGAAGCCCAACGCCCGGGGCATCGAGATCCCCGAGATGGTGGTGGCCTCGAGCACGTGGCAGAACCCCGTGGGCACGTTCTCCACGGTGATGGCCGATGCCAAGGCCAAGGGGATGCCGATCTTCACCTGGTGCTGGCGGGAGGTCATCAAGTCCAAGGACAACCCCACGGGGTGGATGAGCCCGGAGTTCATCGAGCGCAAGAGACTGAGCGTTCCTGCCGAGATGTTCCGGGTGGAGTACGAGCTGGGCGAGCCTGCAGGAGGAAGCCGTGCGTTCGACCTGGCCAAGCTCAACAAGTACTTCCGAGCTGCTGAGACTGTGGATGAGACCCATAAGGGAGATGACGACGAGTGGGTCTTCGAGAAGCCTGATGCTCTGGGTACCTACGCAGCAGGGGCTGACTGGGCCAAGGAGCACGACAAGACCGTCTTCCGGGTCATCCGTACGGATATTCGCCCATGGAAGGTGGTCTACCTGAGGATCTGGAACAGGCGGCCGTGGCCCACGATGATCGATGCCTTCAACGACCTGTGCATCGAGTACCAGGCGGTCAGTGCCCATGACGCCACCGGCCTGGGCAATGTCATCCACGACATGATCGACGAGCGCACCATGAAGGTGCTGATGATCGGCCGGGACAGGACGAACCTGCTGACCGAGTACATCACTGCCGTGGAGCAGGGCGTCTACGACCTGACCACGCGTGCCACTCCCGACTTCGACGCCCACAAGGGCACCACAGTCGAGGAGGTGTTCATGCCGGGGCGCTGGAACTCCCACCTCGCCGACGAGGTTGCTGCGGGGGCGATCTGCCATCGGGCGGCCATGCGCATGGCTCCGGCAGCTGCTGCGCAGGGCGTGCCCAAGACGGAGGATCCGAAGAAGGACTTCGAGGGCTTCCATGCCAAGCCTGACGTGGACGTGGCCTACGACATCGGTGGCGTCACCGTGCAGATAGCGTCGGACGACATCGCCGTGTTCAACCTCTGAGGTGAGGGCTTGGGGCCTTCGTCGCCGTTAGCATGGGTGGCAGCCCTACCGTGGAGGACGCATGGAGTACACCCCTGCCGGGCGGTCATCGGCCTTTACCCTGCCGGAACTGACTGACGCTGCTGATCTGCAGGCGATCCTCTCGGACTTCGCCGACGACACGATGAACGCCCATGGGGACGTGGTCACGGGCAACTTCACGATCACGGGCACGGTGAATGCCACGGCTCTTCAGGTGGGCGGCGTGGCTGTCCCCGCGCTGAGCGCGGCCACTCCGCAGAACACGGGGACGGCCGCTCCTGGATCGGCGACTGCGGCCTCGAAGGCCGACCATGTGCACCACCTGGGCACGATCGCCGAGTCCGATGTGACGAACCTGACGGCCGACCTGGCTGCCAAGGCGAACCGCATCTATGAGCCGGCGCCCACCATCGCGCTGGCCACGAACGTGGAGACGCTCGACCTGGCGAACTCCAACGTCTCGTACATCACCACGGCCCCGACGGCGAACTGGACGCTGAACATCACGAACGCCCCCACGACCAATGACCAGGCGATCACGGTCACGGTCTTCTGCACGCAGGGGGCCACGGGCTACATCCCGGCCACACTGCAGGTGGCTGGAAGTGGCCAGACGATCAAGTGGGCTGGCGGCAGTGCCCCGACGCCTACCTCGAGTGCGGGCAAGATCGACATCTTCTCCTTCACCCTCGTGCGCAAGTCAGGCGCATGGGTGTGCTTCGGCTCGATGCTGGCGAACTTCTGATGCCACGGCGCGGATCAGTAGGAGGGCTGTACGCCCCGATCAGCGGACTGGCTCGTGCAGCGTTCAACCTTGCCACGGGTGGAACGATCACCACGTTCACTGCTGCCGGTCAGGCCGGCACTGTCTCGGGTCACAAGTACCAAGTGCATTCGTTCTCTGCAGGCGGCACCTTGACGGTACTGAACGCACTGAAGCCATTCGACCTGCTGCTGGTAGGTGGTGGGTCTGATGGTGAGTCGTACTTGACCCACACCTACGGCGGTGGCGGTGGCGGTGTGCTCCAGCAGCTTGCAGTTGTACTGGCTGCGCAGGCCTATGCGGTCGTGGTGGGAGGACCGAATGGTCTTGGTAGTAACGGTGGTGGCTCCAGCGTTGCCGGCTACTCGGTGTCAGGTGGTTCATCCAACGGCACATCGGGTGCTCCTACAGCCTATGGGCCGAGCCCCACATATGGTCCGTCGGGTGATCAGTACCGGGCCGGCGGCGGTGCTGGAGGTGGCGGCAGCGGCGGCGACATCATCCCCGGCAATGGCGCCTACTACGGTCCCGGCCTGAGCAAGGACACTTCCGGGTCGTCAGTCGCATACGCGCCAGGCAACTATGGGTATGGCGGCAATGCCGGTCTGGTGATCGTTCGCTACGAGATCGCGCCGTGAGCGACGAATGGGAGGAGATCGCATGATCGTTCCGGTGCCGATCAACATCACGATCTGGCAGGGCAAGCCGTGGGACATGAGTTTCACGTGGAACCTCAACGGTGCTCCCGCCGACCTCACCGGTCATGGCGGGCGCATGTCGCTGGTGTCCACGAAGTCGGGCAGCGTCCCATTCGTGCTGGCCAGCGTGGCCAATGGCCTGGTGGTGCTGACGAATCCCGGCCTGATCCGGATCTTCCTGGCCCCGATCCACACAGGCGTCCTTGAGGTGGGGATGTACGAGTGGGACTACGACGACCTTGACTCCTTCGGCAGCCCGCTCGGGCAGGTCGCCAGCGGGAAGGCGCGAGTGAGGCGCGATGTCTGACGATGATGTGGTGGTCTACCCGCCTGAGCCGAGCGCGGTGGCCGTCTACCCCGCTGACGAGTCGAGCGTGATCATCGACGAGACATCGACGTCGGTGGTGATCGTGTCCTCTTCGGGCCTGCAGGGCATTCCCGGTCCGCAGGGGGAACCGTCCACGGTGCCCGGGCCTATGGGCCCGCAGGGACCGCCTGGCTCCGCGCCGCAGGCATACGTGCACGATCAGTCCATTCCGGACGTCGTCTGGGCGATCCAGCACAATCTGGGCTACCAGCCAAACGTGACGGCCATCGACAGCGCAGGGACCACTCAACTCGGGGAGACTGTGTACGTGGACGAGAACAACCTCGAGGTTCACTTCCTGGCTGCCTTCGGCGGCAAGGCCTACCTGTCCTAGGGAGAGCTCATGTACATCAACGCCCCAGTCACCATCGAGGGTGCACTGACCCTGGTCAGTTACGCCGACCTGCAGAAGCAGGAGCTGCGCAACGCCCGCATCCAGAACCTGGCGGGTGATCCCGGCACTCCGGTGACTGGGCAGATCTACTACAACACCGGCAACAACACGCTGCGCTTCTACAACGGCACGACCTTCGTCACGCTGAGCACCGGCTCGGCGATGACGTTCGGCGTCTCGACGGGCCAGACCACCTACGGCCTGACCAGGTCCGATGGCGTGGGCACGGATGCGGCCCGCAACGACCACACGCATGGCACGCCCAGTCTTTCGAGCAACGTGGCGTCCACCCAGGCGTTCGGCGACACGGCCTCCAATGGCACGGGCACGGCCCCGGCGAAGGATGACCACAAGCACGCGATGCCGTCGGCTCCGACGGCCTCCAGCGTGGGCGCGGTGGCGAACGCCAACGGCACCCCGAGCATCTACCAGGACATCTTCGCGAACCGTCCGGCCTTCGGGACTGTCGGCCGCCTCTTCGTGGACACCACCAACCAGCTCATGTACTACGACACAGGCGCGGCGTGGGTGCAGATCTACGGCTTCGCGGGCACTCCGAGCACGCAGGCCTTCGGCGATGCCGCGGCTGCCGGCACGGCGGTCACGGTGGCCCGTGGGGACCACAAGCATGCGATGCCCGCCCTGGGCAATGCGACGTCGGACACGGCGTACGGCTCGGCTGCATCCAACGGTGTGGCCACGACGGCCTCCCGCTCGGACCACACGCACGGCAACCCGTCGCTGAGCTCGAACGCCGCCTCGGCGCAGGCTCCCGGTGATGCCGCTGCGAACGGCTCGGGCACTGCGCCGGCCAAGGACGACCACAAGCACTCCCTGCCGGCATGGGGCCTGGTGGGGGCGATGGCTGCTGCGCAGGCGTTCGCGGCCGCCAACTCCGTCGGCGTGGCGGCTACCTTCGCCCGCGTCGATCACGCGCACGCGATGCCCACGCATGCAGGGTCCGACCACTCGGGCATCAGCCTGTCCTCCCTGTCGGCGCCCACGGGCGACCTGGCGATGGGCACGCACAAGATCACCGGCCTGGTCGATGGCACGGCTGCCACGGATGCGGCCACGTGGGGCCAGGTGCAGAACCTGATCAGCGGCCTGGACTGGAAGAACAGCGTCCGGGCGGTCAGCACGACGCAGGTGGCCTTGGCCACGGGCTTCGCCAACGGGCAGTCCTTCGGCGGCGTCACGCTGGCCACCGGTGACCGCGTGCTGGCGGCGGGCCAGACGGCAGCTGCCGAGAACGGCATCTACATCGTCCCCGCCTCGGGTGCCCCCACCCGCGCCACGGATGCGGACGCCAACAACGAGATCAGCGTCGGCACGGTGGTCCCGGTCGAGGCGGGCACGGGCGCGAACACGTTCTACTACTGCACCGCGACCGGTGCGTCCCCGTGGGTGCCGGGCTCGAGCACGTCGACGTGGTCGTTCCTGTTCACGATCACGGCCACGCAGGCCGGTGCGGGCCTGACGGCCTCGAGCAACATCATGGCGGTCGGCCAGGGCACGGGCATCGCGGTCACCGCGGACGCTGTCGCGGTCGATCGCACGGGCAGCAACAACGCCCATGTCCCGCAGCTGTTCCAGACCTCGACGCATGCCAGCGCCACCACGATCGCGATCACCCACAACCTCAACAACAAGTACGTCATCGCTCGGGTCTACAAGGTCAGCGACGACACCATGGTGGACTGCGATGTCACGATCACCAGCTCCACGGTGACGACCTTCACATTCGCCACGGCCCCGGGAGCCAATGCCTACCGCTTCGTGATCTACGGGTAGTCCATGGGCCTGCAGCTGGGCACCTTCACCGTCCCCACCCTGTCCTCGGCTCCCGCGGTCGGGGTGGCGGGGTCGCTGTACTACAACACCGCCTCCAACGCGCTGTTCGCCTCCACGGGTGCTGCCTGGGTGCAGGTGGGCGGCTCGGGCGGCCTCACCGTCTCCGACACCGCGCCGGGCTCTCCCTCGGCCGGCCAGATGTGGCTGGAGTCGGATACGGGCATCGTCTACATCTACTACGACTCGTTCTGGATCGAGTTCACGGGAGCAAAGCAGGGCAACCCTGGTGCCACGGGTGCTCAGGGGCAGTCGACCATCCCGTACTCCAGGCCGGGCGCCTTGTACGTGTCCACAGGAGTGCAGCGGTTCCGGTTCCCGTTCGCGGCCACGATCCTGGGCGTCAGTGCCGCGGTGAACACGGCTCCCACGGGTGCGGCGATCATCATGGACGTGAACAAGAACGGCACGACCATCTTCACCACGCAGGGCAACCGCCCGCAGATCGCCGCGAGTGCCTATGCCACGGCGGCCGAGGTGACGAACATGGACGTGGTGTCCTTTGCTGCGGGCGACTACTGCACGCTTGATCTTGACCAGGTCGGCTCTACCGTGGCTGGGTCCGAACTGGTCGCCCTGATCCGCTACACCCCGACCTAGGAGACCTGCTCATGCTGATCCTGAATGGCACCACCGACCTCGTCCGCGTCGTGACGGCTGCAGCCACTGGCATCGACATCGACTGCCACGCCTCCTGGGCGGACAACAATGCCGGTGCGGTCACCGTCGACGGCATCAACGTGGACATCACCAGCGCGACGACGACGACGGTGGTGGCGGCACCAGGCGCAGGCATCCAGCGCAACGTGCAGTACCTGCAGTTCTACAACGAGAACGCCACCTACTCGGACCTGGTCACGGTCGAACTCTATGACGGCACCTACGGTCACACGCTGTGGCGCGGGACGCTGGCTCCCTACGAGTCGGTGCTCATGACCAATGAGGGCGAGTGGATCCGGTCGTCCTCCTCGGGCGGCCCTGTCGCCGACGGCGCACTCGGTCAGGGCAATGTGCAGCGGTTCATGGGCACGGGTGGAACGTGGACGGCACCGGCAGGCGCCAAGGTCGTCATCGTCGAGATGATCGGCGCTGGCGGCGGCGGTGGTGCAGGAGCCTCACTGGCATCCGCGACGGTGGCCAAGGGCGGTGCAGGAGGCGGCGGAGGCTGCTGGATGCGCGGCGTGTTCGACGTCGCTGACATCGGCACCTCGGTCGTGGTCACCTGCGGGACCGGCGGAACGGTGGGTGCCAGGGGCGCTGCAGGAGCAGCAGGCGGTGCCGGTGGTGTAGGCGGCAACACGACGTTCGGCTCCTTCCTGACGGCCTACGGAGGCGGTGGCGGGGCGGGTGGAAACAACGCCGGAGCCATCTCTGGCGGAGGAGGCGGTGGTGGAGGCCTTGGTGCTGGAGGCACGGGTTCCTCCTCGGCAGGAACAGGCGGTCTTCCGACGGCTGGATCGGCAGGAGTCTCGTGCCAGGGCGTGACGGGAAGCGTGGCCGTATCGACCACGCAGAACGCCATTGACGGTGGCGGTGGTGGAGCGGGAAGTGCCAACCCGCCCGTCGCATCCTCGCTGGGCGGATCGTCCATGCGCGGTGGTGGTGGCGGTGGATCGGGTGGTCACCACTCGGCGACTCCGGCCAACGTGTCCGGTGGCGCAGGAGGCAAGGCCGGCGGCCTGTATGTCCCCGGTGGTGGTGGCGCGTACGGAACTGACTCCACGACCGGTGCCGCGGGTGCGGGTACAGCGGGATCGGCAGCCACGTCAGCAGTCGGCGGGTCCGGCGGCGGTGGAGGCGGCACGACGACGTTCGCCAGCGCAGCAGGTGGCGATGGTGGCAATGGTGGCGTCGGCGGCGGTGGCGGCGGTGGTGGAGGCGTCGGCATGAACCCCGGACTGGGAGGCAATGGCGGGGCAGGCGGAGCCGGCATCTGCATCGTCTACTCGTACTAGGCCATGCCTGCGTACCTGTCCAGCTCGATCCTGAGGATCAAGAGCTGGTTCTCCGAGCTGCTGGATCCAACGGCATGGCTGGACCCGGACCTGTTCTTCTACGTTCCTCCGGCGGTCAACGAGTCCTGGGGAATGCTGGCTGAGCTGCCTGCCGTGGTCGCTTCAGGCGGGACGATCATCGACGATGGCCAGTACCGGACCCATGTGTTCTCTGCCGTGGGCTCCAACACGTTCACGCTCACCTCGAGGGCTCCGGCCACCATTCCGTTCGAGTACCTGGTCGTGGGTGGAGGCGGTGGCGGAGGATCCTGCTTCCAGCAGTCCACCGGTGGTGGTGGAGGCGGAAGGGTGCTGACGGGCATCGACACCCTGTCACCGGGGTCGTTCGGCATCACTGTGGGCGCTGGAGGACTCAACGACGGTAGCGGCAACGCCCCGGGCGGCTCCTCGGTCTTCAATGCTCACACGGCAGCGGGCGGAGGCATGGCCGGCCTGGCCGGAGCAGGAGGGAATGGAGCCTCGGGTGGTGGCGGAGGCGGCGGGTACGGAGGCACGGTCGCCGGAGGCACGGGCACGGGAGGCTTCAACGGAGGAACGGGCAACGGCTCCACCGTGGATGGCAACCTGGTCTCCGGCGGCGGTGGCGGCGGGGCCGGTGCTGTGGGGACGGCCGGCTCGACCTCCAACGGCGGAGTGGGTGGAGCAGGAGTGGTTTCCAGCCTGCTGGGCGTGCCTTTGCTGTTCGGCTCGGGCGGAGGCGGAGGCAAGCGGGGCACGGGAACTCCGGGCTCAGCGTCCAGTGGGGCTGGGCGTGGTTCGCTGGCCAACAACGGCATCCCAGGCATGAATGGCCGTGGTGGCGGAGGAGGTGGTTCCGGTTCGGACTCGGCAGCCAGCTGGAGCCCGGTCACAGGCCTTGGAGGAAGCGGACTCGTAGCGATCCGCTACCCCTACATCTCGATTCCTCCGAAACTGCCGGTACTGGACTCCCTGGTCACGCACTTAGACGCCTCCAAGCCGCTGTCGGCGGCGGCCAACGAGTGGACGGACATCTCCGGCAACAACCGGCATGCGCTCACGTCCACGGACACAGGAGCCCCGGCGTTCGCGGCCACTGCCGGCGGGGTGATCACCCTCGATGATGCCGAGTTCATGAGGCTGCCCGGCATCTCCGTGCTGACTCGCTTCACCATCGAGGTGTGGGTGAAGCCCGTCAGCCTGCCGGCGAACAACGGAGCATTCGTCTCGGACTACTACCCGAGCTACGTGAACTATGCGATCAACTACAACGGGGTGTCCGGGCAGGTGATCTCCGGATTCTACAACGGTGCGTGGTACCAGACTCCGACGGTGACGGTGGCTGCGGGCAGCTGGTACCAGCTCGTGCTCACCTACGACGGAGCGAACCTCAGCCTGTACAAGAACAACGCGGCCCCGGTGCAGTCAGCATGCACGGCGACACCGGCGTCCTCTGCTGCTGAGGTGCGCATCGGCCGGCGCTGGGACAACCCGGACTATGCCCCGGGCGACTACGGCATCGTGCGGATCTACTCCCGTGCCCTGACGGCAGCTGAGGTGGCCCAGAACTGGAACGCGTCACGCGCCCGGTTCGGCCTGTGACAGCGAGAGGATGAGCCCATGGCCATTGACTTCCCGAACAGCCCCACCGACGGGCAGGTGTACACCGTCGGCGGCCGGTCGTGGATCTACTCAACGGCCAATGGTGTGTGGACGGCGAACTTCAGCAGCCAGCTGGCGTTCATCACCCCGCTCGAGAGGGGCAACATCGTCGCGGCGGCGCCTTCGGCGACCAACCATCTGGACGTGAACACCTCGGCCGTGTGGTATCACACGGTCAACTGCTCGGCGAACTGGACGACGAACTTCCGTGGCAGCTCGGGGCAGTCGCTGGACTCGCTGATGGCTGTCGGTGACGTCCTCACGGTGACGCATCTGGTCACCAACGGGGCCACTCCGTATTACCCGAGCGCCTACACGATCGACGGCTCGGCCAAGACGCCCAAGTGGGTGGGCGGCACGGCTCCTACGAGTGGGGATGCCAGTGCGATCAACCTGTACGGCTACACGATCATCAAGACGGCGGCGGCGACGTTCACGCTGCTAGCCTCAGTGCTCAAGATCGTCTAAGGAGACCAGATGACTGACCAGGCAGTAGAGCAGGCACCCGAGCCCACTGAGGCCCAGGTGGTGGAGATCGCACGGCGCATTGGCGTGCCCGACGTGGTGATGATCGACGGGCTGCGCCAGCAGGTGAGCATCCTGAACGACGAGGTGGTGCGGCTGCGCATCGAGATCGACTTCGCCAATGGCGTGATCGGCTCCCTGCAGCACACCATCGAGCACATGGCCGCGGGCACGCCGGCCGAGCACGTGCATGAGGAGTTCGCCACGTGATCTGAGGGCAATCATGTCCATCCCTTGGGAGAATGAACCCATGATGGCTCGGGGCGTGGAACTGCCGTGGAAGATCTTCGGTCGGCGCATCAGGCCGTTCTCCTTCGCGATCATGTTCACCACCACCATCGTGGGCATCCAGTACCTGGGCCTGCACACCGGGCCGGGCAGCGCGGTGGCCGACTGGTTCACCGGCGGGTTCGCCTTCACCGCGACGGGCCTGCTGCTGCTGGGCTGGGTGCTGAAGAACGATGACATCCACGACTGGGGCCTGCTGATCGCGGCAGGCGTGTGGGGCTCACGAGCCTCGCTGTACCTGCTGGAGCAGGGGGCCACGTCCTTGAGCGTGTACTTCTCCGTCGGCTGGTTCATCGGGATCATCGGCGCCTACGCGCTGGAGCGCTTCGACCACAAGTGGCACTGGCACTTGGCGTACGGAGATGAGTGACAGCCAATGGTCGCTTGTCATCGGTGCCGCGATCGTCATCATCACCCGGCTGGTCGATGTCCTGCTTCCTGAGGGCTACATCGCTCGGATCACCGAGAAGTACCTGAAGAAGAAGCCGAAGGACGATCAGCCCGAGGAGGAGTAGTGGCCATCCACGGGTACGTCTGCCTGTCGAAGGACTACTGGCCGGTGAAGGACAAGTACATCCGCCTGTGGGACATCGGCCTGGACTGGGCGCACATGAACCCGGCGAGGGGCGTCTACGACTTCAGCGTGCTCGAGGCGGTGCTGAGTGCCCATCCGGGAACGAACTTCATGCTGACGCTGTCGGGGACTCCGCAGTGGGCGGCGACGAATCCGGCCGAGACGGGCTGGGCGTCGTGGATCGGCCCGGCATCCAACTCCCCGCCGAAGGACCTGGTGGACTGGGACAACTTCCTGGTGGCGGTGGTGACGGCGGCAAGGGGCCGCATCTCCAGCTATCAGATCTGGAACGAGCCGACTGCGGTGCCGTTCTGGAAGGACATCGCCACGATCGACCGGCTTGGGGTGATGACGCTGCGGGCCAAGACGATCATCAAGGCCCGGGCACCGAAGGCCTCGATCGTGAGTGCCCCGGTGCTGCCCCGCAACTCCACGCTCGGCGTGCCGGGGATGAACCGTGGCAGCAAGTACCTGCAGGCCCTGAAGCACTACGACTGGCCGGTGGACATCCATACCGCTCACATCTACCCGGAGATCGGCTTCATGCCGGCGCGGTGGCGCTACTACGTGCAGGACTGGAAGGACGAGCTGAAGCGGCTGGCGGCACCGAACTGCCCGCTGTGGGTGACGGAGACGACGTACAACCTGCTGGGCGGTGCGATGCCGGATGCGGCGATCGCTCAGCGCATCCCGGCGACGGACCAGGCGGCCAACGACCTGTCCGTGGCACGGGTCTACTGGTACGCCTACGGGGTGCACGGCGACCCGAGCGTGCTGGGCATCCCGTTCCAGTCGACCGGCGCGGGGACCACGACCCTGGCGAAGTTCCAGTGAGCGTGTCGTGTCACATCCAGTCACATAATCAGAGAGGATGACCATCATGAACTGGTTCGCCGATCGCGAGCATCGCAAGTACCTGTACGGCATCTCGGTGGTGCTGATCCCGTTGCTGGTGGCCTACGGGGCCATCTCGAGCAACATGGCCCCGCTGTGGATCGCCGTCGTCGGTGCGATCCTGACGCCGACGCTCGCGTTGAACAACCTCACACCGCCCGACAAGGAGACCAAGTGACGACAGTGAAGATCGTGTCCGGGGTAGACCCGGAGGACACCCCGATCGCGAAGGAAGGCACCGGCAAGTTCATCGACCAGGCGGTCCAGGACGACGAGGCGGTGGAGGGCTGATGGCTCCGAAGTACCTCAAGCGAACCGTGGCCGAGGTCATGGCGTTCAGCCGTGGCCAGATCGCCCACCCCACCCGGTCGTGGCGTGGCATGTGCCAGTCGCACTGCCGCAGCGCCTACGGGGTGCCGGCATGGGCGCCGAGCGCGATCAGCGCGTGGAACAAGATCCCCCGCCAGCACAAGCACGTGGGTGGCTCGCCGTCGCAGGCGCCTCGAGGCGCACTGCTGTACTACTCGGGCGGGCAGTTCGGGCACGTGGCGATCGCGGCTGGCATCAAGACGCACGACAAGTGCCTGAGCAACGACTACGTGCGCCAGGGCAAGATCGACTACGCCCCTCGCACGTTCCCGCGGTGGGGCCTGAAGTACCTGGGGTGGTCCGCGTGGACGCCGTACGGGGAGCTCAACGTCAGCGCCTGAGGTACGGGCACCCGGACCTGTCAGCCCGTAGCCTTGTGGTGTTGCCAACGAAAGGTCCTCCATGCCCTCCGATCGCCGGCCCAATCGCTGGGGTGATGCTGCTCTTGTGGGCGGGGCGATAGCAGCCACGGGTGGCGGGATCATGGCTCACGCCTCGAGCATGCCCAAGGGCCAGCCGTACGACCCGACGAAGCTGTACGGCAAGCCGCAGGCCCCGAAGGCGAAGGCCGGTGCCACTCGAGCCCGCACGAGGATGAAGCAGATGCACGACATCCTCGACGAGGACACCCGGCACAACCTGGGCAAGCCGGTCGGTGCCCCCGTGCAGTACCGGATGGGCCCGGAGCAGATGAACGCCCAGCGCCAGCGGATCAAGGACGCCGACGAGCATCACCGCCAGACGGCGATCCGGGATGCCGAGGGCAGGGCCAAGGACGCCACGATGCTGGCTGGGGACGCCATCCGGCGCAAGCGCGTGCGGGTGAAGCGGGTGGGTGCCGGCGTGCTCGGTGCCGGTGCCTCCCTCGGGGTGCTCGGTGCGGTGATGGCGGAGCGACGCAAGGCGGGGCCTAAGAAGCCGCGGCAGATGGAAGCCCCTCCAGCGCAGGCCCCTTCACATCGCCCGCTGCGGGACTACCGTGCGATGACCAGCCAGGGCGGCCTGCTGCAGGACAAGGACGGGATGTCCAGGCGTCCGTCACCCACGGCCAGTCGTGACTGGCTCAAGGCGAATGATCGGAAGAGCGCATGAGCGAGATGACCACCCGTCGTGAGGGATCGGTCCGGGATACCTCGGCGCCGGATGCGGAGGCCTTGAAGGAGGCCGAGGAAGCCAGTCCGTTCATGGAGCTCGGCTCCACGGGCCTGAAGCGGGCCGCCGGCTACATCGACGAGGAGTTCCTCCCGCAGCTGCGTGGCCGCAAGGCCGTCCAGGTGTTCAAGGAGATGAGCGAGAACGATCCGCTGGTGGGCTCGCTGCTGTTCACGATCGACCGGCTGCTGCGCAACGTGGAGTGGAAGGTCGTCCCGGCGGGCAAGACGAGGGAGGACGCGGATGCCGCGACCTTCGTCGAGGAGTGCATGCAGGACATGTCGCACACGTGGAGCGACTTCATCTCCGAGGTGCTGACGTCCAACGTCTACGGCTGGTCCTGGCACGAGATCGTGTACAAGCGCCGTGTCGGCCAGTGGACGCGGGACTCCAAGACGCGCTCGAAGTTCTCCGACGGCCTGATCGGCTGGCGCAAGATGCCGATCCGCGCCCAGGAGACGCTGCTGCGCTGGAACTTCGATGAGACCGGTGACGTGCGGGCGCTGGTGCAGCTGGCCCCGCCGACGTACAAGACGGCGACGCTGCCGATCGAGCGCTCGCTGCTGTTCCGGTACCGCCAGACGAAGGGCAACCCCGAGGGCGTCAGCATGCTGCGCAACGCCTACCGCCCGTGGTTCATGAAGAAGCGCCTCGAGGAGTTCGAGGCGATCGGCGTCGAGCGGGACCTCGCGGGACTCCCGATCGTGAAGATCCCTGCGGAGATGCTGCGTGCGAAAGCGGGCACCGAGAATGCGAAGACCGTCGAAGCGTTCAAGAAGATGGTCAAGAGCGTCAGGAGGGATGAGCAAGAGGGCATCGTCTTCCCGATGGCTTATGACCAGGACACCAAACAGCCCCTATACAGCTTCGAGCTACTCGGCTCAGGGGGTGGGCGAGCCTTCAGTACTGACGCCATTATCAAGCGGTACGAGGAACGTATCCTGATGACGGTGCTGGCCGACTTCATCCTGGTCGGCCACCAGAGTGTGGGCTCGTACTCCCTGCACACCGACAAGACGGGCATCTTCCGGACGTCGCTGAACTCGATCGCGAACAACATCGCCGACGTGCTCAACCGGCACGCCCTGCCGCGGCTGTTCATGGCGAACGGCTGGCGGCCGGAGGCCCTGCCGACGATCGTGCCGACGGACGTGGACTCCCCGGACATCAGCCAGCTGGCGCAGTTCATGGCGGCCTTGGCGGGCACCGGGGTCAACTGGTTCCCCGACGGTGACCTGGAGAACTTCATCCGGGAGGCTGCTCGCCTGCCGCAGCTGGACAAGGACGCGATCGAGCGTCGCCGGCAGATGCAGCAGCGCACGGAGGCCACGGCCTTCGCGCAGATCAACACCGAGTACATCCAGGCTCAGCAGGAGGTGATGATGGCGCGGATGGGCCAGCTGCCCACTAGTGCCATGCAGCCGGCCATCTCCGATGCCCAGTCCGCCGAGCAGCAGGCGGTGGATGGCGAGCAGCAGCAGGCCGCACAGGAGCGCGAGGACGTTCAGGCGCAGGAGCAGGCTGAGCTCGAGGGCGCCAAGGATGCCGAGGGCCAGATGCGCGAGGACGCCCAGCAGGGCGAGCAGTACGAGCGCGAGGACACTCATCGTGCGGAGGACCGCGAGCACGAGATGGCCCAGCGCAAGCTGGACGCCAAGGAGAAGAGCAAGGCCAAGCCGAAGGGGAAGTCCCGTGCAAAATGAGGACCTGCGCGAGATGGCCTACCGCACGGCGGTGGGTGCCTGCTCGCTGGCGACCCAGAACCGCTGGTACGACATGCAGACTCTTGTGGGCCTGTTCCTGAACGAGGCTGATGAGCAGAAGGTGACTCACGAGGAGGCGATGGTGATCCTCCTGCATGCCACGATCGGCCTGACGCTCCATGTGGCGAAGAAGCATGTCGGTGATGCGACGGAGTACTTCGACTCCCTCGCGGTGCAGATGGCGCAGCGGCCGTGAGCCAGTCCAAGCGGGAGCAGCGCCGAGCGGCTACGGGCAACCTGGCCGCCGGTGGCGCCTTGATCGGTGCGGCTTCTGGCGGCAATGCGCTGCTCGAGCGGGACCTGAGGCGCTCAGGGCGTCCGAAGGTCGTCCGGGCACTGCGGCAGAAGAAGCTGGGGTGGGTGCACGCCCGTCGTGTGGGAGGCAAGATCGCCACGACGGCGGCACGCACGACGGGCATCCCGCTGGCGGCCTATGGGGCGTACAACCTGCTGAAGCCGGACACGGAGGTCCATCGGGTGAACATGGACCGGGACGTGGTCCGACCGGTGCTGCGCAACGCGACGATGGCGCAGGCGGCGGACAAGCGACGCGAGGCCATGGCCAAGGCCGACCTGCAGGTCTCCGAGCGCAAGAAGCTGGTCCATCACAAGAAGATCGGCCGGGACCTGTCGCTGGCCTCGGGCACGATGGGCCTGACGGCCCTGGCACTGCGTGGGCCTCGAGCGGCGAACTATGTGGCCCGCAAGGTGCCGAAGGCCGCCAATGGCCGCCTGGTGCGTCGCCTGGCGCAGATGGAGCCGCATGCCACGGCTGCCTCGGATGCCCTGGTCCCGATGGCGATCGGCACGGGTGCGGTGGGCTCGTTCAACTACGCCGCCCAGCAGAAGCTGGAGGCCAAGCAGCAGAAGCTGAAGAACCCCGAGGTGGTCAAGAAGGACCGCTTCCTGCGCACGCACTCCCAGAACATCTCCACGGATGCCGAGCGCGGCTACCGGGACCTCAAGCACCGTCGCAACGTCGACGTAGGCATGGGCACCGGCAACGGCACGGTGGCTGGCCTTGCCGGGATCATGGGCGCGAAGTCCGGCGTGAAGCCCGGCAACCGGCTGGCGACGACGGCGTACATGGCTGGTGGCCTGATGGCCGGCATCGAGGCGTCCAACAATGTCCGGTCGGCTCGCGGCATGCAGCGGCGGATGAACAAGATCAAGGCGAAGGCCTACGAGCGTGCTGCTGTCGGCGAGCTGGGTCGGGACCGCGTGGCCAAGGCCCTGATCCGCATGCCACGGCCGAACTACACCCGTGCGATCGGCGCCGGCCTTCGCACACCGAGGCCTCGTGTTGGAGGCCTGACCCGCTCGGTGAGTGGGAAGATCAGCACACGCCGCGGCTCCATGCCCGGCTCGCGCAGCTAGGGAGTGCTCATGAGCGTCATGGATGTCTTCGTCGAGGTTATGAAGGCCGACGAGGCGGCGGGCTGCGCCTTCATCGACTCGGTGGTCTACGACTACCTGACGGATTACGCGCAGATTGTTGAGAAGGACATCACGGGCCTGTACTCGCTGGTGAATCTCGACCGCATCCAGGTCGCCAAGCGGCAGTTGGGGCGCTCGTACGTGGAGATGATCGTCGGCGGCCAGTACCCCAGCGACGAGATCCAGAAGGCCGCGGAGTACCTGGCGGGACTGGAGCAGTACGTGGTCAGCGTCCAGATGGTGTCCAAGGACTTCGAGTGGTTCAACATGAACGGCACGCAGCGCCAGGTGGACGTGGAGCGCGATGCGAAG
>Ga0302287_10000081_pt1 | contig 74330 bp, 61 predicted proteins | sample III_Fen_E2_4_FD_200452 | JGI IMG/M metagenome (GOLD analysis project Ga0302287, IMG submission 200452) | Peat permafrost microbial communities from Stordalen Mire near Abisko, Sweden - III_Fen_E2_4 | ecosystem: Environmental > Terrestrial > Soil > Wetlands > Permafrost | place: Sweden: Abisko... | reverse complement strand
TATTATTTTAAAATCCACAAAATTAACATTTTTCAATTCAAATCGTAAAATCAAAGAACGCTTGTATATTATTATACATCAATAAGATATTAAACTTTTTAAAAATTTAGTGCATCAGCAGTAAATCATGATTTTAAATATCCCATATTTAAACAAACTAATATAATTTTCACAGCCAAAAGTAGTTTTCAAGGAAAATGCAATGATACTAGTATTCCTTTTAATACGGGAAAAATTGCTTATCCGGAGTGCATGAAAGCGAATACGTTAAATTGCATATTGATTCAAAAAACATTATCTTTGCACGTTAAAAAAAACGACAGGTCTATCAACAGGCTTTGATAGACTTCAAAGACAAACTTCTCTCATTCAAAATTCTATTAAGAAAATATGAAAGTCCATTTAAAAACAAGTATTATGACATTAGCTGTTGTTGCTGCTACGTGTGGCATAAAGGCCGGGACCCCTATTATAGGGAAGCAGCTACCCAAGATTGAAAACGGTATCATGACGCCGGAAGTGCTTTGGTCGTTTGGACGTATTGCCGGGACACAGGTCTCGCCCGATGGTACGAAAGTATTGTATAGCGTTTCTTATTACAGTATTGCCGAGAACAAAGGGAATTCTGAAATTTTTGTTATGAATGCCGATGGCTCTGATAAAAAACAGATTACAAACACCGCTACCCGCGAAGCAGCTGCCAAATGGACGAAAGATGGCAGCCACATTGCTTTCCTATCTTCTGAAACAGGCTCCATGCAACTCTGGATCATGAAAGCCGATGGATCCGAACGCACACAAATCACCGATCGTAAAGACGGGATAACCGATTTTATCTTCTCACCGGATGAAACAAAACTACTATTTGTTGCCGACGTAAAATACGGGGAGCGTACCGTTGATAAATACTCCGATCTGCCAAAAGCGAGCGGTGTAATAGTCACCGACCTCATGTATAAGCATTGGGACGAATGGGTACAAACCGTTCCGCATCCTTTTGTCGCTAATTTTAAAGAGAATAAGATCGAAAACGAAACTGATCTGCTCGAAGGTGAACCTTATGAAAGTCCAATGAAACCATTTGGCGGCATCGAACAACTGTCATGGAGTCCCGATGGTAAAACAATAGCTTATACTTGCCGCAAAAAAACGGGTAAAGAATATGCCTTGTCCACCAATTCGGACATCTATTTCTATAATTTAGAAACGAAAAAGACGGAGAACAAAACCTCAGGAATGTTAGGTTACGATCAGAATCCTGTTTTTTCGCCCGATGGAAAATGGCTTGCCTGGGAAAGTATGGAACATGATGGGTATGAATCGGATAAAAGTCGGTTATTCGTCATGAATCTTCAGACAGGTCAGAAAACGGATCTTTCGGCCAATTTTGATCAAAATTCAAATGGTCTTGCCTGGTCTACCGACAGTAAGTTGATTTATCTGGTAAGCTGCTGGCATGCTCTGACACAGATTTATCGTGTAAATATTGCCGATAAAAAATTCATACAAATAACAAAGGGGGTTCAGGATTACACCTCTGTTGCGCCGGCAAAAAACAAGCTTATCGGCGTAAAACATTCGATGAGCAAGCCTGACGAGATTTATTCTGTTGATCCCAAAACAGGGAAAGAAACCGAACTCTCGTTTGAGAACAAAAATATACTGGCTCAACTGGAAATGGGAAAGGTGGAAGAACGCTGGATAACTACCACCGACAACAAACAAATGCTGACCTGGGTAATTTATCCTCCCCATTTCGATAAAAATAAAAAATATCCTACGTTGCTTTACTGCGAAGGCGGACCTCAAGATCCTGTCAGCCAGTTTTGGTCCTACCGATGGAACTTTCAGATAATGGCTGCCAACGGGTACATCATTGTTGCGCCGAACCGTCGCGGGTTACAGGGCTTTGGCATGGATTGGCTGACACAGATCAGCGGTGATTACGGTGGACAAAACATGAATGATTACTTTTCGGCCATCGATGCATTGTCTAAGGAACCTTTTGTAGATAAAGATAAGCTCGGGTGCGTAGGTGCGAGCTATGGCGGATTCTCTGTATATTGGCTTGCCGGCCATCATGAAAAGCGTTTTAAGGCCTTTATTGCTCATGACGGCATGTTTAACCTTCCGCAGCAATACCTCGAAACCGAAGAAATGTGGTTCGTAAACTGGGATTTAGGCGGTTCTTACTGGGATAAAGCCAACGCCATCGCCCAACGTTCGTATGCCAACTCACCTCATTTATTCGTAGATAAATGGGATACCCCCATTTTAGTGATTCATGGCGAAAAGGATTACCGTATTCTAGCCTCGCAGGGTATGGCTGCCTTCAATGCAGCTAAACTACGTGGAGTTCCTGCTGAAATGTTGATATTCCCGGATGAAAATCACTGGGTACTTCAACCTCAAAACGGCATACTCTGGCAACGTACTTTCTTCTCGTGGCTGGATAAATGGCTGAAATAAACGAATAATCGTTCTACTTTATAAAACTCCCGTTTTTGATAATCAAAAAACGGGAGTTTTTATTTCATGAACAGGCATTTCACGAATTCTCCTTCCATAAACAAATAGCCGGGATAAGTCTGATTCCATGCAACATAAGTCGGAATAACAATCCAAGGTTCTGATACACAAAAATCGTATCCTTTCGGCTAAAAATACATTTCTCTCATTCCAGTCAGGAATATATTGAATGGATAATAATGAATACACCTTTGTTTTTTAGCTTATTATCTTATCAGTCTCCGAATCTAATCAGTATTCTACGTTTTGAATTATCATTTTTTTGCGTATAAAATTAATTGACAAACAGGACAATGTTCATACGAATCAGATCCTTTCTCACACGAGCAAAAGAACTGAACGCCGGTCTATACCGTTCTAGGTAAAAAGTGAGATCGGAAAGAGTTCAGAGGGACTTCCGAGGGGGTTCAGATAGGTTTACCTATCCGAACCCTATCTGAACCCCCTCGCAACCCCCTCGCAAGTCCCTCCATACGAAGAACGAACGACAGAAATAAATTCATTAAATTATTGTTTATATAAAACCTGATATGAATTTAAAACAACAATGACTGGCAGCATTCATTAAACAGTTGGATAAGTTTGTCGGTCAGGAAAGGTGCTGAAACAGGAAAAATCGGGATATACACTTATTGTTGCATAATCGCTGAATTTGGTGCACTTTTTGTCATACCATTTAAATATTGATCAAAACATAGGCTATTTAAAGTATTCCTCAAATCCGGAAAGTCTCAGTATGTATTTGTGTAAATCTGCGTTATTTGTATTTTGATTTTATGATTTTGGGTTATCCGACTTAGAAAACAAAATTTTACATCAATCCGGTTATGATTTGTTAATTAAGCACATACGCTATATGGACCATTAAAATTCGTACCCGTTAAAAATAATTTTTACTAAACGGGCTTATTGGTATGAGTTAATTTTGTATTTTTACAACAATTAATTTTAATTTTATTTTACCGATGCAGCAATTCACTTCAACTATTCATCTAATGAATACATTATGAGATTAAAAAGTGCAATATCTGACGAAGAACAGCTAATTGCCGGATGCAAAGCAGGAAAGCCCTGGGCACAGAGAGGAATCTTTGAGCTATTTGCATCTGCCATGATGAGTGTGTGTATCAGGTATGTGACTGATCGTGAAACGGCAAAAGATGTTCTGCAGGATGGGTTCATAAAACTTTATACAAAGATTGACACCTATGCAGGAAGCGGATCATTTGATGGTTGGGTGAGACGAATCTTCGTTACCACGGCATTGGAATATCTCAGGCGAAATGATGTATTGAGGCAAAGTGCAAGTATTGAAGAATATGGTAATCTAATTACAGATAACAATGAAACTATCCTGGACAAAATATCGGCCGATGATTTAATGAGTTGTATTGCAAAATTACCGGACGGTTATCGAACAGTTTTTAATTTATATGCCATCGAAGGTTATTCGCATACCGAAATTGCCGAAATGCTTGAAATCAATGAAAGCACGTCAAGATCGCAATTTATGCGGGCACGAAAGATCCTTCAAAAAGATGTACAATCACTAATCGGACAAGCAGATGCAGAACAATATAAATAATAACGAACGGGATGCTTTTAGTGATATTTTCAGGCAAAAGCTGGAAAATCACCAGATACCGGTTAATGCCGCCATCTGGGACGAAATAGAAGAACGCCTGAAATCAAAAAAGAGGAGAATAATACCTTTATTTTGGCTTTGGATATCGGGAGGTGCTGCCGTAGCAGTTGTAGCATTGCTTTTTACAATCCACCCGCTAAATGAGACGAAGAATCTTATCGGGAAATCAACACCAACAATCATTCAACAGAGACCTGTACAATCAAAACAAATCGCAAAATTACAACAACAGAAAACAATTCAAACAGAAGAAGCAACAACAAAACAAGTATCTGCAACGAATCCAACAACAGTTATTCCGGCTGAAGAAATCTATAGCACAGATCTGCATCTAATTAAGACTATTGCTAACGACACGACAAGCAGTAAAAACACGATTGGGAATGTAACGGGCAATGACTTGGGAGATGGAACGGAAATTACACAGAAAACATCCGGGGAAAAAGACAGCATTTCCACAGACTTACGAGAACTCTCAAACAATCTGATTGAAAAGCCCTTAAACAAGCCAACAACCCGAACAAAGAACAAAAACAGTTGGTTGCTTGCAGCAGCAGTAGGTTCTAACAGCAGCGTCCAAGCTTCCGACAACAGTAATTACAAGCCACTGGAAGAAGAACATAGTTTTATTACTGGAAGCGAAATAGTAAAACATACCGGCATCATGAAGCTGAAAGAATTTTCGAATATCAACTACAATCCACCGATTTCTTTTGGACTGATTATCAGAAAAAACCTTGATACGGAATTCAGTCTGGAAAGCGGACTGGTATATACCTATTTATTAACTACCTTCGAAAACAACTCGACGCAACAAAATAACGCCCGGTTGCATCTACATTATATAGGAGTTCCGCTCAACCTGATTGCCCGGCTATGGAATAATACAAAATGGGAAATTTATTTATCGGGAGGAGGAATGCTGGAAAAAGGCATAAGATCTGCTTACGTACAGAATCAATACGGCGGTAGCCAAATAATAACTACCACGGCTATTACCAATATCCAGGGTGTTCAATGGTCGGTAAACGGTGCAGTAGGTGCAACGTATAAACTCAGTAATGATCTGGGCATATTCTTTGAACCAAAAACGTCCTATTATTTCAAGGATAAACAACCGATAAGCGCCCGGACAAAATATCCTGTTGTAATTGGAGTGACTGCCGGAGTAAGATTTATATTTAAATGACAATTTATAAATTTAGGGTTGCTATGAAAAGAATCATTCATCTATTATGTATTATTTTATTGACTGCATGCAGCAGCAATAATCAGAACGATCCAGCAATTCCCGTTCCGGCAAATGCAAAGGCGATAGTCCTAAAGACAGGAATGGAAACCCGTGTAAACCAAGACAATGAATTCGCATTTGATTTATTGAAAAAAACGATTACTTCATCAGGAGAAACCAATGTTTTTGTCTCTCCGCTCAGTGTCAGTATAGCACTCGGAATGGCATGGAACGGAGCCAACGGGGATACGAAAACCGAAATGGAAACAGCACTTAAAATGCGTGGTATGTCTGTTGCCGACATAAACGGCTATTATCAAATCATGCAATCAGCCTTACCAACCATTGACCCAACCACCAAATTAAGTATAGCCAATTCATTGTGGTACAAAACCGGATTCGAAGTCAAGCCTAACTTTCTGAAAGTAAATTCAGATTATTTCAACGCCTACATTAAAGAACTGGACTTTTCGCAAAGTTGGGCTAAGGACACCATCAATAACTGGTGTGCAAAAAAAACAAACAACCTGATAAAGAATCCGCTTGACCAGGTTTCGGCAGATGCTGTAATGTATCTGGTTAACGCCATTTACTTTAAGGGAATCTGGCGAAAACATTTCGAAACTAAGAATACAACGGAGGCTACCTTCACAAACGAGTTAAACGCCCGGGTGAAAGTAAATATGATGTACCAAAAGGACACTTTTGACTATGCACAGGATGATTATGCACAATACATCGACATGCCGTATGGGAATAAAGCTTTTAGCATGACGGTCATTCTGCCAAATGATGGGAAAACAACTGCCGATGTATTAAATTACATCACTGCCGATAATTGGAGCAGCAGACTTCAAAGCATGACCAGCCGAAATGTCGAAGTATATATGCCGCGTTTCAAGACAGAAAACAAATTTTTACTTAACGATCCCCTCTCAAGTATGGGGATGAAACTTGCATTTTCCGATTACGCCGACTTTACCAACATTGCCAATGCTCAGCTTAAAATTTCAGAGGTCCTTCATGACACGTATGTGGAAGTGACCGAAGAAGGAACAGAAGCGGCCGCCGTTACGATAGTCGGAATTATAGCTACTTATGTACCAGCACCGCTACCAACAGTCATTTTCAAAGTCAATAAGCCATTCGTATTTGTCATTCGCGAAAAGAGTACCGGAGTAATTCTTTTTACAGGCAAAATGGGAAATATTGATAAATTTTAAAGGATACTTAAAACAAGAAGCAATGAAAAAGCTAAAGATAGCCGGCATACTAAAAATGAGAAGTTATCTTGCAATTTTACTTTTCATATTATTCATTCAGGGCTGCGACCAAAATGAGTTTTCGATAAATAGTGATACGAGTTATCCTACAACTTACAAAAAGCTGGATGCTTCGACCCTTAGTCAAATGCGAACGGACTTTACCACCGCAAACCCTTTTCTCACCAGTTCAATCACTGATTTTGGATTTTGCGGCTCTTTGGATAATCTTTTACAGGCAGCATGGCCAGCCCGTATTCCTGATTTGACAAAGACAGAGGCTATAAATGCAACTAAATCATTCATTTCTCTGAATTCGACACTTTTAGGAGTTAAGATACCTGAAAAGGTGACATTCTCCAAAGTTGATTCATTTACCATTTATGACGGTAGTATTAACTGGTTTTTCACTTCTAATCTGCAAAAATATGCCAACATGGAAGTCTATGATACATATATAAACTTCAGACTGACAAATGGTAAAATAACTTCCTGCAACGGGAATTGGTATCCTTATATTTATATTCCCGCTAAAATGAATATCAATAAGGAAAAGGCCAAAGTGATCCTTTTAAATAAGATCGTTTATTTATCAGATGTTTCAGGGAAACCGATCCCAATGACTATTACAGCAAAAAGCCTGGAAACTGCCACATTTTCCAACATGATTTATCCTTTGAAGACAACGGATAAAATAGAGTTGCATGTGGTGTGGGTCGTAAATATTCCCGATGTTTATTATGTTATCTATCTGGATGTCATGTCCGGAGAAATAATCGGTGGCTATCCAACGGCTCTATCCTAAAACAAACACGGAGTGACTTTTTAAGCCACTCCGTGTTTGTTTTATTCTAAAGAGATGATCATCCGTAAATAATCTTACCATTTTCATCTTTAAATTCCTCAAAGCTTTTATTGTATTGTTCCATGGCGCGGTAGCTCATAGCCATACTGGAGAACCCTCCATCGTGATACAGGTTTTGCATGGTTACTTTGCGTGTCAGGTCACTGAACATAACAACACAGTAGTCGGCACAGTCTAATGCACTGGCATTGCCAAGTGGAGACATGCGTTCAGAGAAGTCAAGCAAACCATCCATACCCTTCACACCACTCCCGGCAGTTGTTACTGTAGGCGACTGGGAAATAGTATTTACACGTACATTGCGTTCCCGTCCATAAATATAGCCAAAACTACGGGCTATTGATTCAAGCATTGACTTAGCATCAGCCATATCGTTATAACCAAAGACAGTACGCTGCGCAGCCATATACGTTAAAGCTACTACAGAGCCATATTCGCTGATAGCATCCAGTTTTTTGGCTACCTGAAGCATTTTATGAAATGAAATAGCAGAGATGTCAAGTGTTGTGGCCAACATATCATAATCCAGATCATCATAGGTTCGTTTTTTGCGAACATTTGGTGACATACCAATGGAATGTAATACAAAATCAATCTTTCCACCTAAAGCTTCCATAGATTGTGTAAAAACATTTTCCAGATCTTCTACATTCGTAGCATCAGCCGGAATAAGTTTAGCATTAAGTTTTTCAGCCAGCTCTTTGGTTGTTCCCATACGAACAGCTATAGGAGTATTTGACAAGGTGATAATGGCGCCTTCTTCTACAGCACGTTCTGCTACCTTCCATGCAATTGACATGTCGTTCAATGCTCCAAATACAATACCTCTTTTACCTTTTAATAAATTGTTACCCATATTTTTTTGTTTAAGATCCATATTATTAAACATATCAGAATTCGAAATGTTTAAAGTCCGGAACCGAATTTTCGGCACAAAGATACTCAAAATGTGCAACTAATGAAAATATATCGCTTTATATCTAATCAAATAACAATCTACAGCATTGATTAATAATAATTTACTCCGTTTTAATTTATTATTGAATTTCAGTCAGGATCAAAGCATTTTATATAGGAACCAATCATATAATAATTTGCTTCCACCTTTAAAAAGTTGATATAACCAGGCAATTTCACAACAAGCATTAATCACTCTCAGAAAACAAAACAGCCTCAGAAAATATGATTTTTTGAGGCTGTTATCTTACAATAAGTAAATCAGTTATCTATTTACTTTAAATTTTTCGTTTCCGTTTTTAATAAAATCAACAATTTGTTTAGCGGCAGCAATCCCGGCATTGATATTGGCTTCGGAAGTTTGTGCACCCATTTTTTTAGGAGTTGTAAAATAGCGTCCTGCCAGTTTTTCTTTCAGTTCGGCATCATTACCCGGTACAATATCAGTTACATATTTGAAGTCAGGACGGGATACCATAAACTCAAGAATCTGAGCTTCGTCAATCACCTCTTTTCGCGCTGTATTGATCAGGACGGCACCTTTAGGCATACGACCTAGTAATGCTGCATTTATTGATTTTTTTGTTTCAGCGGTTGCAGGAATATGCAATGACACAATATCGCTGACAGAATATAATTCTTCAGCTGATTTAAGCGGTTTTACAGCATCATTTTCCATAACCGAATCCGGGCAGAATGCGTCGTAAGCATAGATTTCCATACCGAAGCCTTTGGCAATACGGGCTACATTACGTCCTACGTTTCCATAAGCATGTATACCCAGTTTTTTACCCTTTAATTCAGTGCCGGATGTTCCATTATAGAAGTTACGAACAGCATAGACCAACAAGCCAAACACCAATTCAGCTACGGCATTTGAATTTTGTCCGGGGGTATTCATAACACATAACCCGGCTTTAGTAGCAGCTTCCAGATCAACATTATCATAACCTGCGCCTGCACGAACCACAATCTTCAATTGTTTTGCGGCAGATATAACTTCAGCATCAATAATGTCGCTGCGAATAATAATGGCATCAACACCCACTACAGCATCCAACAATTGTTGTTTTTCTGTATATTTTTCAAGTAGAGCCAGTTCGAAACCGGCAGCTTCTATTTCCTGACGAATTCCGTCAACAGCAACTTTTGCAAACGGTTTATCAGTAGCAATTAGTACTTTCATATTTTTTTTGTTTATGGTCTAAAACGAAAAGTCTAAGGTTCTTTGTATACAGAAACCTTAGACTTTTTATTTTTGACAAATTTAATGTTGTTTTTCAAATTCCTGCATGCAATCTATCAGCGCCTGGACACTTTCGATAGGCATTGCATTATAAAGAGAAGCACGGAAACCACCGACCGAGCGGTGACCTTTAATACCAACCATTCCACGTTCTGTAGCCAGTTTCTGGAAGTCGGCTTCCAGTTCCTTATATTCAGGTTTCATGACAAAGCAAACGTTCATTCTCGAGCGGTCTTCTTTTGCAGCGGTACCTACGAAAATTTTGCTATTGTCAATTGCATTATAAAGCAATTCGGCTTTAGCTATGTTTTTCTTTTCCATTTCAACCAGACCACCGTTTGCTTTCAACCAACGCAATGTTTCCATTGCACTGTATATTGACAATACCGGAGGTGTATTAAACATAGAACCTTCGGCAATATGTGTTTTATAATTAAGCATCGTAGGAATATAGCGGGATACCTTGCCCAATAATTCGTCTTTTATAATAACAAAAGCCAATCCGGCAGGTGCCAGGTTCTTTTGTGCACCACCATAAATGATACCATATTTCGATACATCCATTGGACGGGAGAAAATATCGGAAGACATATCCGCAACCAATGGTACCGGTGAATCTATATCTGTTAGGATTTCTGTTCCGTAAATGGTATTATTCGTGGTAATATGGAAATAATCTGCGTCTGTAGGAATGACATAATCCTTCGGAACGAAAATATAATTGGCATCTTTCGAAGAAGCTACCTCAACTACTTCACCGAAGCCCTTGGCTTCCTTCATGGCCTTATTTGCCCATACACCTGTATTTAAAAATGCGGCTTTCTTTTCCAATATATTAAACGGAACCATGCAAAACTGCAAGCTTGCTCCACCACCAAGAAAAAGCACGGAGTAGCCTTCCGGGATATTCAACAATTCTTTGAAAAGCGCAACGGCTTCGTCAATGACTGCTTGAAAATCTTTTGAACGATGGCTTATTTCCAATACTGATAATCCGGATCCATTTATTTCCAATACCGCCTGTGCAGTTTTTTCGACTACTTCACGGGGTAAAATAGATGGTCCCGCACTAAAATTATGTTTTTTCATACTTCTATTGAGTTATATATGTTTGATAGTTTTATTTTTGAAAAAGGAAGCACAAAAGTACTATTTTTTTTACTTTTAGCCTTGAAAAAAATGTGTTTTTATAATCTTTTGGGTATGTTCATTCACATCCATTCATCAGTAGCTCAAAAAAATACATTTTTATGCACAAAGCGAAAACCTATGTGCAAATAAACACGAAATTATTTTCCTGTTATAATCCGTTTCACTTCATTTAATTTATTCAGTGCTTCTATCGGAGTAAGATTATTTACATCCAGGTTTTTTATCTCATCCCGGATCTGTTCCAATACAGGATCATCAAGCTGGAAAAAGCTGAGCTGGTATCCTTCGCGATGTTGCGCTATATCACCCACAGGCTTTGAAATACCGGACTGGCGGTTATCTGTTTCCAACTGCTGCAAGATCTGTTCCGACCGTTTCACAATGCTTTGAGGCATACCGGCCATCTTCGCCACATGAATACCAAAGCTATGTTCACTTCCTCCACGAACCAGTTTACGCAGAAAAATTACTTTTTTATCGACTTCTTTCACCGACACATTATAATTCTTAATGCGATGAAATGATTTTTCCATCTCATTCAATTCGTGATAGTGCGTCGCAAAAAGTGTTTTGGCCTTACATGCAGCATGTTCGTGTATATACTCCACAATGGCCCACGCAATGGATATTCCGTCATAGGTACTGGTTCCCCGTCCTAATTCGTCGAAAAGCACAAGACTCCTGTTGGAAAGATTATTCAGGATACTGGCTGCTTCATTCATTTCCACCATGAAAGTCGATTCTCCCTGTGAGATATTATCGCTCGCCCCTACCCGGGTAAAAATCTTATCCACCACCCCGATTTTTGCACTTTCTACCGGTACGAAACACCCTATTTGAGCCATTAAGGTAATAAGAGCAGTCTGGCGAAGTAATGCCGACTTACCGGACATATTCGGCCCGGTGATCATAATGATCTGTTGAGTATCATTGTCAAGATAAACATCATTGGCAATATAGGTTTCGCCTATCGGAAGTTGTTTCTCTATAACAGGATGACGGCCTTTCTTAATATCAAGCACGTAACTGTCGGTAACTTCCGGACGGACATATTTGTTTTCCTCCGAAACTTTAGTGAATGAGAGTAAGCAATCCAACTGGGCAATTAAATTTGAATCCAACTGAATAGCTGTTATATAATCGACAAGACTTAATACCAGTTCATTAAACAAGCGGGTTTCAATAGCAAGAATTTTCTCTTCAGCACCCAGGATTTTCTCTTCGTAGACCTTAAGCTCCTGCGTAATATATCGTTCGGCATTCACCAATGTCTGCTTCCGGATCCAGGTTTCAGGCACCTTGTCTTTGTGCATATTCCGCACTTCGATATAATATCCGAATACGTTATTAAAACTGATCTTCAGACTGGGTATACCCGTTACAGCACTTTCACGTTCCTGAATCTGCTGCAGGAAATCTTTACCTGAATGAGATAGTTGCCGCAACTCATCAAGATCGGCATCAATCCCCGGTTTGATAATGCTTCCCCGGTTAACCATGGTTGGGGGATCATTGGTAATTTCGGCTTCTATCTTTTCTGAAATCACTGCACAGGCATTCAACTGATCGGCAATCTTACGCAACGTTACATTGTCCGTATCCGAACAGGTCTGTTTTATAGGTTCAATGGCTTTCAACGCCACTTTCAGTTGTACCACTTCCCGCGGATTGATACGCCCGACAGCCACCTTCGAAATAATACGTTCCAAATCGCCTATCAATGCAATATTCTGTTCGAGTAATAACCTGAAATCCGGATTCCTGAAAAAATACTCTACGACACTTAGCCGCTCGTTGATAGGCTTCACATCCTTTAATGGGAAAGCAATCCAGCGTTTCAGCATACGAGCTCCCATCGGGCTGATCGTTTTATCAATCACATCCAGCAGTGTCCGTCCGCCTTCATTAATCGTTCCGTACAATTCCAGGTTACGCACCGTAAAGCGGTCAAGCCATACGTATCGTTCTTCTTCAATCCGCGAAAGCTGGGTAATATGTCCGGTTTGTTGGTGGTGAGTTAAGTCCAGATAATGTAAAATAGCTCCGGCAGCCACGACCCCATTCGGTAAATTATCAACTCCGAATCCTTTCAGGTTCTTGGTCTCAAATTGTTTTAGCAACCGCTCCTGAGCACTGTCCGGTGTAAACACCCAATCTTCAAGTGCATAGGTAAAGAACTTTGTGCCGAAAAGTATTTCAAAATCCTTCCGTTTAGAACGGTCATACAGTACTTCTTTCGGTCCAAAACTATTCAATAATTTATCAACATATTCGGCAGTTCCTTCGGCAATTAAAAATTCACCGGTTGAAATATCCAAAAAAGAGACTCCAACGTGATTTTTATTCATATGGACGCTGGCCAGAAACGTATTTTCTTTATAATCCAGGGAAGTATCACTGTATGAAACTCCCGGCGTCACCAACTCCGTAACGCCCCTCTTTACAATCTTTTTTGTCAGTTTCGGGTCTTCCAACTGGTCACAAATAGCCACACGCATACCTGCCCTCACCAGTTTGGGCAGATATGTATCCAGTGCATGATGGGGAAAACCTGCCAGTTCAATACTTTTTCCTGCACCGTTAGCTCTCCGTGTAAGCGTAATGCCCAGCACCTGGGAAGCCTTAATAGCATCGGTTGAAAATGTTTCGTAGAAATCACCGCAACGAAAAAGAAGTATCGCATCGGGATGCTTTGCTTTTATTTCGTTGAATTGCTTCATCATTGGCGTTTCCACTATATCGTTTGCCATTTCTTTTATTTGAATTAATAGTTTAAAAAAACAAGCTTAGGTGAATGAATTATTAGTACTAAAGTCCAATAAATCAACAAACACCTGATCTGCCATTACAGCGACATTTAAATCCAACGGCTTTCCATTGGTCAGAAAAGCTGTTTTCACCCCTAAATTCTTTCCAAACTGCATATCCGAAAGCGAATCACCAACCATAATGGCAAATCTCAGATCAATATCAGGAAAGTCGGACAAGGCTTGTAATCCCATACCTGCATTAGGTTTTCGGTTCATACTATCATCTTTCTCCAGTTCGGGGCAGACATAAATTTGATCTATCCGACCGTTGCATTGCCGAATACGTTCAAGCATAAAATGGTGAATTTTAGTCAAAGCTGCAATTGACATTATTCCCTTCCCCACCCCCTGTTGATTGGTTATAACGAATATATAATCATACTGTTGGGATAAAGTGGAAAAAGCTTCGAGAACACCGGGTAAGAATTCAAATTCATCGATACTGGTAACATAGCTCCCAATAATTTGTCGGTTGATTACACCATCTCTATCCAAAAAAAGTGTTTTTTTTGACATCTTGCTCAATATTTCAATTGGAGAAATTCACGTTGCGCCCGGGCGTAATCTTCAGGGATTCCAATATCTATGAAATATGAATTGAACGCCAATCCATAAAAATTGATCTGATCGTAAAATTTTTCCAAGACATCTTTCTCAAACGAAAATTTAGTCGGCAAGCTTATTTTGAGAAAAAGTTTCGTGTTTATCAAATAAATTCCACCGTTAATCAGTCCCTTGCCATGCACCTTATTCTTCTCCGCAAAAGAAGTTATTTTTCCTTCATCATCAACCAATACAGATCCGTAACGAGAAACTTCATTTTCTTCGCGTAATGCAATGGTTAAAAGCGATCCCTTTTGAAGGTGATAATCCATCAGCTTTGCAAAGTCGATTTCGAACAAAGTATCACCATTCAGCACCAGCACATTATCCATACATACTTTACTCATCCCCAACAATATAGCACCACCGGTACCCAACGGTTCTTCTTCTGTTGAATACGAGATTCGTAACGTTTCAAACACATTGCCATAACAACTTTCAATTACCTCGTGAAGATAACCTGTCGAAAGTATAACATGTTCTATGCCGGCAGCAATTAATTTATGAAACAAAAAAGACAAAAAGGGAATGCCATTAATTGGAGCCATCGGCTTTGGAACATCGCTCACAATATGCTTCAGTCGAGTACCAAATCCGCCGGCAAGAATAATTGCTTCTGTTATTCGTTTATTTTTCATTTCGCGCCAAACAATCTTTCTTCAACTAATTGACACAAAATATGACCAATCAGGATATGACATTCCTGAATTCGGGCCGTGTCAACAGAAGGTATATTTAATAAATGATCAGCGATGCCGTTCATTAATCCTCCGGTTGTTCCGGTAAGTGCGACAGTTACCATATCCTTGCTCTTAGCAACTTCAAAGGCTTTAAGAATATTCTTCGAGTTGCCCGATGTTGACAATCCCACCAACATATCACCGGCCATGCCCGAACCTTTTATCATGCGGGCATAAACTTCATCATAACCATAATCGTTGGCAACCGCTGTCAAATACGAAGTGTTGCAATGTAAGGCTTCAGAGGGAAGGGGATCTCTATCGAAATAGAATTTCCCTGAAAGCTCTGCTGCCAAATGTTGCGCATCGGCTGCACTGCCCCCATTACCACAGAAGAGTACTTTATGTCCGTTGTTCAATGTAGTAAACATTGCATCAGCCACATCTTGAATACGTTCCAACAGTGCCGGATCGTTTAGAATGTCCTGCTTTACTTTTATTCCTGATTGTATGGCTTGTTGTATTTTCATCGTTGTTTTTTTTGTTCTGTTAATGCAAAATCACTTACATCGTCCATGTTTTTAAACCTTCATTCGTAAACTCATAGCGTTTCACCTGTCCCCCAAAAGCAACCAAGGCACGTTCTACTTTATATCTCGACACACCCGGACAATAAAATGACATAAATCCGCCACCACCTGCACCCGAAACTTTTCCTCCGGTGGCACCCGCATTGATGGCTACATTGTAAATATCATCGAGCAAAACATTTGTAATTCCCTTGGTCATAAGTTTTTTATACTTCCAACCGTAATCAAGTATTTTACCCATTTCGTCAATTTCGCCCTTCAGAATGGTTTCTTTCATCCAAACAGACTGCTCTTTAAGGCGATGCATGGCATCAATGGATATTTCGTTTTTATCCAATACATTCTTCGTTTGTTCTTCAATAATTTTAGCCGATTTACGGGTTGTTTTAGTATAATAAAGAACGAGATTATGTGCCAGTTCATCTTGAAAACGTTGGCGGATTCGCAATGGATTTACAATTACTTTATCATCTTTATAAAATTCCATAAAGTTTATTCCTCCAAAGGTAGCGGCATACTGATCCTGTTTTCCACCCGCCATATTCAGATCGGAACGTTCAATGCTGTAGGCCAAATGAGCAATATCATATTCGCCAAGAGGTAATTTAAGCCACTCCACAAAAGCTCCCAGGATAGCCACAACCAACGTTGACGATGTTCCTAAACCTGAACCGGGAGGAACATCCACATGAGTTGTCATCCTAAAAGATAACGGTTCGTGAGTAAATTCCTTTACTATCCGGTTGTATATTCCTTTATGCAATATAAAAGGCCCATCTGTTGGTAATTCAGCTGTTGAATCATGTTCTTCCGTAACATCCAAATCAGGCATTTCAAAAACAATTTTACCATCGGTCTTAGGCTCAATGCTGGCATAAGCATACATATTTATAGTCGCATTCAGAATAGCGCCACCGTAAATATCCGAATAAGGCGAAACATCCGTTCCACCTCCGGCTAATCCAAGTCTCAAAGGAGCTTTACTACGAATTATCATATTTATAATTTTTTATTGCAATGACTTCTACTTTCCCTAATTAAAAAATCAACCACACCAGACACGCTTGTTCACAACAGATAGATTGCATTCAATAATCTTGTCGGGTTTAAATTATTAAAGCATTGATTTACAGTTGTCTATTGTGCAGTTTCTTCGTTCGTCTTTGTATTTTGTCCTGACTACTGCGGTTAGACGTTTGAGCAACGCTTTAATTCAGGAACGTAGAACTACAAATTTTTAATTAAACCTGAAATAGTATCTGTCATGCGTTTCCAGGAATATTTTTCTTTTTCTATCAGGATATTCTCTTGGAATGATTCAAGTTTGTTGTTGTCAAAGAAATCAAGAAGAGCATTCGCAATAGCTTTATCATTCGGCTCAACAATATAACCGACTTTCCCATCGGGAACAATTTCGGCGAGGCCGCCCACGTTTGTAACCAACATCGGTTTTTCGAAATGATACGCAATTTGTGTTACGCCACTTTGAGTAGCAGATTTATAGGGTTGAACAATAATATCAGCCAGACTAAAATAGTTTTTTACTTCAGCGTCCGGAATAAAATCATTGAACCACAACACTTCTCCTTTCAAAGCCAGCTGATCTTCCAATGCAAAATACTGTTCTGAGTTATTATAAAATTCTCCGGCAACAATCAGCTTAATGTTCTTTCCACGAAAACGGTTGTCGGCAAATGCCTGCAACAACAGATCCAGTCCTTTATAATCGCGAACAAACCCAAAGAACAGCATATATCGGTGGCTTTCGTCTAATCCAACCTTAGCGAGAGCCTCACTTCGGGTCAGTTTTAGTCCAAAGTTATCGTACAATGGATGCGGGCAAAAAGCTTTCGGCTTTTGACGGTCGAAAATCTCCACATCAGTTAAGACTGATTTCGACATAGCCACAAAACCATCCGCCGAACCAACAAAATAGCTGGCAAACAACCGATCAGCAAAGCGTTTTTCGTGTGGAATGATATTATCCAGGATAGATATGATCTTAGTCTTCTTATTCGATCGTGCAATACGCGTTATCGTACCCAGGCAGGGTGCCATAAATGGGAGCCAGAATTTAACCAGCACCAGATCCGGTCGTTTGTTCTTAATTTCACGACCTACCTTTATCCAGTTGAATGGATTTACCGAATTCACTTTTCGTTGAATATTCAATGCTGCAGGAGCGCTATCTGTGGAGTACTGTGTCTTACCGGGAAATAGAAACGATGGATATTGAAGCGTAAACGTATATATTTCAACCTCATTCCCTTGTTTTACATACTCAAGTGCTAACCGTTCATTATAAGCAGCTAATCCACCCCGATAAGGAAACGCAGTTCCAACAATAATTATTTTCATTTTATAAGTCCGTTTATCGTTTCAGTCATTTTCGACCACAAGTATTTTTCTTTTTCGACCTTTATGTTTTCAATAAATTCACCGGATCTGTTATTAGAAAAGAAATCTACCAAGGCATCGGCAATTTGCGTTGGATTTATATCAACGACATAGCCTACCTTACCATTCGGAACCGTTTTAGCCAACCCACCGACATTGGTCACCAACATTGGTTTTTCAAAATGATACGCAATTTGAGTCACACCACTTTGAGTGGCAGTTCGATAAGGTAAAGCCACTAAATCAGAAATACTGAAATAATTGCGCACCTCGTTATCCGGAATAAATCTCGTCCGCAGCTCTACCAATCCATCCAATTTCAACCGGATAATCATTTCAAGATAAGGTTGAGGATTTTCATAAAACTCGCCGGCCACGATTAACCGGACAGGAAATTTTCGTAATCGCTCATCGGAAAAAGCTTCCAAGAGTAAATCCAGTCCTTTATTTTGACGAATAACGCCAAAAAATAAAACATAATTTTTATGTTCATATAGACCGAGTTTTATTGCCGCTTCTTTTTTCGTTAAGGTATCACCGAAATGGTCATAAATGGGGTGAGGCGAAACAGCTTTCGGTTTATTGAATGTGTCAAAATGATTAATTTCGGCAATAACCGAATCGACCATGGATACAAATCCATCCATCGCATCCACGAAATACCTGGGAAAAAGTTTGTCGAGAATAGTCGGTTCCGGTGAAATCATATTATGGATCATGGCTACCATCTTTGTCTTGGGGGAACGGGCATATCGCGCTATCGTGCCCAGGCAAGGCGCCATAAAAGCCATCCAATAACAGAAGATAACCATATCGGGTGATTCCTTTCTAATGTACCGCCCAACCCGAATCCAGTTCAATGGATCAATCGAACGAATCATCCGCTTAATTTTCAAATCTTTCGGAGCAAACTCAGTAGATAATCGTGTCTTCTCCGGGAAAAAAAACGCCGGAAATTGAAGTGAAAAAGTAATTATTTCAACTTCATTTCCTTCTTTTACATACTCACGGGCCAGCCTTTCATTAAAAGTTGCCAATCCGCCACGATAAGGAAATGCTGTACCAACTATGATTATTTTCATACACCAACAAATAACATAAGACAAATAAACAAAAGTTATTTACAGATACTTTTGCAATAACACGTATTTTTCAGCCTATAAATGAATGAAAAACGTGGCATTTACTCTTTATTTATTTTCTGCAAAAGTACGAAATTATTCATTGGGGTTATCGCTTTTTGAAACAAATTTTTCACCGCCGAACTCAAACGTCGCATTTAAAGCGCCTGAGAGAATGGAATCATCCAAATTAATTGTCTTTTATTTTCAACCTGTTATCCAACAATTTAATTGTATGTTTTTACAATCGAAATGTGCAACCTGATTGATCTTCCCAAAAAATCATGTTATAAAACATGTCTCTCAATCTAAAACGCCAAACCACCTTTCGACCGCAGTTCGGTACAACGAACTTACATCGTTTATGTTGACCGCACAAAGCCCCTCTTTTACAGACAAAGAACAATCTTTTCTCTATTTATCTGCATTTTCGGAAACAACATTCCTGCTATAGCCGGTAAAAACAACAGACAAACAGAACATCCGGCCTTTCTTTTTTGCGTCCCGATCAGGTATCAAAGGACATCAGACAGACTTGCGAGGGGGTTTATTGGGGGTTCCGAGGGCCATACCTATCCGAACCCTATCTGAACCCCCTCGCAACCCCCTCGGAAGCCCCTCGCAACCTATACTCAACACCCTTAAAAATAGAACGAATAAACACCGATCCCCGCTCTTCCTGTGATTGAAGAGAAAGCGGCTACAGAACCAATCGGCTTTGAAAATACTCCAAGATGGCAAAACAGGTAAGTATAATATATTCAATCGATTAAAAGCACCAATAGCCGTTAAACGAGCAGTACGAAAAAGCTAATAATCATTAAATATTCAATCGATTATTCGGTAATGGGATGCAGGAAGACGCATGGATACGCAAAAGCGATAAAAACTCTGTTAAACACAATTTCAACAGGGCTCAAATTAATTAAATATTATATATCTTTACAGCATGTTCTCTGAGAATTATCCGGTTGGGTGAACAATAACCGAAATCCATTCATTCCGTTAAAACGTTAGAAACTATGAGTATCACACAAAATCCTCTGTTGGGGCCCATGAGGAAATCAATGGGCAACTTTACGATGTATTCATATCATGGCATGAACATCGTTCGTTCGAAGGCATTTCAGCCAAAAGATCCGAAATCAGAAAAGCAACTCAACATGCGTTCCCGCATGTCCCGGATAGCCGAAATGTATCAAACCTTTAGCAGCATTATCGGCCTGGGATTCCCTGAACGCGAAGAGCGACAATCAGCTCAAAACATGTTTGTTTCAGCCAATTTCAAGACGGCTTTCGTGCAGGAGGATAACACCCCGGTGATCAGTTATCCCCTGATGCTGCTTGCCAAGGGCACGTTGCCACCCGTGACGATAACCGAAGTCACAACCGGTGCCGAAGGATTGACACTCAACTATGATGCCCTGGCCCTGCTTCCTGACGTAACGGCCACCGACGAAATCATTGCCTGTGCCCTGTTAATAACCGGCGAATTGCTTATGGCCAGGCAATTTATAGGACATGAACCTACCGGAACAATCCGGCTAAACTACCCGGCGCTGCAAGCTGAAGAGGTGGTATGTTGCTATGTGTTTGTACGAAGCGGGGATGGAAAGAAAGCTTCAGAGTCGGGGTATGTGGAAGTGAATGGATGAGCGGGTTATGGATCTGTATTTGACAGGCATATAGACATGAAAACATTATGAAATAATGTCAATTATAATTAAAGATAATTCAAACAAATGAATTACATTTGCAGCGTTAACATTTGAATGCACGGGATTTTGTAAATACTGTTACCGTTCCTGTGATCGGAAGATAAAGAAAAGAGAATTTGATATGGAAATCAGGAGATTTCCTTTTAGCTATGACGAAGGCTTGAGTCTTCGCCGAACTCCGTGGGACAGTGCAAACTACGGCGAACAGGGCACAAATCAAACAGGAATACCTATATGGAATTTTCCTGTATGTGACACAACAAATATATTGTTGATTTTATAAAATCCTAAAAAGCAACACATTCAAACACGTTCAAACATCACATAAGGCGGATATATCCGCCACTGGTGTCACATACAGGAATTAGAGTGTCATATATATCGGTGTTAGGTTCCATTCAAAAAAAAATAAAATAGCTGTGCAAAAAATCACTAACTATAAACGTTGAATAAAGAAAAATATACAACTACAATATTTAAACAATTAAATCAAATAAGATGAAAACTAAATTTATAATTTTCGGATACCAGTCATTTTCTATAGTTAAGGACACAAATGTTATTCCTCAGGAAGGTAGCAAGTATCTATTTCCGCGTGATTGGTTTAATGAAATTATCTCAAATTTATCACAATCTGAAATCGAAAAATTTAAAAAGAAAGAAGAAAAAGTATTTGAAAATTTGCTCCCTGATAATTCTCTAAATATTTATGGTTTAATGGATGATGATGCATTAACATCTACCCTTTATAACGACTGGGGTGATGAATTTTGTGTTAGTGAAGTAATTTATAGTCAAGATTTAATATATGTATATTTATCATATCCAACTGTTCATAAGTTTAAGATTGCACCTAATAATAGTAGCTTCTTTAATTCTTGTGAAATACAACCATTTTTGGCTAAACAACTGAAAATTGGCATGCATATTAAAGATTTAGAAGTCTTTCCATTAGACCATATAGACAATGTTGATTCAGATAACAGTACAAGGAAGTTTTTTTACGATTTAAAAAGAGATATCGCAGCTATTGAAAATAATGGAGACTTTTATGAAGCTGTAATAGAAATCGAAAATATAGAAGTAAAACGTATTGGAAAATTTGTTGGATTTTACTATTTTTTAATTCTCAAAAAACTTTAATCTATAAAACTTTTGTTTAATGTAAAAAAAATGTTTCGTTTTATTTGCTAATTCCATATGTTATATTACATTTGCCTAAACAGTGTAAACATCTAATAAACATTTAGATACACATAATTGAATAACTCCTAAATATGCTCAAGGTTTAACGAGTTAAAATATAAAAATAAAGTTAGTCTAAATGATACAGCTTTGAATATGATTAAAAATAATGAAAATATTAATTTGAAAATATATATAATATTTCAGTTATTCAGTCTATTCATGCTTAGTAAATTAATTTTTTATGAAAACAATATTTGTAATTGGGAATGGATTTGATTTGGCTCATGGTTTAAAAACATCCTATAATCATTTTATGAGTTCTTTGAAGAGTGACATTCCTCAAAATAGACTTCTCAGTCTTTTAAGACGAAATAAACCAGACTATTGGTCAGAAATCGAGTATACATATTTCAAACTTTTAAATGCATATGATGACAAACAGTTTATTGTCAAATCTTTAAAATTCGATAGTATATTTAGAAGTTCTAAAGAGCTGGATGAAAATTTTGAACACATAAAGGAATTACTTCAAAATTATCTTTTAAATGAACAAAATGAATTAAAACTTATAGACTGTTATTCCAAATTATTTTCAGCTTTTAATGATGAAGATACTCTGATATTAGACTTTAATTATACTGATACTATTTACAAATACCTTAATGGAAAAGGGTCTCGAATTGAACATATCAAAATTCATGGTGAGCTGATGAGTGTAGATAATCCGATAATTTTTGGTTATGCAGCAAACGTTGAGGAAGCCAAAGTTTTATCGGACAAAAATGACGAGTATTTAATGAAAAACATTAAAAAACTTCGTTATTTACTTACTGATAACGAGTTGCTATTAAAAAAATACCTTAAAGAATCACTTGATTCAATTGATGTTTATATTTTGGGGCACTCTTGTGGTGTATCTGACAGACTAATATTACATGAGCTATTTACTCACAATAAAGTAAATAGTATAACTCCTTTTTATTTTGGTGAGATGGATGGATTCTTAAAGACGGTTATTAATATAGACCGTGTAATTGATGATTATGGCAAAATTGAACAAAAAGAAAAATCTTTTGCTAAACTGAATAATTACAAACAATCTACAACAATGCTCCAGCATAATAGTACAAACACCAATATTGATGAATTTATGAAGTTTGTAGACACTATGAAGGCTAAACATAATAATAAACTATCATCTATTGGAATGATTTCTAGTTTTCTGTAATCAAATAAATATAACGAGGAAAATGAACGAGAACCTAACACACGCCTATGCTCACCTGCTGGCTTACATGCACTTAGCAGTATTTGCTTCCACATTCACATTGTCAGAATCATAATTCACAGAATTATTGAATTTCCAGAATAAGAACTGGCATGAAGAGAAAAGAATAAGATAAGAAGATATCTGTCTTCATTCTGATAATTATTAAATTCTGAAAATTCTGATGCTGACAGTTTAGGGATAGTTGGATGTCTGACACGGGCAATTGGTGGGCTTTGCTCCAGCATTCACTTTGTTGCCGGGAGGCAGTGAATGATCCTGCAAATTGACAAATGCTCATAATTCGGTTGTCACCTGCAAGCATAAAAAATGCAATTTGCAACGAATAAAGCACTTAATCGTTGCAAATAACGCAACGAAAAAGTACTTAATGCGGAGAATAATGTATATATTTGTTGCAAAATTTCCATCGAATGAGTAATTACATACATGAAAAAGATAATTGGCCAAACTTTACATGGAAAAGTGACGAATTTATTGGTCTACTGAGCGAGGCAAGAAATCTTCAAGGTCGTTTAATTGGTAAAATGGAATCGTTAGGCTTTGACTTGAGGGATGAAGCTTTACTAGAAACATTGACATTAGACGTTCTAAAATCAGCAGAAATTGAAGGAGAACTTTTGAACCCGGAACAGGTAAGATCATCAATTGCAAAAATTTTAGGATTAGAATTTGCGGGTTCAATTGCATCAGACCGAGATGTAGAGGGAATGGTTCAGATGATGATAGATGCAACACAAAACTGTTTTAAACCATTAACGGCTGAAAGACTTTTTGACTGGCATGCTGCATTATTCCCAATGGGTCGAAGTGGGATATTCAAAATAACAGTAGCTGATTGGCGAAAAGATACTGCCGGAGCCATGCAAGTTGTATCAGGTGCCGCAGGGCGGGAGAAAGTACATTTTCAGGCTCCGGATGCCAATTTAATTGAAAAAGAAATGAATCGTTTTCTTGAATGGTTTAACGAAGAAGAAAAAATTGATTTAGTTATTAAGGCAGCAGTTGCACATCTCTGGTTTGTTACGATTCACCCTTTTCAAGATGGCAACGGTCGAATAACAAGAGCATTAACTGACATGTTGTTAGCACAGTCAGATAAAAGCACACAACGATTTTATAGCATGTCTGCCCAAATTAGAATTGAAAGAAAACAGTATTATGAAAAACTTGAAAGCACACAAAAGGGTGACCTTGACATAACCGAATGGATAAAATGGTTTTTAAGTTGCTTGATAAATGCAATAAAATCAACGGATGGAATTTTAAATCGTGTTTTATATAAAGCTGATTTTTGGAGTAAGCATTCAAAAATAATTATTAACGAAAGGCAAAAAAAAGTATTGAACAAACTATTGGATGAATTTGAAGGAAAATTGACTTCAATGAAATGGGCAAAAATTGCAAAATGCTCAAAAGATACGGCAATTAGGGACATTAACGATTTAATTCATAAAAATGTATTGCAGAAAGAGGTTGCAGGAGGACGAAGTACAAATTATGAATTGGTAAATTGAAACAAATGCCAGCAGGTAATACATAGACTTTTGTGCGGTCTGCAAGACCGAGCATGAAAGGCAGGTTGAAGTCAGTTCCCGCTTAAAATAGTCTGAACCTGGATTAAGGTGATTTATCAGATAAAAGCAGATACTTTGAAGCCTGATTCCTCTTTTAATCTGATGTAATCGTGGTTCAGATAATGGGCAGGTTTTGCTCCCGCATTCACTTTGTCGCACATTGTCAGAATCAAAATTCACAGAACTATTGAATTTACAGAATAAGAGTTGGCATGAAGAGAAAAGAATAAGACAAGAAGAGATCGGTCTTCATTCTGATAATTTTTAAATTCTGTAAATTCTGATTCAGACAGTTTATGGGCTATTGGCTAGCTGAAGTGCATTCAGCAGGTTTTACTCCCGCAAACCGCAGGTACGCATAGCCTCGGTCGTCAGACTGCGCAAAAACATCAGCGGATGTTTTATAGTTGACAATAAGAAATAAGAAGGAGTATTTGCAATAAAATATAGCTAAAGTATTGCGCATAAGTAGTAAAATTTGTATCTTTATGGTGTAAACCAAGATATTACAGATTTATGCAACACATACAAGGCGAAGAACGAAATCAGTTAAAAATATACTATTTAGAGCAAATGATAGCTCCCAATAGTTTTGTTCGGGCGATTGATTTCTTTGTAGATGCTATCGATTTAGCCAGTTTCGGGTTTAAGAACATTACGCTGAAGGAAGAAGGTCGACCACCCTATCATCCATCGGTGCTTTTGAAACTCTACTTTTACGGTTATCGTTACGGCATACGTTCCTCTCGCAAACTGGAACGGGAAGCACAATTGAATCTTGAAGTTCGTTGGTTACTGTGTGAACAAGTACCTTCGGCACGTACCATTTGTACATTTCGAAAAGAGTATGCTCAGGCCTTTCGTAATATCTTTCGCCGTTTTGTATTTATGCTTAAAGAACTTGGGCTGATTGAAGGAAAAACCATTGCCATTGATTCGTTCAAAGTACGAGCACAGAACTCGCTCAAGAATAATTACAATCAGAAAAAGATTGACCGCCAACTGGAATATATTGATGGACGTATCAATGAGTTTGAAGATGCATTGGATAAAGCCGATTCAGGGGAAGAAAAGACAAAACTGAAACAAAAGATTGAAAAACAACAAAGTCGTCGGGAAAAATATCAGTCTATCGAATCGGAGCTAAAAGAAACAGGTAAAGATCAGATAAGTACAACAGACCAAGATGCACAGTCGGTGGTGTTACAAAGAGGAATTACAGTAGTAGGTTACAATGTACAGGGCGCTGTAGATTCAAAACATAAACTTATTACACATTTTGATACCGGAAGTGTAAATGACACCAACGCATTGGCATCGGTGGCAATTGCGACTAAAGAAGTGTTGAAAGTAGAGCAAATGGATGTATTGGCTGATAAAGGATATCATACAGGTGAACAGATACGGCAATGTGAGCAAAACGGAATCACCACTTATGTGTCGCCCAAAGAACCGGCTTCGAATGACCCGGATATATTTCCGATAACGAGTTTTGCGTACAATGCCGAAAACAATAGTTATATCTGTCCGGCAGGGGAAGTGTTGACAACCAACGGCACCTGTCTTACGCATAGCAGCAAAGGGTATAAATCGGCTTATAAATTTCAGCGCTATAATACGAAGAAATGTAAAAGTTGTGAGTTACAACCCAAATGCACCAAGAGTAAAACCAACGGGAGGAATATTGACCGAAGCGAATTTGCAGACGACGTTATACAGAACAACAAACGGGTGAAAGAGAATCCGGCGTATTATAAGCAGCGACAACAATTAGCTGAACATCCTTGGGGAACGCTCAAACGGCAAAGAGGATTCGACCATGTATTGACAAGGGGAAAGAAAAATGTATTAGGCGAGGTAAGTCTGGTGTTCATCGGATACAACCTTAGTCGATTTATGCAAATAACAGAAGGAGTAAACGCCCTAAAGGAGCTTATCAAGAGCTTTATCGCTCTGCTTTTACTAAAACCGACATCTTTAAAGCCAATATAAGCCTTCAAAGAAATTAAGTAGGGAAATAATTGCTTTCAAACAAGTCTCGTATATGAAGCTTATTTGAAGCCAAAAACGATAAAATAGATACAAAAACGCGAGAATATGGGGTTTCTGCGCAGACTCTCGTTAGGGGTTATAGCAGAAAAAAAAGACAGTTCAGTAATTGGGGATAAAATCTTTGACGAACTGTCCGCTTAGTGACTCGACTTGACGAGTAAAATACGACAAATTTGTAAAGCTTTCGGGCTTTTGTTTGGCGGACACTGCTCCCGCGCGATTGTATCGCGTGGGGAAAGATAATTGGAATTTAGATTTGCCACACGATACAATCGTACGGCAGCGGGTGTGAGGCTTTGTACATTTAATGAGGAAATCCGGTAGGACGGGAGTAAATTCATGTTTTTTCACTTGCAAAGTTAAGAATTTTCTATTGGTGCAAAAGCCGATAGTCATTTTACTTTATATACATAAATAAACATCAAAAGTATATATGAATTCAGTAAGTAGTCGTTGGGCTGTCACTTTTACATGCATTTTATTTCTAATTGGACAAATTGTTTTAGTAGATCATATCTCTGCTCAAAAACTCATAACAATCAGGGGTTTTGTGTTGGATGAGATAACTAAAAATTCTGTTCCTAATGCAACAATCAAGTTGTCGAAAAATAGGATAACTGTAGCTGAGTTTGATGGAAAGTTCGAATTCAGCTGTTTGCGCGAGGATACTTTTATGATCACTGCAATAGGTTATTGTCCTCGTTTGTTGAGCGTTCATGATTTGCTTACTGATTCGTCAAAGTGTAATGTGTTTATGCAACCAATTACTTATCAGCTTCGTTCGGTACAGGTAGATGCTGAAAAAAAGAAAACTAAAATTTCAAAGGCTTTGAGTTTTCTGTCTGACATATCGCACCCCTTCACTTATTTCAGTAGAGAAGAAAGATTCAAGCGCAGATTTGCAAAACTCAAGTCAAACAGTGTCTTTTTCTCTCAAAATATATACTGGGAAATCAATCGCCAGTTAATTGTAGAAATAAGTAAACTAAAAGCTGAGGACTTAGATAAATGCATAATATATTGCAATACTCATATTGTTTTGTCGCCTAACGATGATGAGAGAACCATTACAAATAAATTGCTACTTTTAATTTCCGATTATTTTAAAAGAATTAAAAGCGAAAACTGAAACAGCTCTCGTCCTCACGAATATAAATTAAATGAGTGAATAGTCGCGCACGTTGTTGGGTCCCGATAGCTATCTCGTGGATTTAATCCCAGCTTCTTGTATTAGAAGGATTTATAATTCACTTACACTGCTCCCGCGCGATTGTATCGCGTGGGGAAAGATTATTGCATTTATATCTACCACACGATGCAATCGTGCGGTAGCGGCGAATCTCTTAAAGTAAAAATAATTATAATTTGACAATCAATAAACTAAAAGTAAAATGAATATCGCACACATTGCTATATGGACAAAAGACTTAGAAGCTATGAAAGACTTCTATTGCAAATATTTCATGGGTAAAAGTAACCAAAAATACACAAATCCGATAAAAGGTTTTGAATCATATTTCATTAGTTTTGAAAGTGGGACAAATTTAGAACTAATGCGAAAACAAACAGTTAACAAACCATTAGACACAGAAGAACGTCTAGGAATTACTCATATCGCTTTTAAATTAGGTTCTAAAGATACAGTACTTTCTCTTACCGAGACACTTCGTTCGGATGGCTTTTGCATTGTTGGAGAACCTCGTACAAGCGGAGATGGTTATTTCGAAAGTGTAATATTTGATGTTGAGGGAAATCGGATTGAACTTCTAGCATAATTGAAACCATTAAATCGAAAACGCAAAAAATCAAATGCAGACATTGTATTTGACAATTTTTGAGTACAATCTGAACGAACAAAAACAAGATGAAATGACAAAGCTACAAACCCCTAATACTTATGCTTCCTGTGGTCGGAACGACCCAGCAAGGAAGCGTCGGTTGAACCCTATTCCCTCACTCTCGCACGGATTGTATCGTATGGAAGTGAAAATAGTCTTAATACCTAAAAATTATTTACAGAGCAGAGCAGTAGATTATATGGTGGTAAAATATATTGGATATATGTGATCGTATTTTTGAAATACCACACAGAAGAATTCGTGCGGCAGCGAGGGGGTACAAGTGTGAAAAAGAAAGTTCAAGACGATTATTTTGATTATAAATGTGTGAAGATTTGCATTTGCGGTAAAAAAGCTCTATTTCTACCACAAATTATGCAGTGAAAATTATGTACATACACGAAAGAGAAAGCGTGCGGCAGCAAGAGCAGAGATAACCAATGTTGCTAATTGAGCTCTAAAATGATAAGCATCGTTTGCCTAAATGATGCTGATCGTTTCAATAAAGCACTTTCAACCATTCCAGGCAGACAGGATATATTCCTTCAATAAATGGAAAAAACAGTAATGCTTGAGGCTGGGGCACTTTGTACATTTTATTAAGTCTATAGACATCCTGAAGGGAGTATACCCTTGCCTTAGTTAATAGTTGGCTGCTGACAGCCCTCCTGGCGGACTTACACCGTCAAAACATACCGCCATGCACGGCGGCACCTACAAGTAAAACCCCGGCCATACATCAGCTGGGGTTTTTACATAGTATGACGGATTTCTATATTGAATAAAAAAAATAGACAATAAATCTTGTCTGGCCATAATATGGATGGCTAATAATCAATACTATAAACCACCTACTAAATTATTTTTAAAAAAAGTTTGTATTTTACTTTGTCAATAGAATTATTGTTCGTTACTTTGTGGCATAGAAACATAGGTCACTAAACTAATAAGCCATGATCAACATTCAAAACGTATCATTTCATTACAAAAAGAAGTCGCCACTGTTCAACGATTTTTCGTTAGAAGTAGAAAGCGGACACATCGTTGGACTGCTCGGTAAAAACGGAGCAGGCAAATCGACCCTGCTGAACTTAATCTCCGGATTAATTCAGCCTAACGCGGGAAAAATCAATGTAAACGGCTTTGTTCCGTTTAACCGCAATCCAAATTATCTGGCAGACGTATACATGGTTCCCGAAGAATTCGCGTTTCCGCCCATCAGCATTTCAACTTACGTGAAAGCATTCAGTCCGCTTTACCCGAACTTCGATTATCACAAGCTTTATGACATCTTTGAAGAATTTGAATTGCAACCCACTGCGAACCTAAACAAGCTGTCGCACGGACAACGCAAGAAGTTCCTGATAGCGTTTGCCCTTTCTACCAATTGTAAAATGCTGGTATTCGATGAACCTACCAACGGGCTTGATATTCCTTCCAAAAGTCAGTTTCGTAAAATCATGGTAAGCTCAGTTAGCGAAGAGCAATTGGTTATTATTTCCACCCATCAGGTGAAGGACATCGACACGGTGATTGACAAAGTGGTGGTGATTGAGGATGGCCAGATTATTTATCAGGAAAATATCAATGAAATTACTCTGAAACTGTATTTCGACCTGGTACCATCATTAGCCGGAATAGAGAACGTACTTTACCACGAAATATGTCCACTGGGTCATAAAATTATAGTTCCGGCAACAGACGGCAATGAGTCAAGCATCGATTTAGAACTCTTATTTAATGCGATCATCAATAAAACAATCAACTCACCCCTAACCCACCTCCCTAAGGATAGGGAAACTGCCACCAAGTAGTTTTATCATTTAAAATCAGAACTTATGAATTCAAATAATTTTTTTAGTTTCAGCCGGTTTTACCGGCTACTTCGCAATGACATTTTACTCAACCACAAAAAATATTTGTTGACTATTGTGGGTGGGTTTATTATGGGGTTTATTGTTATGTATTTGTATATGCCTAATCTGATACAACAACCATACTCAAATAGCAGTTTCAATGCACAAAGATATTCGAGTTTATTTATTATGTGTCTTTTTGGACTTGGAGCATTTGTAGGTTCAGCTTTTTCAGAGCTTAGTAATAAAGTCAAAATTAGTAATTACCTGCTTGTACCGGCTTCTACTTTCGAGAAATTTCTAAGTCAGTTTACCATTCGAGTCGTAGCAGGAACAATCATATTTCTCGTTATTTTTTGGGTGGATGCACATTTAGCACGTATTGCTGTGTTAAGTCGTATAGAAGGTCTGAATGGACAATTAGCAGGACCCGAGAAATACGATTATATCAAAAAATTCCATTGGTCTATGTTTTTAATCAAAAGCAATTACCCCACTGTAACAAACTGGAGGTTGTTTGAAGGAATTGGTTTTATTCTGACTTTCTTTTCAGCAGGGATGTTTTTGTTTTCAGTAAAGATTTTCTTTCGGAAACTGGGATTGATAAAAACAGGGATTGCACTTGTTGCTACACTGTACTTGATAATGGTAATCATGGTATGCTTTTCTCACCTTTTCTATCCTGAAACAAAGGGTTTCAGTACGGGTAACATTGATTACATGTTATCCAATGGTTATACTAATAATGATATATTTCAATATTCAATTGCCTATTTAGCACCTTTATTCTTACTTCCGTTGGGTTACTTTAAACTTAAAGAAAAACAACTATGAGTATAGATTTCAAATCGACAAAAGGTATTTTTCAGCAAATAGCTGATAACCTTTGTCACCAGATTCTGGAAGGGAAGCTCACTCCTGGTGAACGTGTACCCTCGGTGCGCGACCTGGCGATAGAGTATGAAGTGAACCGGAATACGTTATTGCGGACGTATGCCATACTGCAGGATGCAGGAGTAATAGACAACAAGCGTGGTATTGGATTTTTTGTATCGGAAGATGCACTGGAGCGCATACTGATAACCGAGAGAGAGGCATTTTTCAACAATGAATTGCCCGAATTTATTCAAAAAATCAACGTATTGAAACTCACCAATAATGACTTAACCGATTTACTAACAGCTATACAAGAAAATGAAAACAAGTAATATAATTATAACCGCTTTAGCCATCCTTATCACAGGGGCAATATTCTTTTTAGTTGCCGACTCTAAAAGACATGTAGAAGAAGAGAAAAATAAGATTAGTTACAAAGAATATCCATTACCAAGTTTCAGGGTAATTGTTGCCGAAGCAGGTTCGGATATTCATGTCGATCGTTCGGACAGCACATTTATGAGGGTAGAATACGTGAAGGGAGTAAAAGCTCCTGCAAAATTGTACGAGGTCATTCATGATACCTTGCACGTTTATAACGGACTCAGGGCTTTTATAAAATGCAAGCAGATTTCTCAAATCGTTGGAAAAAACCACTTGTGGATAAATGTTAGTCATTTTGAACCGGACTCATTAACCGTTAAAGTAACGCGAGGAAGATTTGTTTACAATAGTGATCAGGATAAAAAATACACAATTAATAAAAAAGATTACAATGTAAGCATCATTGCAAATGACAGTGCTTCTGTTGATCTTGACAACTCCAAATTTAGGAATCTCACTATAAAATCAAACAACGCTTTTGTAAATAATTATTGTGAGACTAAACACCTTAATGTCAGACTTACCCATAAAGCCAGACTTTACAGCAAGGATAAAAATGGAGTCATTGCCATTGACAAGGACACAACCAGTACTGTTTCCATTGACAATAATGATTATTCTGCAAATAGATAAAATTTCGCCTCATGTAGGAATTGCTTAAATGAGGCGAAAATAATATTGCTTTTACATTTAATGTGCCTTTTTATAAAAATATCGCCATGAAAAAACTGTTTTTATCCTTTCTCAGTCTATTGATGATTGCATCAACGGGCATTGCCCAAACAAGAAGTATTGAACATCCTCAATTTAAAAGCACAAATACCGGAGCTATTGAAATAAGCAAAATAGAATTAAAAGATTCAGAGACCGTGCTGTATATCGATGGCTTTGAAAGACCAAACAGTTGGATAGCTTTATCCTCAAAGACTTATCTGAAAGGTAAATCGGGAAAGATTTATAAATTTCTTCGTTCCGAAGGATTCGAAATGGATAAACAGGTTATTATGCCTGCTTCCGGCACAGTTTCTTTTAAATTACACATGAAGCCTCTGGATAAAAAAGAAACTTCATTCGATTTTATTGAAGGAGAAAGTAGCAATGAATTCAGGATTTTAGGTATTAAAACGTTTAAAATTAAATCAACCGCACCCATTCATTGTAAAATAAAAGGGGAAGTGATAGATCGTCCGGAAAGCAATCGGTTAATCCTTCTCAAAAAAGGAGAAGATGCCCGCGTATCAGGAAAATATATAACCATTCGAAATGGGAAATTTGAATACGAATTGGATTGTAATAATTTGGAGGCATACGAACTCATATTTTACGAAGAAAATCGAAACGGAGCATGGAGACCAATTACTTTTTTTGCAGAACCAGGATCCGTTCAGTTGAAACTTTACCCAATGGATAGGTTCAGAGAAAATGTGATTAGCGGGAAACCAAAATCAATAAACAACACTAACAATGAGTTAAGAAAAGCTTCATTTAAAATTTCTGAAGATAGAGCTTTGAATCAGGAATGGGAAAGCTATACCAAATTACAAGACTCATTATTTAATGGAAAAGTTGAAACCCAAGAAAGGGACAGATTAAAAAAGGAAAATCTACTTTATACCGATGCGGCTAAAGCACTCATAAAAAAGATCGAAGCTGCCAAGAATGAGAATAAAGTGCCGGATAGTTTGGTATCTCTGCTTAATAAGCTTCAAGTATCGGGTGGTTTATTGACTCCGGCAGCTATTGAGTTGGGAAAACAACGTATGGAAATGTTTAATCAGTTAAGAAAATGGCAAACCCAGTACATACGCCAACATGTTTCCATTGTAAGTTATAGTTTACTTATCGACAAAACCTCGCAAGCTCTACAACAATTGAATGCGGAGATGCCTGAATGCATCGATATTTTTAATTCAATTTATGCCAAGAGGTATCCAAACCATCCATATACTGAGCAAATGCGAATAAAAATCAAGTCATTTACTTCTATTAAAGTTGGTGGCCGGTATATCAATTTTAATGCCCCCGATTTTAATGGAAAGCTCGTTAATCTATCCGAACAAATACAAGGGAAAGTGGCCTTAATCGACCTATGGGCTTCGTGGTGCGGCCCTTGCAGAAGAAAAGCACAGAGTATGATCCCTGTTTATGAAGCTTACAAAGACAAAGGCTTTACAATCCTTGGAGTTGCACGCGAAGAGAATCTTGCAGATGGAGTGAACGCTGCCAAAAAAGATAAGTATCCCTGGTTAAGCCTGATTGAATTAAAAGACAAAGGGAAAATATGGGAAAAATACGGCGTGGGTAATGGTGGCGGAGGTACATTTTTGGTTGATAAGAATGGGATTATTCTGGCTATAGATCCAAATGATAAAGAGGTGACTGCCATTCTTGAAAAATTATTGAACTAAAGCGATTGGTATTGATAGCTTAAATCACATTGTTAGCGTAAATGTATTATGAAAAAAAACATTCAAATTTTACTGTTTATCTTTTGTATATCAGTTTCGGCACAACAGAAAGCTGTGTCAGTCACCCAGTGTCTAATGCCCGAGAAGTTTATTGGCAGCTGGATTAACGCCAGCACCAACCATTGGGAGTATGGCTTCTTTGAAAAATTCGTCCTGTATAAAAGCGATTTTTGGGACTACAAAGCCATACAAACCTGCAAAAACGGAGATATAAATCTTACGCTGACAAAAGGTAAGCAAATAGTGCAACTTCTTTTGAAAGCTGGAAAAGATAACCGGATAACGATTCAACTCGCCAAAGGCAATGCCGTTTCGTACACAAAAATGGATAAAGTTTATCCTACCTATCCGCAGAAGGATGAAACCGCATTTGCCAAACCTGCTTATCGTAAGGATTCTGCCACCATTATTGGTTATTACCGAAACATGGATAAAATTCCGGCTCAGTTTGCTGACAGATTGAAGAAAAGTCCTTTCAAAGCTTCTGCTCCAGACTTTGTTTCGGATAAAGAGCAAGATTACTTAGCCGATTTTGATTCGCTGGGGCGTTTCAAGCTTACTTTCCCTATTATGAATGCGCAAGAATTGTATGTGGATTGGAGTCGGTTGCATCTGCACATGTCATTAGAAGCCGGGAATACAATCGTATTATTTGTTGATTTGGTAGATTTTATTCCACTGGAGGCCGACAAATCGATGGAAGGATACCTGAACCGACCCAAACAGGTGTTGTTTATGGGCGATAATGCCCGACTCAACAACGAGCTTATTACGTACAAACCTTCTTCAATTTATATTGATCGGAACAAAGCCGAAAAACTGACCGATATAGCTTACCTTTCCTATTGCGATTCGGTGTACAGAAAACGGTTGGATGTTTTGAATTCCTTTATTGCAGCCAATCCGAATGTATCTAAGAAATTCAAGGAATTCAATTCAGAATACGAACGTTACGACTTAGCCTTTTATTTGATGCAGCACCGGTTTGATCTCCGTGATAAAAGTAAAACAGCTTTCGACACGGGATATATGGATTACATTCGTGCCAATTTTCCACTTACCAACGAATGGACTTACACATGTTTCCGGGATTTCAAATCGTTTCTGAGAGATTATATCGACTATGAGACAAGTATTCGGAATCAAAAAACGGTAACAGTGACGGTTTCATTCAAGGATATTAGTAATTATATAAAGCAAAACAAAAAGGTGGACGAAGCCACGCAAACGCTGCTAGATCAGTTAGTCGCAATGAATGAAGACTTTCAAAAATCAGGTATCGAACAGTTTGAAACCGTAAAACTCAAATACAAAGATCTAATTAGCAAATCGGAGACTATAAGTCCTTTAATTCAGGAAGCAAGTATTGAATTGTCAAATCGCCCCCTCGACACACAATTAGCTGATTCTTTGTTGATCAACGAGCACTTGAGGCAAATGTGGGATGCCAGTATTTATTATGCCGAACTGGATCATAGCCATAAAGCACTTTCGGACATGAAAGTGAACGATATGAAAGCTAAAGTGGTAAACCCCGATTTGATTAAAAGCATTGTGGATGTCAACAACTTTTACAAAAACGTGGCAACCAAAGGCATGACCTACGAAGCCAGCTTGAAAAATACCAGTCACCTGAAAGAATATCAGGACGCTAAAACTTTGTTTGAAGAATTAATTAAACCCTACAAAGGCAAGGTAATTTATGTGGATTTCTGGGGAACCTGGTGCGGTCCTTGTAAAGAGAACCTGAAGTACGTGAAAGACATGAAAGCCAAACTGAAAGGTCAAGATGTGGTGTTTATGTATTTCGCCAATAGATCGCCGGAGGATTCATGGAAAAATATCATCAAAGAAATGGATCTTACCGGGGAAAATGTGGTGCAATACCGCTTACCCGAAAAGCAGGAAGAACTCATTGAGCGATTGTTTACTGTAAAAAAATTCCCGACCTATTTACTTGTCAACAAAGAAGGCAAAGTGGTCAATACCGATGCCGCATCACCCATACAAGGCGAAATCACGGTACAGCAAATTTCTGAGCTTTTAAAATAAGTTCATTGCAGAGCCATTTGTACGGAGGTAGCGGTGAATATTGTTTTTAACACAGAATTGAGAAAGAATTCAGTACCTTTTTTTTTATGCAAAATTCAAATTAAAATTAGTTCCTTTGCGACAAAATACTAAGCAGCGGATGAATGTAGAAATTTGAGAGCCATGTGCATTAAAAAATGCTTTCAAGGGAATAAACCATTCGGAGTTTAAAAACACTAAAAATACAATACTTATCGAAATTATATTATGAAAAAGACTATCCAAATTTTACTATTTACTTTTTGTATTTCAGTTTCGGCACAGCAGAAAGTTGTGTCAGTCATCCAGTCTCAATTGCCCGATAAATTTATTGGAAACTGGATTAATTCCAACACCAACAGTTGGGACTATGGTTTCTTTGAAAAATTCGTCCTATATAAAAGCGATTTTTGGGACTATAAAACCGTACAAACCCGCAAAAACGGAGATGTAAATCTTACACTGACTAAAGGCAAACAAACGGTGCAACTCCTTTTAAAATCTGGAAAAGAAAATCGGATAACGATTCAATCCGCCAAAGGCAATGCCGTTTCGTACAGTAAAATGGATAAAGTTTATCCGGCCTATCCGCAGAAAGACGAAACCGCGTTTGCCAAACCTACTTTCCATAAGGATTCGGCCATCATTATTGGTTATTATCGAAACATGGATAAAATTCCGGCTCAGTTTGCCGACAGATTGAAAAAAAGTATATTCATGGTTACCGCACCCGACTTTATTTCTGGTAAAGAACAGGATTACTTGGCCGATTTAGATTCGCTGGGGCGTTTCAAGCTTACTTTCCCTATAATGAATGCACAGGAATTGTATGTGAATGGGGGTAGCTTGCAACTGCACATGTCATTAGAAGCAGGGAATACCATTGCGTTGTTTGTTGATTTGGTAGATTTTATTCCACTGGAAGCCGACAAATCGATGGAAGGATACCTGAACCGACCAAAACAAGCATTGTTTATGGGCGATAACGCCCGACTTAACAACGAGCTTACGACGTACAAACCCTCTTCAATTTATATTGATCGAAACAAAGCCGAAAAGTTGACCGATATGGATTACCTTTCGTATTGCGATTCGGTGTACAAAAAGCGTACGGATGTTTTGAATTCCTTTATTGCTGCTAATCCAAAGGTATCTAAGAAATTCAGAGAATTCAATTCCGAATACGAACGCTACGACTTGGCGTTTTATCTGATGCAGCACAGGTTTGATCTCCGTGATAAAAGTAAAACAACTTTCGATGCGGGATATATGGATTACGTTCGTGCCAATTTTCCACTTACCAACGAATGGACTTACACATGTTTCCGGGATTTCAGATCGTTTCTGAGAGATTATATCGACTATGAGACAAGTATTAGGAATCAGAAACCAGTGACAGTGACGGTTTCATTCAAGGATATTAGTAATTATATAAAGCAAAACAAAAAGGTGAACGAAGCCACGCAAACGCTGCTAGATCAGTTAGTCGCAATGAATGAAGACTTTCAAAAATCAGGTATCGAACAGTTTGAAACCGTAAAACTCAAATACAAAGATCTGATTAGTAAATCGGAGACTATAAGTCCTTTAATTCAGGAAGCAAGTATTGAATTGTCAAATCGTCCCCTCGATACTCAGTTGTCAGATTCTTTGTTGATCAACGAGCACTTGAGGCAAATGTGGGATGCCAGTAGTTATTATGCCGAACTGGATCAGTACCATAAAGCACTTTCGGACATGAAAGTGAACGATATGAAAACTAAAGTGGTAAACCCCGATTTGATTAAAAGCATTGTGGATGTCAACAACTTTTACAAAAACGTGGCAACCAAAGGCATGACTTACGAAGCCAGCCTGAAAAATACCAGTCACCTGAAAGAATATCAGGACGCTAAAGCTTTGTTCGAAGAATTGATTAAACCCTACAAAGGCAAGGTGATTTATGTGGATTTCTGGGGAACGTGGTGCGGCCCTTGCAAAGAGAACATGAAGTATGTGAAAGACATGAAAGCCAAACTGAAAGGCCAAGATGTAGTGTTTATGTACTTCGCCAATAGATCGCCGGAAGATTCGTGGAAAAACATTATCAAAGAAATGGATCTTACGGGCGAGAATGTAGTGCAATACCGCTTACCCGAAAAGCAGGAAGAAATCATAGAACGTTTATTTAGCGTCAATTCATTTCCTACTTATCTGCTTATCAATAAAGAGGGCAAAGTAGTTAATACCAAAGCGGCACGACCCATGCTAGGCGAAACCGCCGTACAGCAAATTTCAGAGATTTTGAAATAGTTCTGAGTATGCATTGTCTTTAATCTGGAATTGTTTCAGCAATTATTGGATTAACTGTTTCAATTTCATTAATTCGTTTGTATGTTATTAAAAGTATAGCTAAGACAAAAAAGATGACAGGAAAGAAGAAAAGGATTTTTAGCTATCCGGAGACCTGATAACAAACCTATGTCTATAGGCTACAGAAGAATGTTACCAGAAACGGAACGGAAAAATCCATGATAAAACCATGATAAATGGAAACAATGGCATACTCTTTGCCGGAAGTGCGGACAATAATGGGAAAGGTGGTATCCATAGTGGTAGCACCACCGGCCGAGACAGGAGCTAACGGACCAAAATACCGGACCATCCAGGGAGCAAAAAGGAGCGTCATGACTTCGCGCATGATATTGGAAAGCAGAGCAATCGTACCCAGCTCAACACCTTTGCACTGAGTGATCAGAATGCCGGAAAGCGAATAATAGCCGAAGCCCGAACCGACAGCCAGGCAATCGGTTATACTGCTGTTTTTAAGAAAGAAGCTGACAACAATTACCCCTAACCAGGTACCGGCCATCGTCATAAGCGGGAGAAAAACCAGGCGGGGATTCAGATGACGGAATTGACGTAAAGAAGCAGGATCATTGCCAATGCTGATTCCAACAGAAAACATAAGTGCACAAAGGACGTAGAAACTAATATCGTAGGTTAAAACGCCCTGAGGGAAAAGGTGGAAAATGCCCAACAGGATTCCCGTAGCAAAGAAAGATAGTATGATCAGGCTGCCTTTCATTCCGATACGGATTTATTACGAATGACCAACCATAGCAATCCGGCAAACAAGACACTTCCTAATGTTCCAGCAAACGCCAGCAGAAAAGCCTCAAAACCAAGAGAACCGAATTGCCGGATAACCGTTTCATTGGAGCCTACCTCTAATCCCAGTAAAAACAATAGCAACCAGATAAGCGTTAATATAATTCGATGAATAAAACGGATCCTTCGCTGACGGAGGAGATAGCCGACAAGGATTCCGGCAAGCATACAGGCAATGACAATAAACATGGGATTCAGCTTTTACGGGTGCAAAGATAAAGGAAAAATGAGAATATACCCCTGTGGATAAAATGTATCGATGCGGAAATGTTATGATGTGAAGATTCTGTTATGATTTGACATTGGACAACAACATGAAAAGATTAGAAAAATCAGTATTTAAGAGCCTATTCGGATAGACACCTCTATTCCATACCATTTTTCTAACATAATTCATGACAAACCGACAAAAACAAGATGGAAAAACGACGAAAAATGAGTAATTTTGCACCTTCAAAAAAAGAGGCTGAACCAATGGAACAGAACAGCTATCCGGATAAATCAATAAAATAATAATCAACAAAATAATATGAGCAAGAAAGCAATCCTTATGATTTTGGATGGTTGGGGAATCGGGAATCACTCCCACGCCAATGCCATCTATAGCACGCCAACTCCTTACTGGAGTTCGTTATTAGCAAATTATCCAAATTCTCAATTATTAGCATCGGGTGAAGATGTAGGCCTTCCCGAAGGACAAATGGGAAACTCGGAAGTAGGTCACCTGAACATTGGAGCCGGACGGGTAGTATACCAGGATTTAGTAAAAATAAACATAGCCTGCCGCGATAACAGCATTCTGGAAAACCCGGAGATTATCAGCGCTTACTCGTATGCACGCGACAACAAAAAGAAAATTCATTTCTTAGGATTAGTGTCCGATGGGGGCGTTCACAGCTCGTTGGATCATTTATTGAAATTAGTTGATATAGCCAAAGAATACGGCATAGAAGATGCTTTTGTTCATTGCTTTATGGATGGACGTGATACGGATCCACGCAGCGGAAAAGGATTTCTGGAAATACTGGAACAACATATGCAGAAATCGGGTGGTAAAATAGCTTCGGTAATCGGCCGTTATTATGCTATGGACCGCGATAAACGCTGGGAACGTGTAAAACTGGCTTACGATTTATTGGTAAACGGAACCGGCACACCTTCAACCGATGTCGTTGCAGCAATGCAAACATCGTATGATGAAGGCGTTACCGACGAATTTATCAAACCTATTATTACTGTTAATGCTGCCGGTAAACCATTGGCAACTATTGAAGCAGGAGACGTAGTGATTTTCTTTAACTACCGGAATGACCGTGCCAAAGAACTAACCGTGGTATTGACTCAAACCGATATGCCTGAAGCAGGAATGAAAACCATTCCGTTGGAGTATTATTGCATGACTCCTTACGATTCTTCATTTAAAGGTTTACATATCCTGTTCGACAAAGACAATGTACAAAACACACTGGGTGAATATGTTTCCAGCCTTGGATTAAAACAATTGCGTATCGCCGAAACAGAAAAGTTTGCACACGTTACATTTTTCTTTTCAGGAGGTCGTGAAAGTGAATTTACAGGAGAAGAAAGAATTTTGGTTCCATCACCTAAAGTGGCAACCTATGATCTTCAACCTGAAATGAGTGCTCCGGAAGTAGCCGACAAACTGGTTGCTGCATTGAATACCCAAAAATTTGATTTCATTGCATTGAACTTTGCCAACGGCGATATGGTAGGACATACAGGCGTTTATGAAGCCATTCAAAAAGCCATTACAACGGTTGATAATGCTGTCGAAAAGGTAGTGGAAGCTGCAAAAGCAAACGACTATGAGGTAATTATCATTGCCGATCACGGTAATGCAGACAATGCCGTCAATGCTGACGGATCACCGAATACCGCACACTCGTTGAATCCTGTTCCGTTTGTATACGTAACAAGCCGGAAAGACGCAAAAGTCGAAAACGGGATCCTGGCCGATGTAGCTCCTTCCATTTGCCAGATACTGGACATACCACAACCGAAAGAAATGACCGGAAAAGGACTTATCAAATAGAAGGTAAGAAGCAAGAGGTAAGGAGTAAGAAAATTGCTTCGCCCTGACGGAAAAGAATAAAAACGCTGAAAGTTAGTTCGTTCAGCGTTTTTTTATTATTTCCAATACTAAAATTATCGGGGGTGAACTGCCATTTATCAACTGATTAGCATTATCTTTGCACATTAAACGCTGAAAGAATGAAACTACGAAATGAACTTGAACATCGCATCCTGGTTTTGGATGGTGCGATGGGAACAATGATACAACGCTATAAACTCACGGAAAAGGATTATCGTGGGGAGCGGTTTGCCCAATGGGAAAGTCTGGTAAAAGGGAATAATGATCTGTTGGTACTCACTCAACCGGAGATCATCCGTTCCATTCATACCCTTTATCTGGAAGCCGGAGCCGACATCATTGAGACGAACACGTTCAATGCGCAACGCATCTCATTGGAAGATTACGGTATGGGTGAACTTGTTCGTGAGATCAATCTGGAAGCAGCAAAATTAGCCCGCCAGGCAGCCAATGAGTTTACAGCCCAGAATCCCGATAAACCCCGCTTTGTAGCAGGAGCAGTAGGTCCGACCAACAAGACGGCTTCCATGTCGCCGGATGTCAATAATCCGGCCTTTCGTGCCGTGAGCTTTGATGATCTGGTTTCTGCCTATAAAGAACAAATACTCGGATTAATTGAAGGGGGCGTAGATGTCCTTTTGATTGAAACAATTTTCGATACCCTGAATGCCAAGGCAGCTATTTTTGCAGCTGAGGAGGCCATGAGCGAGTTGGATAAACGGGTAGATCTTATGATTTCTGCAACCGTCGCAGACACCAGCGGACGGACATTATCCGGTCAGACAATCCGTGCATTTTTAGCTTCGATAGGACATGCCAATATCTTGTCGATAGGATTGAATTGTTCGTTTGGCGCAAAAGACCTGAAACCTTATTTACAGGAAATAAATGCCTATTCACCCTGGTTCGTAAGTGCCTATCCAAATGCCGGATTACCGAATCAGTTCGGCGAGTACGATGAAACGCCCGAAACCATGGCCGTGCAGGTAAAAGAATATATCGACGAACAACTGGTCAATATCATCGGCGGATGCTGCGGCACTTCACCCGATCATATTGCCGCTTATCAGGAGTTGATTAAAGGGGCGAAAGTAAGAACACGGAAAGAGAAGAATATGAATCTGGAGTTGAGCGGGTTGGAATTGTTAGAAATTACCTCACCCCCGACCCCTCTCCTTAAGGAGAGGGGAGATACACAAAGTTGGACAGTAGAGGGTCTGAACAGCACACAAACTGACCTTCTGAAGGAGAGGGGAGATACACAAAGTTGGACAGTAGAGGGTCTAAACAGTACACAAACTGATCTCCTGAAGGAGAGGGGAGATACACCAAGTTGGACAGTAGAGGGCCTGAACAGCACACAAACTGACCTTCTGAAGGAGAGGGGAGATACACAAAGTTGGACAGTAGAGGGTCTGAACAGCACACAAACTGACCTTCTGAAGGAGAGGGGAGATACACCAAGTTGGACAATAGAGGGTCTGAACAGCACACAAACTGACCTTCTGAAGGAGAGGGGAAATACACCAAGTTGGACAATAGAGGGACTAAACAGTACACAAACTGACCTTCTGAAGGAGAAGGGAGATAAGACGGGTTGGACGGATGAGAACAAACATGCCAACTTTACTACGGATCCTTTTTCATGGAGTCTGTTGATTGAGAAAGCTAAAGAAATGCGACATGAACCGACAAAAGCAGAAGATGCCTTATGGGATTGTGTTCGCAACAGAAAAATTGATTATAAAATTCGAAGGCAACATATTGTAAATGGATTTATTGCCGATTTCATTTGCATTGAGAAAAAAGCAATCATTGAAGTTGATGGGGGAATCCATTCAACGAAAGAACAACGGAATCACGATAAATTTCGTACGGAAGTATTAAATTCAAATGGATTCAATGTTTTACGTTTTACGAATGAAGAGGTTTTAAAAAATTCGTATGAAGTAGCAAAAAGAATTAAGAGTACACTGGATATATTACCTTCGCTTCAACAAATAAAAAATAATGATATGGATACGCTTCCCCCCTCTCCTCAAGGAGAGGGGCCGGGGGTGAGGTCCTTATTCGTCAATATCGGCGAACGTTGCAATGTAGCAGGTTCCCGGGCTTTCCTTCGTCTGATTAACGAGAAGAAATATGAAGAAGCCCTGAACATTGCCCGCAAACAAGTGGATGATGGAGCACAGGTTATCGACATCAACATGGATGATGCGATGTTGGAGGCGAAGGAAGAAATGACAACTTTCCTGCATTATATATCCTCTGAGCCTGAGATTTCACGTGTGCCGATCATGATTGACTCCTCGAAATGGGACGTGATTGAAGCCGGACTGAAATGTATACAGGGAAAATGTATCGTCAACTCTATCAGCCTGAAGGAAGGCGAAGAAGAGTTTCTGAAGAAAGCACGTAAGATCCGGTCATATGGAGCGGCTGCCATCGTTATGGCCTTTGACGAAAAAGGACAAGCCGACAGCTTTGAACGGAAGACTCAGATTTGCAGTCGTGCCTATTATTTATTGGTGGATAAGGTTGGCTTTCCGCCACAGGATATAATTTTTGACCCGAATGTACTGGCAATTGCCACCGGTATTGAAGAACATAATAACTACGGCGTTGACTTTATAAACACGGTACGTTGGATTAAACAAAACCTACCATATGCGAAAATAAGTGGTGGTATCAGTAATCTGTCGTTCTCCTTCCGCGGAAATAACGTGGTGCGCGAAGCTATTCACTCCGTATTTTTATATTACGCCATCAAGGAAGGCATGGATATGGGAATTGTGAATGCCGGCATGTTGCAGATTTATCAGGATATTGAACCTGAATTACTGGAACATGTGGAAGACATCGTGTTGAACCGTCGACCGGACGCTACGGAGCGTATGATTGAGCTGGCCGAAAAAGTAAAGAATACTGCTTCGGGAGAGAAAGTGGAAAAGGTGGACGAATGGCGTTCGCGTCCGTTACAGGGCCGACTGGAATATGCGTTGATAAAAGGCATCAGCGAGTTCCTGGAAGACGATTTGGCAGAAGCATTGACACAATATGATTCTGCGATTGAAATCATTGAGAACCCGTTAATGAGCGGAATGAACATTGTGGGTGACTTGTTCGGCGAAGGAAAAATGTTCCTGCCACAGGTCGTAAAAACAGCACGCACCATGAAGAAAGCCGTGGCGATTCTTCAACCGGTCATCGAAGCTCAAAAAGTACCCGGACAAAGTTCTTCGGCAGGTAAATTTCTGATTGCCACCGTAAAAGGGGATGTACATGACATCGGCAAAAACATTGTAGCCGTTGTGCTGGCGTGTAATAATTTTGAAGTCATCGACCTGGGAGTCATGGTTCCAACCGAGAAAATAATTCGTACAGCCATTGAAGAAAAAGTGGATATTATTGGATTAAGCGGGTTGATAACCCCTTCGTTGGAAGAAATGACTATCGTTGCCAGCGAAATGCAAAAAGCCGGTTTGACAGTGCCGTTATTGATTGGCGGTGCCACTACCTCAAAGATTCATACTGCAGTAAAAATAGCGCCAAACTACAAGGGTCCGGTTGTCTATGTAAAAGATGCTTCAGTCAATACCCACGTGGTTGCTCAACTTATGAGTGAAAAAAATCATACAGCCTACGAAGCGGGCATTGCAGCAGAATACCAGATTCTACGCGACAAGCAGATTAAAAAAGTCGATTTATTAAGTCTGGACGAAGCTAAAAAACGGAGACCGAATTTGTTTTAACCGTTCGACGGATTCGGAACACCTGCCTTACACCGATTCTTTTGGAGTCATAATCCATTCAAATTATGACTCCAAAAGAATATCATCTTACACGTACTCACGCTTATTATAAAGATATAAAAAATGACTTTTGCAGACTTGGGAATCAACGAAAATATTATTCAGGCACTTCAGGAAAACAATATCTCGGAACCCACCGACATTCAGCTTCAGGCTATTCCTCATATTCTCCAACATGACACGGATTTAGTAGCAGTGGCACAAACCGGAACAGGCAAGACGGCAGCTTTCTGCCTGCCGATCCTTCAGACCATCGATCCGAAGTTACCTCAAATACAAGCGTTGGTACTCGTTCCTACACGCGAGTTAGGGCAACAGGTAGCTCGCGAATTCTTTCTTTTCTCAAAGCATTTGGCACGGGTATTTGGGGAAGCTGTTTACGGCGGAGCTCCCATCGAAGACCAGATCCAAAAACTGAAACGGGCTACCCACGTCGTGGTGGCAACTCCCGGACGACTGATCGATCTACTTGACCGGAAAGCCCTGAGTCTTGCCGATTTAAAATATCTGGTACTGGATGAAGCCGACGAGATGATGAATATGGGCTTTAAAGCAGAGATTGATCAGATACTGACATCGTGCAGGAAAGATATAACCCGAATGCTGTTCACCGCAACGATGCCCGGCGATGTAAAACAGATTATCCATGATTATCTACGTCCCGATTTTGTAGAAATCCGTATCCATGCAGAAGAGTTCGTGAATCAAAAGATCGAACATAAGTACCTGATTTACAAGCATGGGTATAAGCTGGAATACCTGAAAGCATTTCTGTCGGAACATCCCGATCAACGGGGAATTGCCTTTTGCCGGACAAAAGTTGCCGCCAAACGATTGGCAAAGCAACTGGCCGGCTTTGAAGTTACGGCAGATGCTCTTCATGGGAACCTGAATCAGGAAATGCGCGACAAAGTAATGCGGGGATTTAAGAAAGGAAGAATAAATTTGTTAGTGGCCACCGATATTGCTGCACGCGGGATTGATGTAAAAGATCTGGATTATATCATCCATTACCATCTGCCCGAAAAAACAGAACAATATACCCACCGCAGCGGACGTACGGCACGTGCAGGAAAGTCGGGGTTATCCTTATGTCTGGTAAAAACGGAGGAAGCGGAGGATATCAAAACGCTGGAAGCGGAGCTTAACATTCAGTTTACGCCCTTAAGCATCGATGTAAAACCCAACATACCGGGGCCCGCAATTACGCTGTACATGAATATCGGATTTGCACAAGGCTTTAATAAAGGTAACCTGCGCGAATTTCTGGTTGAAGAAGCAGGACTCAATCTGGATGACATTAAAAATGTTGAAGTGGAAGATAACCGTTCGCATTTCGATATTCTGCAAAAATACGAGCAACAGATATTGCTCAATCTGAAAGGCTTTAAGCTGGCTCACCGGAATCTGAAGATTACATCGAATGGAGAGAACAGCAAGAGGAATATTTATTGAACTGAATTCAAAAAGAAGCCACAACAACAGTTATCTATTCCCATTCCCTACTATAAAATTTTAAAGCTGACAGGAATAATTTCTGATGAGATGTTATATATTTGTACCGTAAATAGGTAAAGACCTGTATAATAATCTTGTAGGATTAGCCAATTGGGAAAAGCATCCATTAAAAGTTGAAAATGCGTTGAGTTACTAAGTCAATATCAGGGATAATTATTATAAAACGGATCAAACTGTTAATCAGCCGCTAACCATATACTTAACCCATAGAGTCTTTGGGGCATAGGTTTACAAATATCCGCTAAACAGGAGAACAACTTGATATATCATTTCCGATTATAACAAACAGAAGAATACAGTCTTTATTTGACACCTTACGTCTAATCATATTACGATCTAAACGGTAGATAAATAAAAACAGCTAAAATTAGATATTCAGCGACTTTCCTTCTGTTACCTAGATTTAATACACTTCTTCTACTTTCCTCAAACTCACATAGCACACATATCCACTTGTCCGGTAACCCATATCGCTAATCAGGTTCATATATTGTTTTACTTGTTGGGTATATGCTTTGTTTTCCTTGTCCCCGAATTTATAATCCACTACGGTAGCTTCATTGCCACGAATCACGACCCGGTCGGGACGGTATTGCTCACCAGTGGGAATTAGTATGGTAGTTTCGTTTAATACCCGCACATCGGAAGCAAACCAGCTTTCTGTATCCGGTAAGCTCCAGAAGTGTACCAACTCTTCTTCTACTTTTTCACTCTCCTTTTCGCTGATACGACCGCTGCGAACCATTTCGAGAATGGCTTTCGGTTGGTCTGACTTACGGGTTATCTGACGAAGAATATCGTGCATGATGATCCCGTAATTCAACCGACTGTCGGTTAATTGTTGATTCTCCAGCAAATAATCCAGACTTTGGTGGCGAATACGTAAGCGGTCTGAACTATTGACGGTTGGATAAGCTATCACCTTTTCATTGACATTGTTATTCGGCTTTTCTGCGTACGCAGCAGGGGAGAGTTCTCCTAATTCAAAGATCTTCGATGCTCCGTCATACGGTTTCGACAGTGAAATAATTTCGGTATCGGATGGTGTTTCCACGCTAAAACAAGCCGTAAGCAATGCCGACAAAGAATTTATTTTACCGAGGCTTTCCGGTTCTTTCTTCTGAGCGGGAGCCATGCAGATCAGTTCATTTTTGGCACGCGTAAATGCGACATAACCGACATTCAGGCTGTCGATAAACAAATGCATCTGTTCATCAAAATAGTTCTCTGCAAAGATGGATTGTCCTAGTTTAGCCCCATATTCAATAGGCAACAGCGGCAATTCATTGAACGGAGCAACCGTCGGTTCGCACCACAGGATATTACGCATGCGACTGTCAAGATCCCAATCGCAGAAGGGCATAATAACGACTCTAAAGTCCAGTCCTTTCGACTTATGCACAGTCATTATTCGCATGGCGCTTTGGTTGTCAGGCGTGGAGATACATTGCTTCACCCCGCTCTTTTTCCACCAGGTGAGGAAGCTGTTCAGGTCGGCAGTCTTACCGGTTGTATAGCGGAAAACCACGTCCTGAAACGCCTGAACGAATACCGCTTCGTTATGCCACGCGCCTAAGCCGAAAAGAGAGATAACCTCTTCCACCATGTCGTAGAGCGAGCTGTGCCTGACTTGTTTCAATGCTTCATTTTCGTTGTCAGTAAATAACGGGGAGAAAACGTTGCCTTCAGACTTTGTTTCCCGGAAGCAATAATTTAAGGCTTCATTCTCAGACTTTCCTTGTTTGCCGCGGACGTATTCATAATTCACGATCGTTTGCTGAATGTTGTCATCCGGATTGACAAACAACTGCAAAATGCCCAGTATAAAGCGCACCGAAGCAGCAGCACCAATCAGCAACCCTTCGTTGCCCATAATGTCGTAGCAGATCCCTTCTTTGGCGTCTGTCGTGGTTTTATAGTTCAGCAGTTTGTGAATCACATCCTGTTCTTCGCTGTTGGTACGCACCAGGATAGCAATATCGGCCGGACGATAACCCCGTTCCTGCAAATCTTCGAGCACGGCAGGCAGACGATTCAGACTTTCGGTTTTCCAACCGTCATCATTCTCATCCCGTTCAATAAAGCTTATCTGCACCCGGCCCGTTCCGGCTCTGGGGGAAGTTTGCTGATGGATATTAGCGTAAGCATGTACGATCTTATTCGTTAATGCTTCCAAAGCAGGATAAACCGGCAACACGGCTTGCAGGTTTTCGTTCAGTTTGCTTTGGAGCAGTTGAGCCGCACGTTGAAAAAAGGAATTATTGAAATCAACGATATGCTTGTCACTGCGCCAGTTGGTTTCAAGGTTCTCTTCATGAATCTGTTCGGGGCGGAAATCGGTAAGGATTTGTTCGTCCAGCAACTTCCAGTCCGAATTACGCCAACGGTAAATGCTTTGTTTCACGTCACCGACCACGAGGTTAAACTTCCCTGCCGCCAGACTGTTTGATATGAGTGGATAAAAGTTCTTCCATTGCAATACGGAGGTATCCTGGAATTCATCAATCATAAAGTTATCGATTTGAATACCGGTCTTTTCATACACAAAAGGGGTATCGCTATTATCGATAATTTTGTTAAGCAGCATATTAGAGTCCGAGATCAGCATGGTGTTTTGTTCATCCGTCAGCTTCTTGATCTGCACGGCCAGATCAGACAATATGCCGAGCGTATTGATATGCTTCAGTACCATGACAGCCGAATTGTAAGTTACGATATCCACGCTAAACAATTCGACGATCCGAGAAAAGCATTTCTGAAGGCCGTCTTGATAGGCCGATTCTATAGCATCCTTAATATCCTGCGGCTTCGTTTTGGTATAGCAGTTATGTACGTCGTCGGCAAAACCGATAAACCGGTTGCTTATCTCCAGCTTGCCTTTAAGGAGCTTTTCTAATATATTCGTTGTTTTATACGAAAAATCCTCGTGACTCAGCCCGTTCCTCGCCATAATATTCAGACCTTCGGTAGCCGTTTGTCTTACGTTGGCCTCGAATGTTGTTTTTATCCCGCGCAGACTCTTTCGGTAGTTAGTCAAAAACTCCCGTTCATGCAACTTACGGTTGGTATCTTCGGCTTTATGCTGGTAGCTTTCCTTGAAAATCTCCTTCCCCAGCTCCATGATATTACCCCGCATATTCCAGTTTTCCGACTGCTCAATACGTTCCTCGGCATAACTGGTAAGCCATTGCAACAGTTGTTTGTTTTCGTCTTTCGACAAATCCAGGAACAGGTTATCCACCGATTGCTCCAACGTAGACGAATTATCCAACTCCAGGTTATAGCCGCCATGTACCCCGATATCCCGGGCAAAAGAACGGATAACCTGTTGAAAGAAACGATCGATCGTACTAATGGAGAAAGAAGAATAATCGTGCAGGATGGTCGTGAGAATATGCTTTGCCCTTCTGTCTACAACCTCTCCGTCCATGCGGAACTTTGCCATTAGCCCCTTTCGGTAATCCGACGGCTCACCTTGCGACAACGCATGCAGTTCTTTCAGTATACGCGTTTTCATCTCGTCGGTGGCTTTGTTGGTAAATGTTACCGCCAGTATGCGACGATGCGTCCGTTCTTTCTTCGGATCGAACAGCAAATGGATATAGTCTTGCGTAAGCCGGTATGTTTTGCCCGAACCGGCGGAGGCGCGATAGATGTTGAGCATAAGAATTTAATTCATTACCTGTATGTGAAAGAAGCCTGTTTTTAAAAATAGCCGAAACTATTCCGTTTCGGCTATGGTGCTGTAGTTGGATATAATACGCTGAATATAAACATTACCATGTGGATCGAGATTATAAATTATATACCAATTGGTTTGCTTACTACGCCTGTAAGTATGAACCTTTTCTCCGTATTGTTTATGAATGCTGTATCGGGTATTGAAATGGAATGCTTTGCGATCTAGTTTGTCACAAATACCGGATATGTCATCAACATAATCCAAGGCATGTTCGTCAGAAATTATATGCTTTGTCCAATTTCTTAATCCAAACAAGATAGCCGTTAAATCATCTATTGATTTTAAACTGTAGATTACCATCTTCAGAAAACTTTTTTAATAAGTTCTCTTTTACTGTTTTTCTGAATTCTTCCGAAGTTACATAACCTTCGGGAACGACTCCGGTTACAGCCGGATTTTCAAACTCCACACCTTTCCGATAACGGCGCAAATCGTTTATGATTTTCTTACCGTTTCGGGTAGTGTCGTCTATTTTTACAGTGTGTATCATGTCCGTTCGTGTTTAATGTACCGGTTGCAAATATACATATATCGTTTTGAATTAAGACGAAGATCATAAAGAACATCCGATCTCCAATGCTTCTGGCTGTTTCAAATATCTTTTATCTAACTCAACTTGTGATATTAAACAGCCGTTTTAAATGCCCTGTCCATTCAGCCTAAACCCGGCCTTCAGCTTCTCAATTAAATCAGCCTTTTTATTCTTACTCTCTTTTAAAGCATATACTTGATTCAGTAGCTTAAGCTGAATGAATCGTTTTATAACGGTAATGAATGTATCAGGCTATCTCAATTCCCTGATTTTTAATAATGCTTACCAACGGAGATGAACTATCATTGTTGAACCTGTTCTTTCCTATTAAAAATGGTTCTATTTTCGTATTAATCTTACGGGTTAACTTCCACATTATTCCTGCTGCTATATCATCGGTTTCATCATAGTTGTCCGAGACGATCATCACATCAATATCACTCGCATCGGAAGCCGTATTCGTAGAATAGCTGCCAAATAAATAAGCCTTATATACTGAAACTCCCTCTGCATTAAGAAGGGCAATATATTTTTTCAACAATTCTATTACTTCGCTTGTAGCCATAACATTATTTTTTCTGTCCTCTTTAAATACCCGGCGACCTTATCATGACCCGGAATAGTTGGATTGTAATCGGGATAACGACCTTGAAGTTGATATTTCATCAAAATTCCCAGAAACATCTCATCATCTTCTTCAAACTCTAATTTCGCCAACTCGGATAAATACACTAAATTATGTGAACGAGGGGCTATTTCGCCCGTTGACTTTACAACATGAGCTTTTATTGCTTTTTCTAAAACCAGATGACAAAAGAATAAACCATGAAGCAGGCGATTACTGGCAATCAATATCTTGGCGGACTCAAAATCATCGGTCGCACCGGTTTGCCAATAGGCCATTTGTTTAACAATATCGGTCATTTTTAATTCTTCTGTTTGCGAGGAGCCACTCAGTATTTAGTCCCGTTCATAATACAAAGATACAAACAATTAGTTGAAATAACATCCAATGAACAATCCCAGTTTTCATTCATTTAAAGTTTATCTTCTTCACCTTAAATCCCATCTCGGTTAGAATACCGGCAATCTTTACTCTAAAATCTCCCTGTACCAGGATCTCTCCGTCACGCGATGAACCGCCGGCACCGCATTTTATTTTCAGCGTCTTGGCAAGTTCTTTCAATTCGTTATCATTGCCCTGAAAATCGGTGACGAGGGTAGCCGGTTTGCCGTTGCGTTTATCCAGCTCCACGCGTAAAGGTTCTGCCTGACGTTTTTTGGCAGGTTTTACTATCGTTTCTGCAGGAGTTTCTTTCACCTGTGGTACTTCGCTTTTCAGTTCGTTGAGCTTATCTCTCCAATCCATAATAATTCTGTATGTACAATCCATCATTCACCGGGAAGATCGTTTCAGCGTACGCCGCTCTTTATCCGGATGATTTTAGAATTGCTGTTTATATTTTGATTCATTCTATACAATCTTTATCCAGACTGTCGTATTGCCGTTGGTCTAAACAAGCTGTCTCAACCGATAACGCCAACCGATTTTCCGTTTCACTCGCTTCTTTCAGGCATTGATTCGTACCTATAATCCGCACAGCAAAGGCCTTACTCTTATCTACGATGATATTACCGGTCCGTTTCATATCCTTTCAACGCTGAATTATGAATTACGAATTACGCATTCTGAATTAATTTAAAGAACTCCCAAATGATAATCCCTCCCGTCACACTCACATTGAGCGAGTGCTTGGTGCCGAATTGCGGAATCTCGATGCACCCGTCGCAGGCATCCACTACACTCTGTTGCACACCTTTGACTTCATTACCCAGGATCACGGCATACTTGCCGACAGAATCCAGTTTCAGGTTTGGCAGTTTCGTGCTTCCGGCAGCCTGCTCGATAGCAAAAACCGTGTAACCCTGTTCTTTTAATTCGTTCACGAGGACATGCGTATCTTCGTAATACTTCCAGTCCACCGTATTCTCAGCCCCTAACGCTGTTTTATGGATCTCCGCCTGAGGTGGCGTGCTGGTAATACCACACAGGTAAACAGCCTCCACCAGGAATGCGTCGGCTGTGCGAAACACCGAACCCACATTATGCAGGCTACGGACATTATCAAGTACCACCACAAGCGGTGTCTTCTTCTCTTCTTTAAATTCCTCCACCGTCAGGCGGTTCATTTCGGTTATATTCAGTTTCTTCATATTTTTCAAAGGTAAGAAGTAAGGGGCAAGAGGTAAGAAATAAAGAACCATGATTTACAGCTACTTATTCCTTACCTCTTGCTTCTTACCTCTATTTTAACGCCACGATCGCTCTTTCAATGATCGTATCAATTCCTTTCGCTTCATCGGCTGCCGACAAGGCAACCGAAATAGTCGGGGCAATGCCGAATTCCGTATTTTCCATGGCTTTATTGTACATAGGCGAAGAGGAGAATCGCACCAGCCAACCGTTCGGGAGTTCGCTCGAAAGTGGTAGTGCGCCGCCGCCACCGGTTCTGTCACCCACGATAATAGCTTTAGGTGCCTGAGTCATTCGGTTCACAAAGTCGTTCGTGGCACTAAATGACATTCGGTTGGTCAGAATCGCCACAGGACGCGGCCATTGAATAGTCGCATTAGCTGGCGTGATAATTTCCACCGGACTGGAGAAATCGGAATGACCATCTCCCGTCTTATGCCGGATATAGCCGGTGACCGTTGTCGTTGGAAAAAAATAAGAGGCCAGCTGCTTGGAGTAGTCTAACGATCCTCCGCCATTATCACGTACGTCTATGATCAGTGCATGGCAGTCGGAGAACGAACTCAGGACATAGGCCATATTATTATCCGAAAAAGCATCGGAGAAACTACTGTAATAAATATATCCGATCTTACCGTTATCAATTTTATTATAGTGTAGTCCTCCCGCAATCCGGTAATTTTTTCCCAGATAGCGCGCGGAATCAAGTAGGGACAAGCTGAAGTTGGAAGGATAATCCTGAAACCACTTCCAGTAACGGCTTATATCAAACTCCGAATAGAGATTGACATGCCCATCTTTCAGTTCGCCCAGCATACTGCCCATTAAATCGAAAAATTTGACCTCGTTAGTGGCTGTCGAAAGTTGTTGGTGATACACCGTATAGATTGAATCCCAGTTGATCTGCTTGTAATCGAGGTAACAATAGCGCGTATCGATAATTTTCCACAACGCCTGGAAGTTCCCTTCGTGCGTATCGGGTTCTGACACCGGCTCATTCATACACGAGGGAAGCAAGACGACCGCTGCCAATAATATCAGGATATAGTGTTTCATAATGGATACATCGTTAATTATGCCTTATAAAATCTGAATGATACATTCATTATTCGTTTGTCGATATAAAATTCTTCGGAGCCGGATGTTTCCGCCCTCCAAAACCAATCATATCAAAAGTAGTCCCGATCAGGAAACTCAGTTCTTTTCGGTCGAAGATCATATCGTTGGCCGAGTATTGCAGTCGCTGGTATTTTAGTCCGACCCGCCAAACCGAATACCGCAAAGGTATGTCCAGTGTCAGCTTTGGATTGATGCCCCGACGGTTAACTATCGTACTGATATGCGATATATTCGAAAGGTTTCCCAGCTCAAACATCTCATAATAGGATGCTCCGGCTAAAGGGACATACATCCATCCGAAGACGGGGGTCTCAACAGACAGGGTAAGTCTCAGAGTCCTTTTACGCAACGGAATATCATACATGGCTACCCCCGACAGGTTGAGGTTGGTGGACAGATCGACGTTCCCGGGATTATTCACATTCCGGAACACTTCCTTATACCCGAAATCAACATCCCAACTTCCTCCGGCCAGCAGTACCAGCCCCTTCATTGGCCGGAAATGGTAGTGCATGCCAAAATCATAGTTCACATCCATATAGACCATATTACTGGTCTGAGCCGGATTCAGCAGGTACCCCAGTTCGAAATCCAGTTTGTGTTGCATCGATATATTCGTATTCGTTACGGACAGGAACCGGCGACTCTCATGCTCGTATTGAAGACCCGTACCGCTATAGGTCAACGGCGAAAGATACGGATCGATCAAACTGAGATTGGAATATCCGAAAGTATTCGATTTTGTTGTCAACAGGTACGTTGACTCATCGGTCTTTTGAGCCAAAAGCACTAAACTGAAAAGGAATGCCAAAGCAATTAAAAAGGGTTTCTTCATCCGGGAAGCTATATTAAACCTGATTGGGTTACAAAAATAACAAAAAAGTTTCGTATTAACGCTGAATCGTAATTTTCAATACAATACGAAACGAAGCAGAATATAGTATAGAATTAAACATTAATTATGAAAAAAATTATTTACATTTGCCATATTAACGTATATAGTTGTAGCTGAATGCCACGGTTGAGGCATTTACAGCTTTCTGTCAGCGCGTATGCAACATTTGTAGCTCAATTTGCATCTTTAAGATATTGCGTCTTTACGACTACTGATTTCAGACTTGCTTCCGAACCCATTCATCACCAACAAACATGAAAAAACTCCTTCTTAAGCCCTACAACAGCCTGATCATGGTGCTACTGGGCCTTATCGGTACCTTAACCGGATGTAAGTTAGCCGACTCTCCGGTGGCTGAGTATGGCGTACCAAACGCTGAATATGAGATAAAAGGTACTGTTACCGACAGCATTACATCGACAGCTGTTCAAAACTTACGGGTCGTTATCACTCAGACACCCGTCTCTGCAGGAAAGGATACTTCTCTTAACAAGATTGACACGGTGGCCGTTAAGCTGACGGATAGTGCCGGGAAATACGACATATCGGTTCAGGAGTTTCCACTGGATAAAAGAACTTTTAACGTGAAAGTAGAGGATACGGACGGTACGGCTAACGGAGGGGACTTTCAGGCACAGGCACAGGATGCGGTGGCCATGCACTCCGATCTGACGGGGGCAAAGACCGGTTGGTCGCAGGGTAAAGCCGTAAAAATTGTTGATTTCAAACTCAAAAAGAAATAACTTCCGGTGGACATCAAAGCGGAATGGCACGGTTGAGGTATTAACGGCTTTCTGTCAGGACGTATGCAACATTTGTAGCTCAATTTGCATCTTTAAGATATTGCGTCTTTACGACTACTGATTTCAGACTTGCTTCCGAACCCATTCATCAACAACAAACATGAAAAAACTCCTTCTTAAGCCCTACAACAGCCTGATCATGGTGCTACTGGGCCTTATCGGTGCCTTAACCGGATGTAAGTTAGCCGACACTCCGGTGGCTGAGTATGGCGTACCAAACGCTGAATATGAGATAAAAGGTACTGTTACCGACAGTATTACATCGACGGCCGTTCAAAACTTACGGGTCATTATCACTCAGACACCCGTCTCTGCAGGAAAGGATACTTCTCTTAACAAGATTGACACGGTGGCCGTTAAACTGACGGATAGTGCCGGGAAATACGACATATCGGTTCAGGAGTTTCCACTGGATAAAAGAACTTTTAACGTGAAAGTAGAGGATACGGACGGTACGGCTAACGGAAGGGACTTTCAGGCACAGGAAAAGGATGCCGTGGTCATGCACTCCGATCTGACGGGGGCAAAGACCGGTTGGTCGCAGGGTAAAGCCGTAAAAATTGTTGATTTCAAACTCAAAAAGAAATAACTTCCGGTGGACATCAAAAAGAAAATCATTCTTACTCTCTTTCAGCAACATAAACGAAACCAAAGCAAACTGCACGAGCTGACCTACCTCTTCTGGGAATGTACGTTACGATGCAATCTAAATTGCATCCATTGCGGCAGCGATTGCAACACCGAAGCCCTCACTCCCGATATGCCGCTGGATGATTTTCTGAAGGTACTCGATACCATCGCCCCGCATGTCACCCCGCACAAAACCATGATCGTCATTACCGGTGGCGAGCCGTTAATGCGGAAGGACCTGGAAAGATGCGGAATGGAAATATACCGGCGCGGTTTTCCCTGGGGTATGGTGACGAACGGCTTCGGCCTCACCCCCGCCCGCCTCGACGCCCTGCTAAACGCCGGACTGCGCTCTGTAACCGTTAGCCTGGATGGGCTGAACCCCGAGACACACGACTGGTTCCGTGGACGAAGCGGCTCCTGGGAAAAAGCTATCGACGCGATAACCCGTGTGGCTGCTACGCCCGGTCTGGTCTATGATGTCGTTACCTGCGTGAACAAGCGGAATATCGACGACCTGGAAGCCATCCGCGATTTACTTATCAGCAAGGGAGTGAATTGCTGGCGGTTATTTACGGTTTTCCCCAAAGGCCGCGCCAAAGGCAATCCCTTGCTGCAACTATCGAAACAGGACTTTATACGTTTAATGGATTTTATCCGGGAGACGCGCCGGGGAGGACTGATCCGTGCCTCCTACGGTTGCGAGGGCTTTCTGGGGGACTACGAACTCGAAGTGCGCGATACCCCCTTCTTCTGTCAGGCAGGAATTCATATCGGCTCCATCCTGGCAGATGGCTCCATTAGTGCATGCCCCAGCCTACGTGCCGACTACATTCAGGGCAATATATATACCGATAACTTCTGGACCGTATGGAACGAACGCTACCAAAACATGCGCGACCGCTCCTGGACCCGTACCGGCTCCTGTGCCACCTGCAAATCCTATAAATACTGCCAAGGCAACGGCCTCCATCTCCGCGACGAACATTCCGGCCGGCTTCTCCTCTGCCACCTCCAGATGCTCCAATAACCCCACAGGAGCATAGCTCCGACATTATGGTAGAGAAGCTCCGGCATTATGGTAGAGAAGCTCCGGCATTATGGTAGATAACGTTCAAACAGACTATGTATTCTCTGGAGCGTAGCTCCGGCATTTTGGTAGAGTAGCTCCGACATTATGATAGCAAGCATTCAAACAAACCTGATAATCTCAGGATCCTGGCTCCGTAATTTTGGTAGCTAGCATTCAAACAGAATCCGGCATTTTGCTAACAACTACAATCAACAACTTCAATCCCGCACGATCCTTCCTTCCGCATATTGGTTGCCTATGCAACCATTCAACATTCCGCTACTCCATATCTCTCAATCCCTCCCGATGGCTCCTTGCTCTCAAAACGTCTGAACGCTATTTCTCACTATCCGGCTACACACCACCGAACCTCTTGCCTCATGATTCCCGATACGATCCTGACATCACCTCTCTACCTCTCATTCATGCCAATCCCCATTCTCCCTGATCAACCCGATCAACTTATCCACGGCTTCCGCTTCCGGTATATTTCGTTCCAGGCATACTTTCTTCTTGTACAGACTCACTTTCCCGCGTCCGGCGCCCACGTACCCGTAATCGGCATCCGCCATTTCGCCGGGGCCGTTCACGATGCAACCCATGATACCGATCTTCAACCCCTTCAGGTGCGAGGTGCGTGCCTTCACGTTGGCTATCACCGTTTGCAGGTCAAACATGGTCCGTCCGCAACCCGGGCACGATATAAACTCGGTCTTCGTGACGCGTACCCTTGAAGCCTGCAGGATACCGAATGCGATCGAGTTCAGTTCTTCCGCCGTGATGCTTCCCCCGTTTTCCAGCAAGATCCCGTCCCCGAAACCATCGATAAACAAGACTCCCGTATCAGCGGCAGCTTTAACCTGTAGTTGTTGCAGGTCATCGCCCTGATAACTCCGGCATACAATGACCGGAGCCGTGCATTCCACGTTCAGCAACGCGTGGAAAAAGGCACGCTGCTCCCCTACCCCGTTTTTATGGTCCGTCCGGAGTAAGATCACGACATCCGTCCATTCCGCTAACTTACCCAATATCGGTAGCGTCAACTCCGTATAGGATATTTTCAGGAATTTGATCTCCGACGGATCCTGCTGCAATGCCGGCAATTCATCCACCGTATAAACCCGGTACGTATCGCCGCCAGCACTTCGTATGCTGTTGCCCGACAAGACATAATCGGGAATAATCCCTTTCGACGCCTCACCCGAAGCAATCACTACCGGGACATTCTCACTTCCGATATTCCCGACAGCCGATGTCTCCCGCCGATGGTATTCATAGCGCGAATGCAACCTGTTTTCGATAGCATCCACCGGCTGGTGATCCGCCCGTTCCGTAATGTACGAAACCAGCAACTTCGACACCGGAATCTCGGCCTCGGGCTCCTCACTCAGCGAAACACGGATCGTATCGCCAATGCCATCGGCCAGCAACGCGCCGATCCCGACAGCCGACTTGATCCGTCCATCTTCTCCATCGCCCGCTTCGGTGACGCCCAGATGCAGTGGATAGCTCAGCCCTTCGAGGGCCATTTCGTCCACTAGCAGTCGCACCGTCTGCACCATCAGCACCGTGTTCGACGTCTTCATCGAGATCACCACGTCGTTGAAATGCTCCTCTTTGCATATTCGCAGGAACTCCATGCACGACTCCACCATGCCCCGTGACGTATCGCCGAACCGGTTCATGATCCGTTCGCTCAGGGAGCCGTGATTTACACCGATCCGGATAGCCGTATGCTGCTTCTTACAAATATCCAGAAAAGGAATAAAGCGTGACTTTATCTTCTCATATTCCTGCTCATACTCTTCCTGCGTATAATCCGACGTATCGCCTTTTTTTATACTTCCTACGTAATTCCCGGGGTTAATGCGCACCTTCTCTACGCACAATGCAGCCACATCGGCAGCGTTAGCATTAAAATGAATATCCGCTACCAACGGGACATCACAGCCCTCCCGGCGCAGTTCGTCGTGTATCAGTCGCAGGTTCTCCGCTTCCCGGATCCCCTGTGCCGTGAAGCGCACCAGCTCGCCGCCCGCCTCCACTATCCGCAGGCATTGTACTACCGAGTTCAGAATATCATTCGTATCGGTATTGGCCATCGACTGTACCCGCACCGGTTGTTTGCCGCCCAGCAATAACTTCCCGACATGTATCGTGTCGGAGAGGCGACGGTTATAATTAAATTGATTAAGTTTCCACATAGTGAGTTTTCTATAAATACTTAGTGAGTTTTCTTTAAATAAGGATATACAACGGTAAATTGTTTTGCAAAAATACGCTTTTTAAGCAACCTGAACGGAAAACAAACGGTTTTTTCTACCCGCAATGTTTTTCCGTACCACCTGCCGGGGTCGAAAAGGGTATCTGTACGGTACCTCCGGTGAACCTCCGTAGAACCTTCACTGAAGGGTCTTATACACAATTATCTAATCAAAGTAGAATTGTACACGAATTACATATGTAAAACTTATCTATATAGATATGCTTTGTATCTGTATTTAGTAAGTATTTAATATGTTTTATGTATGTTTTAAATAAGACCCTTCAGTGAAGGTTCTACGGAGGTTCAGTACAGGTACACCGGAGATACACCGGAGAAAGCATACAGTCCGGGTATCGCCGGGCAGGGGCCTGAGTGATTCGCGAAAGAGAGGAGGCAGAACCAACACAACGGGCAAAGCAGGAGAACCGGAGCGACGGTATATTGCCGCTGATCGGCTCTTTAGACCGGCTCATTAGAACCAAACGACGCCGGAACAGACAGCCGGAGAAGCAACCGGGGAGGTATAAAAATTTAATTTTCTGTCCTTTATACATTTTAAAAGTATAAAACCTTCACTTTTTGGGTATTAATACATATATTTTAGTAATTTTGTATTCCAAATAACACATTATTTCATGGTTGAATTGATAAATTTAAGTTGGATCGTCACACTTCTGGCTGTTATTGTCATGTTTTTTGTTTCCGCAAAGTGGAAAGCCTATACGGCTGCATTTGCGGTTGTTGCCAACGCTGCAGCGACAAGTTGGTTAGCCGTTACGGCGTTAAGCGGCCAGCCGGTGAGCCTGGTTTTGGAGGGGGGCAGCATGATGGGCGATATACTGATACGCATTGATGCCCTTTCGGCCTGGTTTATATTGATTATCAATTTCACCTGTGTGACAGGTGTATTCTATGGTTCGGGCTATCTGAAGGCCTATCATAACCCATCCAAAAAGCTGACCCTGCACGGGATTTTATATATCTTGTTTCAACTGTCGATGGTGTGGGTGTGCATGATCCAGCACGGGCTGGTGTTCCTGATTGCATGGGAGATCATGTCGTTATCCTCGATGATGCTGGTCATCTTCGACGCCAACCACCCGGCTATCTTAAAGGCCGGTATCAACTACCTGGTTCAGATGCATATCAGCGTGGTATTCCTGACCCTTGGCGTGATATGGCTCTACTCCCGGACGGGTTCGTTCAGCTTTGACGCTTTTACCACGTACTTCGGGGCAAACCGGAATATCTGGTTATTCCTGGTATTTTTTATCGGCTTCGGACTGAAAGCCGGGTTTATCCCGTTGCATACGTGGCTACCCCACGCCCACCCGGCAGCTCCATCGCATGTGTCGGGAGTGATGTCGGGCGTGATTGTCAAACTGGGAATCTACGGTATCTTCCGGGTAGCCTCTTACCTGAGGAACGACATGACAACAATAGGCGAGATCGTGATTATCCTGTCCGTGCTGACGGGCCTGTACGGGATACTGAATGCAGCCGTACACCGTGACTTCAAGCGGATGCTGGCCTATTGTACCATTGAAAATATCGGAATTATCGGCATTGGGATCGGGATCGGGTTAATCGGGATGGGAGATCATGTAGCGCTGTTGTATTATCTCGGATTCGGAGGCGCGCTGCTGCATGTGCTGAACCATTCGCTTTTCAAATCGTTACTTTTTTATTCGGCCGGATCGGTGTACCAGCAAACCCATACCCGCAACATGGAAAAGCTGGGGGGACTGATCAAGCTTATGCCCCGCACGGCTATCCTGTTCCTGATCGGCGCCATTGCCATCGGGGGAATGCCTCCTTTCAACGGGTTTATCTCCGAATTCCTGATCTACAGCGGCCTGATAGAAGGAATCAAGCTACCGGATATGACCCAGATCATCCTCATGGTGATGAGCTTTGCCGGGTTAAGCGTTATCGGGGGACTTTCGGTACTCACCTTTACCAAGACATTCGGGGTTATCTTTTTAGGGTCGCAACGTCAACCGTTGGCACATAAGCCGCATGAGGTATCCGCGATCATGCTGATACCCCAATATATCATCGTCGTCATGATGCTCAGCGTAGCTATCTTCCCCGGAGCCTACCTGCAGGTGATCGGGAACGTGCTTACCGGACTGACCAGGGGTACTGCCGTGCCCGTGCCCGCGAGATTCGCAGACTATATCTCCATCATGCAACAAATCAGCTGGTACTCCCTGCTGTTTATCGGCGTGACCGGCACATTCTGGGGCATCCGTGCCTTTATGCTCCGCGGAAGGACACAGGTCACCGGACCTACCTGGGGCTGCGGGTACACGGCCCCCACGAGCAGGATACAATATACGGGTAAGTCGTTTTCAAAATCATTGGGCAAGATGTTTAACTTCATCGTGATCGAACGCAAGCAATACGACGAGTTGAAAGAGGGGGAGATATTCCCTGCCCGCAGACAATATGCATCGCATTATCACGATTTCTTTGAGTTCCGGCTTATCCGCGGGATAACGAACCGAATGATCTACGGGGCTAACTATTTCCGGTTTATACAGAACGGGCGCGTACAATCGTATGTGTTGTACGGGATTGTATTTATAATAGCAATTTTTCTCCTTACCATCTTCAATATTATTATATGAACTTCGTGTGGGGTTATCTTCTTATTCCGTTTGCAGCGATCTGCCTTGTCCCTTTTCTGCCTGTAAAAGGAAAGGGCATTGCTGTTTATGCGGCTATCGGATTGATGGCTGTCCTCACCGGCATCCCGGCATTCGGGGGATTGGCAGGACAGGACTTCACGGTGACCCTGCCCGGGAGTCCTGTCAGCGGGCCCATACTGCTACAGATAGATGCCCTTTCGGCGTGGTTCATATTACTGATTAACTTTACCTTTTTGACCGGCAGCTTCTATGGCCTGTTTTATATGAAGGCCTATGCCAACCAGTCGAAAAACTTATCGTTGCACGGCATCCTGCTGGTTTTGCTTCATGCTTCGACACTCGGGCTTTGCGCCATACAGAACAGCATTGCCTTCCTCGTAGCCTGGGAAGTCATGGCGCTCTCGGCATTTCTGTGCGTCATCTTCGAACATGAGAAGGTGGCAACAATCCGCGCCGGCATTAATTTCCTTATCCAGTCGCATGTCTCGATCCTTTTCCTGATGATCGGATTTATATGGGTAGCCGCCCAGACCGGCAGCTACGACTTCAGCGCGATCCACCGTTACTCGGAGGCTCATCCGGCCGGACTGTCGTTGATGTTATTCCTGATCTTCTTTACCGGCTTTGCCATCAAGGCGGGGTTTGTACCGTTTCATACGTGGCTACCCTACGCTCATCCGGCGGCACCGGCGCATATCTCGGGCATCATGTCGGGAGTGCTGATAAAGATCGGTATCTTCGGTATGCTTCGCATGCTTTTGCTGATCCAAGTCGATTACACGGCTGTCGGGGCTATCATACTAACCCTGTCCATCGTCTCCGGGCTATACGGGGTCATGCTGGCAATCCTGCAGCATAACCTGAAGAAGCTGCTTGCCTACCACAGCATAGAGAACATCGGCATCATCGGCGTTGGCATCGGGCTGGGCTGTATCGGATTGGGGACAAACAATGTCGTGTTATGCTCGTTAGGCTTTGCGGGGGCTTTACTTCATACGTTGAATCATTCACTGTTCAAATCGCTCTTGTTCTTCACGGCCGGTAACGTCTACCAGGCAACGCATACGCTGGATATTGAGAAGTTGGGGGGACTGGTGAAGAAAATGCCCCAAACAGCTGTTCTCTTTCTGCTTGCCGCCATTGCCATCTCGGGGATTCCGCCCTTCAACGGGTTTATTTCCGAATTTATCCTGTACACGGGACTGTATACGTGGATGCAACAGGCCCTGATTGTTTCGCAGGTCGGCATCACCTTTACCATTATGGGACTGGTATTGATCGGGGGACTGGCTATCATGTGCTTTACCAAGGCTTTCGGGGTCGTATTTTTGGGAAACCCGAGACACACTTTCCAACATGCGATCCGGGAAGTACCGTTCATGCAGCTATTGCCCCTGTATTTCATTGCAGCCCTGATTGTTTTCATCGGCATGTTCCCCACGGTATTCATGGATCTGCTGATAAAACCGGTTCATCTGTTTACCGCCTTGCACCAACTGACCTTTACGGCATTCGGGGGTAATGGCATGGATGCGTTGGTATCCATCAGTCAGGCAAGCTGGGGACTGATAGCGTTGATCGTCGTCCTGTTGGGAGTACGAAAACTGGTACTCCGGAAAAGAAGCGTCACCGTATTGCCAACATGGAACTGCGGATACACGGCTCCAACAGCAAAGATACAATATACTGCCGCGTCGTTTGTAAAGACCTACAGCGAATTGTTCGGCATGTTCTTCCTGATATTCAGGCGGGAAAAAGCGGTACACGGGATTTTCCCTGCAGCGGCCCGGTTAGAAACACGACCGTATGATAAGATCGAGAAGTGGTTTATCGATCGCCCAATCACGGGTTTAAAGTTATTTCTGGATAGGTTCCGGTTTGTACAGAACGGGAAATTGCAGTTTTATATCCTGTACGGTATCTTGTTTATCGTAGCGGTGATTAGTATTCCTATTGTGTATGAAGGGATAAGAAGACTTGTTGGGTTTTTGGGAGAGATATAGGACCTCACCCCCTGACCCCCTCTCCCGAGGGAGAGGGGGTCAGGGGGTGATGAAGGATTCATTTAGGAAAGAAGAGACTGAAGGAATTATATTAAAACAGAAGGGAAAGGGGACTTGGAAGATTCAGGATCTCACCCCCTACCCTCTCTCCCGGGGGAGAGGGGGATAGAGACCCGAGGTGGTGGAAGAGTGATTTAGGAAAGAAGAGACTTGCTGGATTATATTAAATTTGAACGAAAAGAATACATTGCAACTTAAAGACACAACCAGATAAACAAACTTCCGAAGGAGAGGGGGAGAGACACACGGGGTGGTGAAGGATTCATTTAGGAAAGAAGAGACTTTCTGTTTTATATTAAATTTGAACGAAACGAGAAACACGCAACTTAAACCCATAGCCAAATACCCCCTCTCCCAGGGGAGAGGGGGAGAGGTGATATTTTATATACTAAAAAAACAACTAAATAACCATATTATGCTAAGCTTGGTATTAATTATTTTAGCAGCTACATTTTTTACCGGTATCGTTATCCGCACCAAGAGTATAGCCTCGGGGCGAAAGGGGCCGGGTATCTATCAGCCCCTGAAAGATGTGATCCGTCTTTTCAGGAAGGGTACCGTGTACAGCGAGACTTCGAGCTTTGTATTCCGTATTGCACCTACCATTTACTTCTCATCGGTGTTTGTGGCCATGCTGATGGTGCCGTTCGGGTCGTCCAAAGGGCTGATCAGCTTCAACGGGGACTTTATCTTCTTTGCCTACGTGCTTGGACTGGGTAAGTTCTTCTCTATCATAGGGGCATTGGATACGGGTAGCAGCTTCGAAGGCATGGGTGCCAGTCGCGAAGCACTCTATTCCATGTTTGCAGAACCGGCATTCTTCATCCTGATGGGCTCGCTGGCATTAATGACAGGACATACTTCCTTCCAGGAAATATTTGCCACGCTTCATTTAGGTTCGTCGATCACCTACGCGCTGGGGGTTCTAGCTGCCTTCGTATTCCTGATGATCGCCATGATTGAAAACAGCCGTATGCCTATTGACGACCCGAAGACTCACCTCGAGCTGACCATGGTGCATGAAGTAATGATTCTGGATAACAGTGGCTTCGACCTGGGATTGATATTGACAGCCGGTTACCTGAAATTTGCCTTATACGGCGCTATTATATTTAACCTGTTTAGCGGATCGATCGGTTACGGGTATGCCATACCGCTGTTTTTTGCCATGCAGGCATTCCTGGCGATAGTCGTGGGGATCATCGAATCATTTATGGCGCGTTCGCGGATGAACCATAATGCTCAGTTCATTGTGGTCCTTTCATCGGTAGCCATACTGATATTTTTCGGAGCTCTACTGGTATCGGGAAAGTTTATATAAAGCTCCTGCATCCTCTCAGGGGGGATTTAAGATTATACGAATTACCAAATTATTCATTTTTCATTATCCATTAAGCCATTATGTTACACGTACTGCTTATTATCTTTCTTATTTCGCTGTTTTACATGTCGATTGCCAACCGGATGTCTACGTATGTAAACGTACTTGCACTACAGGGGATCCTGCTTTTCTTTGTGGCCTTTTTAGAACTGAAACATATCAACACGGTCAATCTGATATTAATCTTGCTGGAGACAATCATTTTCAAATCGCTGGCAGTGCCTGTCTTTCTAAACTACGTACTGAAACGGAATCATATCACGCGGGAGGCGGAACCCTATCTGCCTAATTTCGTGTCGTTAATCATCACCACGACGATCGTCATTACCACCATTTTACTTTCCAAGACCATGGAAGAAAGCTACCTGGACAAGATGTACTTCGTGGTGGCACTGTCCACCCTGTTTACCGGACTGTACTTTATCGCTTCGCGCCGGAAAATTATCACGCACGTCATGGGATACCTGGTGATTGAGAATGGCGTTTTTGTGCTGTCTCTGGCGGTCGGTAACGAAATGCCCATGCTGGTAAACCTGGGTATCATGCTCGACATATTTGCCAGTGTGCTTATCCTGGGAATCTTCCTGAATAAAATCGGGGACGTGTTTAAAGACATTGACGTAGACCAACTCACGAATTTAAAAGATTATTGAAACAGTGATTCATTGTTAGTGACAAGTGATTAGTTATAAGATATAATAAGTAAGTTTATGATAGAAATATATTTAATAGGGTCTGTTTTAACCGGTACCATACTCTTCTTTAACCGGGGGAAAGTGCTCAACTACGTATTGATTTGGATGTTTATCGTGTTGCAATGCGCATTCACCGTGTATGCCTGCATGAATTACACCCAAACCGAATCGACTTATTTCACCTTCGATTCGCTGGGTATTATCATGTTGTTGACAGCCACGATTATCTCCATTCCGGCAGTGATCCACAGCTATATCTATATTGAGGAAAGTGAAGAGAAGACCCCGCGATCGAGAGCGACCTATTTCGGAGCCCTAGTCCTGTTGATCACAGCAGTCAGTGCGGCGTACCTGGCGAATCATATTGCCGTGGTATGGATCTTCACGGAGGTTACCACCCTGAGTGCTTCCGCCCTGATCTATCATCACCGGAACAAGCTGGCTCTGGAGGGTACCTGGAAATATGTTTTTATTTGCGCTATCAGCATCACCTTTGTCTTTATCGGGATTTTATTTTTAAGCCTTTCCTTCGCCAAGGGCGGCTCGGACGACCTGTCCTACAAGAACCTGCTAGCGCATAGCTCGCTGCTGAATTTATCGTGGTTACGGTTGGCTTTTTTGTTTATCTTCACCGGGTTTACCGCCAAGCTGGGACTATTCCCCATGTTTACAGCCGGGGTGGACGCCAAGGATAAAGCTCCCGGTCCTGCATCCGCATTACTCTCGAGCATCGTGATGTGCATGGGCTTTGTCGGGATATTCCGCATGTACATTATCATGGCCCATACTCCCCTACTCCATTGGGCCAGTCTGGTAACCGGCATTGCAGCATTTTTATCCCTGTTCATAGCCGCGGTTTATATGATCAAGGTGAAGAATATAAAACGAATGATGGCCTATTCGAGCGTCGAGCATATGGGATTGGTCATGCTGGGTATTGCTGCCGGCGGAATCGGTTATTATGCTGCGATACTTCATATTGTGCTGCACTCATTTGTCAAGTCAAGTCTGTTCTTTCAGTATAACCAACTCTACCGGATTTACAGGAATAAAAATATCTATCTGTTGGGTAATTATTTTAAATACAATACGACGGGTGCTATCGTGGTCTTGCTGGCCTTTATCAGCGTCACCGCCATGCCCCCTTCGGGAATGTTCGTGAGTGAGTTTCTGATCTTCCGTTCCCTCTTTGAATCAAACCAACTGATACTACTGCTGGTGGTATTGCTGTTGCTTACCCTTATTATCTGGGCCTTTGCCAAGAATATATTTAAGATCTTGTTTATTCCGGTCGTAAACTTTGATGAATCCGCCGTCCCGAAAGTCAGTCCGTGGAGGTCGGTATCACAGTTTATCCTGATAGGGGGTGCAGCCTATCTGGGATTAAACCCGCCCCTGTTCTTTGTTGATTTGATAAAAGACAGCATCCTGCTGCTGCCACATTGACAAACGAACAAAGGAACGAGAGGCGAGAAATGAGAGATGAGAGATGAGGAAAGAGGAGCGAGAGATGAAGAAGACATGTTTATGTTTAGAAAAAAAAGCCTCCTGATTCAGTAGCCTGAAAGGCAATCGTGTTTATAGAAATATTAATTGCGAATTATACATTGAGAATTAATTATGAATTATATCAGCATAGAAAACAGCCAGACCATTCTGCTCTGCGATATACCTGAAAGCAACTATGAGTCATTTTACGATATGAACCTGGAGTTGGTAAAGGGTCATGTCGAGAGGCATTGTGTGAATTATTTCGGATACCAATCGGGCAATAATATCAATCTTATCTGTTGCATAGCCGATGATGCAACCCACAGGATATTTATCTCCACCTGCTTGGTAAATAAAGCGCATGAGCTGGAATCGTTCAGCAACAAGCTATTGTGTTTTGAGAAATTCGAGAGGGAAATTCACGAGAACTTCGGCATTAATTTCACCGATCATCCGTGGTTGAAGCCCGTTCGTTATGCTTTTAACCGGGACGATATGTCACAGACCATGGATAATTATCCCTTCTACTCTATCGACAGCGAGGAGCTACATGAAGTGGGGGTCGGTCCGATCCATGCCGGCATTATAGAGCCGGGACATTTCAGGTTTATCTGCAACGGGGAACAGATCCTGCATCTGGAGATCCAACTGGGGTATCAGCACCGGGGTATCGAACAGCTGTTTATAGAAAAGAAAAAACTGCTTCAACGCGCGATCCTGGCAGAAGATATAGCCGGAGATACGGTTGCCGGACACGGAACCGCATTTGCCCATGTCTGGGAAAGCCTGTGCGGAGTTGAAGCATCTGCCGACATAAAATTTGCTCGTACGCTGGCACAGGAACTTGAACGCATGGCTGTTCATTTGAGCGATTTGAGCGGAGGTTGCACCGATATAGCCTACCAGTTAGGCAGCTCTGTTTTCGGGCGACTGAGAACACCCATCATCAACTTCCTGCAGGAATGGTGCGGGAGCCGTTTAGCAAAAGGACTTGTTCGTCCCGGACGAAATCCGTTTCCCTTTACACCTGCATTAGCAGAACGTCTGAGTCAGGTACTGGATGTTTTCGAACCGGACTTTAATGAGATGGCAGAGAAGTTATTTAAGTTATCCAGCGCCTTATCGCGTTTTGAGCACACGGGTAAAGTTTCCAATGCCGATGCAACCGCTATCGGTGCAGTGGGTATGGCAGCCCGCATGACGAATCTGAACCGGGATATCCGAACTTCTCATCCGTATGCTCTTTATCCTGAATTAAATCACGAGCCTATTTTAAAGCGACATGGTGATGTCTATTCGCGGGTTCAGATACGGAAAGAAGAAGTATCACAATCAATCGGGTATATCCGGAAACTTATAGCATCCGTACCGGCTCAGACATCAACAGAAAAACTTCTGGCGACTCCGGCTCCAAACTCCTTTTGCCTGTCCTTAGTGGAAGGATGGCGGGGTGAGATTTGCCATTGCGCCCTAACCGATGAAGAAGGAGAACTGATGCTCTATAAAATTAAAGATCCCTCGTTTCACAACTGGCTGGTACTGGCTTTATCCGTTCGGAATAATGAAATATCAGACTTTCCGATTTGTAATAAGAGTTTTAACCTCTCATATTCCGGACATGATCTGTAATCAGGAGTGAGAAATAAGGAACGAGAAATGAGAGGTAAACAGGTAAGAAGAAATATAATAATCCAAAGGCGATGTTAGACAATCTTAAAATAGTATTCCATCAGGGGAAACAGTTTATTCCAAATGTGCAGACAGCCGTTGTACCGGGTATTTTCAGAGGCCGGCCCATTATCAGCCGGGAGAAAGTCGATGAGGATGATCTCATTGCCATCTGCCCTACGGAGGCAATAACCGGAAACCCTGTAGCCATCCATCTTGGAAAATGTACTTTCTGCGGCGAATGTGCCATGCGCTATCCGGAGAAAATTACATTTACAAAAGATTATAAGCTGGCGAGTAATGACCCCGAACGGTTAGTTATCCGGGAAGGTGAGGATAACCCAATCGAAGTAAATCCGGATCTCGTACGAAAAGAAATACACCGTGTTCTGGGGAGATCGCTTAAACTACGGCAGATTTCGGCAGGCGGAGATAATAGTTGTGAAATGGAGTTGAATGCGGCCAATAATGTGCAGTTCGATATGAGCCGTTTTGGAATTGATTTTGTGGCATCCCCGCGCCATGCAGATGGAATTGTAATCACAGGACCCATCACTAAAAATATGGCCCGAGCCGTACAGATTTGCCATGATGCAACTCCCGACCCCAAAATAATTGTGTTGGTTGGAACCGATGCTATCAGCGGCGGCATGTTCGGGGACAGTCCGGCTATCGATCGCAGCTTTCTAACGAAATACCCGGTGGATCTTTATATCCCCGGTAATCCGGCCCATCCCCTTACCATTGTAAACGGGTTACTGGATTTGACCAGAAAGCTGTAATAACATAGACCTAAAAAAAGAATTCTTACTTTCTTCATGAATCTTTAAAAGTATAAATAACGATTTTCCTGAAAAAAGCACAAAATGTTTTATTATTTCAATCATAAAGCGTATTTTTGTATAGATTTTTTTGAAAAATGACGAACCGTTACGAAGGACTTATACACGCATTTGAAATAAAACTGCGAAAACTAATTTCGGAGTACCAGTCTTTAAAAGAGCAAAACTCCTTGCTGAAAGCTGAATTAGACCGGAAACAAACCGATTTAATGCACGCCCATCAAGAAATCTTGGAACTTCGAAAAAATTACGACCATTTACAAATTGCCAGAAACCTGGGTGTTTCGGAAGCTGAGAAAGCGGAATCCAGGCAACAGATCACAAAAATGGTGCGGGAAATTGACAAGTGTTTAGCTCTTTTGGATGAATAGAGCTTATGAAAGACGATAAATTTACAATAAATGTTCAGATCGGTGGCTTTAGAATGCCATTGAGTATTCTTCGTGAAGACGAAGAATTGTATCGGAAGGCAGAAAAGCTGGTGGTAAAGTATATGGAGAAATACCAAAAACAATACAATCAACGACCTACCGAAGAAATACTTATCATGGTAGCATTTCAAATCGCAGTAATTGTTTCAAAACAAGAATTTGGCGAAGATACAGTTCCTTTAGCAGAGAAGATTCAATCTCTGGATAATGAATTAAAAGCATTGCTTTCAGAAGATTAGTTTCATTTAGATCGTTTGTAAAACATAATTTTCCGCATTACGTTGTTTGGATTAAACTTTATAATCATAAAGTTAGTATTCCTACGATGCAATGCGTTTTTTTATGTCCGGTAACCCAGGCAACTAAATTTTTAACTTACATATTACTAATTATTTACACTCTTTAAACCCACAAAATGGAAAATATAATAATCGGACTGATTGCACTTGTTATCGGAGCCGGAGGAACTTTTGCTCTTCTTCGCTTTACCAACAAACGGGCAGCTCAGGAAGCTGAAGCTGAGGCCGAACTTCTTAAAAAGAATAAACTGATTGAAGTAAAAGAAAAATTCATTGCTCTAAAAGCAGAACATGAACAACAGGTTCAGGAACGTAATGCTAAGATTCAAAGTGTCGAAGTAAGACTTCAACAAAAAGAATTACAACTGAACCAAAAGCAAGGGGACGTACAGCGTAAGATAAATGAAGTTGACGGATTAAAAGAATCACTTGAACAACAGTTTAATGCGATTGATGTCAAGAAAAAAGAGCTGGACCATCTGAACCATCAGGCTCACGAACAACTGGAAACCATATCCGGGTTATCAGCCGATCAAGCCAAAGCACGATTGGTTGAAGCGTTGAAAGAAGAAGCAAAAACGGAAGCCATGTCATATGTCAACGACATTATGGAAGAAGCTAAGATGACGGCAAATAAAGAAGCCAAGAAGATCATCGTTCAAAGTATTCAACGTGTTGCCACAGAAACAGCTATAGAAAATTCAGTAACCGTTTTCCACATCGAATCGGACGAAATAAAAGGACGTATTATCGGACGTGAGGGTAGGAATATCCGGGCACTCGAAGCAGCTACCGGTGTAGAAATCATCGTCGACGACACCCCCGAAGCTATCGTTCTTTCTGCATTTGATCCGGTACGTCGCGAAATTGCCCGCCTGTCACTTCACCAGTTGGTTACGGACGGACGTATTCACCCTGCCCGCATTGAAGAAGTGGTGAATAAAGTAAAGAAACAAGTGGAAGATGAAATTATTGAAATCGGCAAACGAACCACCATCGACCTGGGTATCCATGGTTTGCATCCTGAATTAATCCGTTTGATCGGGAAAATGAAATACCGTTCATCTTACGGACAAAACCTATTACAACATGCCCGTGAAACAGCCAATCTTTGTGCCACAATGGCAGCTGAATTGGGTCTGAATCCTAAGAAGGCAAAACGCGCAGGACTATTACATGATATTGGGAAGGTGCCTGATGATGAACCGGAATTACCACATGCTATTTTAGGTATGCGTCTGGCTGAGAAATATAAAGAAAAACCGGATATTTGCAACGCTATCGGTGCCCACCACGACGAAGTCGAAATGGAGACATTAATCGCTCCGATCGTACAGGTTTGCGATGCTATTTCGGGTGCACGTCCGGGAGCACGTCGTGAAATTGTAGAAGCTTATATTAAACGATTGAACGATTTGGAAGCTTTAGCGTTATCATATCCGGGTGTATTGAAAACGTATGCTATTCAAGCCGGTCGTGAGCTACGTGTTATCGTTGGCGCCGATAAAATTGACGATAAGGAAACCGAAATGCTTTCATTCGATATTGCCAAGAAGATACAAGATGAAATGACCTATCCGGGTCAGGTGAAAATTACCGTTATCAGGGAAACCCGTGCGGTAAGTTATGCAAAATAATTGGGCGACTAGTTTGGCTTGATTTTTGAGAGTAAGTGACTCAATTACTCAATTATTATTAATGGGGCTGTTTGGTTTTGACAGCAGGTAGAAAGGGTATGTAAGCATGTCGAGCATTGAGAAAGCGGCTCGTAAATCTCGAATCTCACAACTATAACTGGCGAAAATAACTACGCTCTTGCTGCTTAATCGAATAGAGTAGATTAGGCTTAATTCCAGCACCAGGTGCCGGAACGGGACATTTCCCAAATGCCGTCGCCTCGAGGCTATTTGATATGGAGATGCAGCTAAATCGAGGATAGTCACGCTTAGCCTTGGAAGCGAGATGAAATAAAAAGGATAAGGTGTAGGCTGGTGGCTTCGGTCTTACTTACACACGAAAATCTAAGCGAAGATAAACATGTAGAAAGCTTATTATTTCCTTGTTTGGACGAGGGTTCGACTCCCTCCAGCTCCACAAAAACCAATTAAACGCTTGATAGCATAATGCTATCAGGTGTTTTGTTTTTAAATTAAGTTTTTATAGATTGCTCCACACTCTTCTATATTCTTCTAAGTACCTAACCATTCTATTCTATCAGTTAAATCAGGTATGAGTTGTGCTTAAAAACACAAAAGACCTCAATACAGGTTATGTTATACCATCTGCAATTATAATATAGTCCAAAAAGGATCTATAAAAATATAGCTGTATCGGCAAATGGAGTTTATCTCAGTCGTTGTAGTATTCACAACCAATTGACACATGAATGTTTCGAGTTTCTCCAGAGAGTCAAATACTAAATTCGTGAATTGCCTTTTGTATTTGGCCCACATTTTCTCTGCAGGATTTAGTTCAGGGCTATATGGTGGTAAAAAAA
>Ga0302287_10000078_pt1 | contig 75295 bp, 49 predicted proteins | sample III_Fen_E2_4_FD_200452 | JGI IMG/M metagenome (GOLD analysis project Ga0302287, IMG submission 200452) | Peat permafrost microbial communities from Stordalen Mire near Abisko, Sweden - III_Fen_E2_4 | ecosystem: Environmental > Terrestrial > Soil > Wetlands > Permafrost | place: Sweden: Abisko... | reverse complement strand
CTCCCGAGTGTCTCAATCACTCTCCGGAGCGTCTCGGAGACTCTACCGAGTGTCTCGATCACTCTCCGGAGGATCTCGGAGACTCTCCCGAGTATCTCAATCACTCTCCGGAGCGTCTCGGAGACTCTCCCGAGTATCTCAATCACTCTCCGGAGCGTCTCGGAGACTCTACCTGAGTGTCTCGATCACTCTCCCGAGTGTCTCGGTCACTCTCCGCAGTGGCCCATTTCGGAATCGAATCGAGCAGGTCTTCATGCCCTCGCTTTCCTTGTCCTGTCGCCCCGTTTCCCCCTGGGGCTATATTTCCCCCAATGCCGACACGGAATTCGAAATTGGGGTCAGAATCCATCGGCCGACTGCTCTACCAATTTTCGCTCCCGGCCATCATCGGAATGACGGCCTCCTCGCTCTACAACGTGATCGACCGGATCTTCATCGGACACGGCGTGGGTCCCTTGGCCATCTCCGGGTTGGCCTTGACCCTGCCCCTGATGAACCTGGCCATCGCCTTCGGAGCCTTGGTGGGTGTGGGGGCATCCGTCCTGATCTCGATCCGTCTGGGCGAGAAGCGCGGGGAAGACGCCGGACGCATCCTGGGCACGACCGTCGCGCTCAACCTCGTCCTGAGCACGTCCTATTCCCTGGTGATGTTCCTGCTGTTGGCACCGATCCTGCGGCTCTTCGGCGCCAGCCCCGAGACCCTTCCCTACGCCAAGGAGTTCATGCAAGTCATCCTGGTGGGCAACGTCTTCCAGCACTCCTACCTGGGGCTCAACAACATCATGCGCTCGGCAGGGTTCCCCCACAAAGCCATGATGATCACGATCTTCACCGTGGCCGTGAACCTGGCGTTGGCACCCGTGTTCATCTTCCTTTTCCACTGGGGCATCCGGGGAGCCGCCCTGGCCACGGTGACGGCCCAGTTGGTCGGACTGCTCCTGGTGCTGCGCCACTTCTGGGACTCGGAGCGCTCCGTGCGGTTCCAGCGCAAGTACTTCTTCCTGGACCGCTCCATCGTCCGCGAGATCTTCGCCATCGGGATGTCCGCCTTCTTCATGCAGATCTGCGCCAGCATGGTGGCCGTGGTGATGAACCGGCAACTGGTGCGCTTCGGCGGCGACTACGCGGTGGGAGCCTTCGGCGTGGTCAACAGCGTGGTGATGATGGTCGCCATGGTCGTGATCGGACTGACGCAGGGCATGCAGCCCATCGTCGGCTACAACTACGGGGCAGGCCGGTTCGACCGCATGCAGCGGGCCTTCCGGCTCACGGTCCTGGCCGCAAGCTGCGTGGCCTTGGGCGGCTTCGCCCTGGGGGAACTGCTGCCGCACGAAATCGCCCGCCTGTTCACCGACGACGTCCACCTGCTGGGGGTCGCGGAACGCGGCATGCGCATCGCCATGATCGCCTTCCCCGTCATCGGGCTCCCGATGGTGACCTCGAGCTTCTTCCAGTCCATCGGGCGCGCCAAGATCTCCATTGTCCTGTCGCTCTCGCGCCAGGTTCTCTTCCTGATCCCTGCCCTGGTCCTGCTGCCGCACCTGTGCGGCTTCGCGGGCGTGTGGGCGGCCATGCCGGTCTCGGACGGCTGCGCCGCGCTCCTGGCCCTGGGGATCCTGCGGCACCAGCGCGATCGGCTCAAGTCCAGGACGACCCCGCCGACGGAGGAACCGGCGATCCTCCTCCCCTAGGCAGGCAACGAAAAGCCCCCGCCTTGCGGCGAGGGCTCCTTCACAATGCGGGAAACGACTGCTCAGATGCGGATCTGGCGGGCTTCCTCGATCTCTGTTCAGGTGTAGTCGAGAAGTTCGAGAAGGGATGACCCTTGCAGAGGAATCCTGCATTGGCGGCCTGACATGGCGGCATTGCCTGCCATGGAGCCACTGGACATCATGGACCGACTTTGCGCTGATCGACCACTTGGCCGGCTTTGACCAACTGCACCAGATGGATGCGGTGCGAGAAGCCATGTGGAGCGACGATCTGCCGCTCCCCGGTCGAGCGGCCTGTCAGGGAAGTCATACTCACAAGCGAGCCGTCCATATCTAGAACGCGCACTTCCAAGCCGTCCTCGTCGCCCGTCAGTCGCAAGGAAAGCGTTCCACCCTGCAACGAGGCCGATGCGATGCGACTTTCCCCCACTCCCACCACGCCGCCAGCGATTCGCACCGGCACATATACAGCGCTGTCCGGGGTCGCATAGGTGCCAAGGAACGGACTGAACGGCAATGCAAACGCGGCATATGCATCGGGTGATGACGGATCGAAGGCCACATAGTCGTCCGAGAGGAATTTTGCAAAGGACAGATTCTGTTTTTTTACCTCGGTCGCCATCGCCTTGGCCAATTCGTAGCCGCCATAGCTGTTCCAGTGCGTTCCGTCCTTGAGCGCAGTGGTCTGGCTATCGACGGTATTGGCAGGGAAGTAGCAGTAGGCTTTGGAAGCATTGCTCGGGCCCAGCGCCTCGATCAGGCGGGAACTCATGGCATTCAGATCGAACATCGGCACACCCTGCTGCTTGGCCACCGACCTCACCGTATCGGGATAGGCGTCCAGGGTATTGTTGGCCGTGGTGCCCGTGAAAGACAGGCGAGCAGTGGGCGTCACCAGGACTGGCGTCGCATTCTTGGCCTTGACTGCGGTCACGAACTTCACCAGGTTGTTGCGGTAATCCAGGAGCGGCGTCGCGGAGGTGGACTTCTGGTCGTTGTGGCCAAATTCCACGAACACGTAGTCGCCGGCCTTGAGCGTACTCACGATGTTGTCCAGCCTCCGGCCGGCGAGGAACGACGCTGCCGAGAGTCCCGATTCCGCCTGGTCGGAAATCGCCACTCCCGGCTTGAAGAAGCGAGGGAAGTTCTGACCCCAACTGCCCCACGGCTCCTGCGACTGATCGACGACGGTAGAATTCCCTGCGAGATACACCGTGATGCCGGTATCGATCTTGGTAATCTCCAGAGCATCGATCACCGGATGATTGCCGTTGATCTCGATAGTCAAGCGATTGTCCAAATCCACATACGTGGCCTCGCGGGCCGTCATGCTGCTGGCATTGGAAGTGCCGGCGATCGCTGTGCTGCGGCGATTCACATGGATGGTCCTGGCCTGCGCTTGACCGGCAGGGATCTGCCAATCCTCGATCATGAGCCGTCGCTGTTCGGCGCGGATGGTGGCACGCACGGCAGTGTCCACGCTGCCAAGGGTGATCTTCACCTCGTAGTTTCCGCGCGGCACATTGGCGGAGAAGAAAAACGCCTCACGGGCTGGCGCGTAGAAGGGAAGGCCTGTCCAGTTGTGCGTATTCTTGCCCGACGGCACCGCTTCGATGCCATCCATCTTGGCGGTGTAGCGCGTGACGGTCTTGCCGCTGTCCTTGCCGAAATCAAATCCGAATCCCGTATTGGTGGCATAGACCGAAGTGGGCAGAACCGTCTGAAATCCACTTCTGGCAGTGCCGCTGAAGTTGAATTTCCAGCTGGTCTTTTCCACAGGAACGACCGCCGCCTGCTCTGCGGCCATTGCCGATCCGGCGAGCAATCCCACTCCGACGACCACGCTGGCCATACCCCTGCCAATGCTTGCCAATCCCGACATGAGAATCTCCTTTGTCATCTATTTGCACAACAGCTTGATGCTTTGGATACCGAATCCGGCGGCATGGACTTCCACGAGATAGAAGCCGCTACGGAGCGACACGGGACTCATTGACAGATCCTGTCCATGACCGGCATACAGCTCGGTTCCGATCACATCGAACACGCGGTAATCGAAACGTCCCGCTGCCTCGATCTGAATTCGACCCGACGGCAGGAGGCTGGCCTTGGCGAAGTTTACCTCGGCGTTCCTGCCGGGCTGGATCGAGACGGTCGGGGCGATCATGCTTTTGCTGCCCACATCCACTTCCTGGATCACCGCAGCCACATTTCCGAATGTCGCGGTCGCCTCAAGCTTCACGTAGCGCGCCGAGACGTCGGCGAAACTTGCCTTCTTCACGAATCCATCGGCCGCCCAGGTTCCTTCCGAGACCTTCGTGAAGGTCTTGTTGTCGGTGCTCACCGACAGGACATATTTCGTGATCATGCCGTCCTTCTCCGTGACGGTCGAGATGTCGTTTCCGGTGGTGCGCGCCTGGGACGGCACGTACTCGAACAGGTTGATGCGTCCATAGACCTTGCCCAGATCCAGCGTGATCCCTTCCGGGCTTGCGACCGAAGGCACCTTTGCCGATTGCCACAGGTACTGGACCGCGGCCCCGCTGACCCAATCGCTGTTCCCGTCTATGGCCCACTCCGGCTTGAATCCAGTCGCCGTGCTGGTGGCCGCAATCGCGACCGGCGTGATCGGCGCATCCATCTGTGGTCCGGGATCCGGCAAGGCCTTGCGCGAGGCATTGGGCTTCCAAAGTGCCGGGACGCCCTTCAATGCGGCCACGATGTTCGTGTCCAGGATGCCGTCCTTGTTGGGTGGGCAATTGAGCAGGAAGTTCGTCCAGACCGGCTCCGTGCTCTTGAGCTTGCCGGCGATCCACGAGGAATTGCGGATGGTCCCAGGTCCCGTCCCGTTGCCGTAGTAGAACCAGTCACTGGAGATCTTGAAGCCTTCCGTCGATGCGAAGGTGTTGCTGGAAAGCACATCGAAGTGTTCGAAATTCAGGATGTCCACCCCGAAAGGTTGGGTCATCCCGGTATGGTCGCCGATCACGATGTTCGGCTGCAGCTTGCGCACCGAATCACGAATGATCTGCGTGGCGATCAAGTTGCGGCCGGTTTCCCAGGTCCAGCCATCGAACATGATGAACGGAATGTCGCCGTAATTTGTCAAAAGCTCCGTGAGCTGACCAAGGATCAGCGGCAATTTCTGGTTCACAGCCGCTGCGGTCATGTTCCTGTCGATGGGTTCGTTGCGGTCCCAGATGGAGAAATACAAGCAAGGCGTCACCCCCGCCTTGCGGAACGCATCCACGTACAGCCTCACGATGTCCTTGGGGTACTTGCTGTACATCACGTTCTGATAGGTCCCGAAGGTGTTCTTGGTCTGGTACTTGGTGGGCCAGAGCGCAAAGCCGTCGTGGTGCTTGGTCGTGAGTACGGCAAACTTCATCCCCGCCGATTTTGCCGCAGCCGCCCACTGGTCGCAATCCACCACGGTCGGAGCAAACAACTGGGGATCCAGTCCCTTAGGGGCCCACTCGCGATTCACGTAGGTACCCATGTTGAAATGGATGAACATGCCAAAGCGCATGTCCACGAAGTTCCTTTGGTTGTCCAGGAGCGGCAGAACCGGAGTGTTGGAAAACGTCTGGGCTTGCAAGGATTGGCACAATCCCAACAGAGCCATTCCAATCCACCGAACGCATCTGATTGCCGACATGGTTGCACCTCTTTGGTTCGCAGGGCTTCAGTCATCGCTCGATGATCTGAGGATTGAATCCTGTTTTCACATCGAATGTGATCGAACCCAGCCGCATCGGCATGGCGATCCAGGAATCCGGGTTGAACAGCCGCTCAACGGCACATCGGGGTCTTGGCCACTTACGGACAGCAAGAACAAAAAAAGCCCCGCCAAAATGGCGAGGGCTCTAGGTGCTCGAGGGAAGGTCGCAGACCTTCTCGCGACCGGATCAGATGCGGATCTGGCGGGCTTCCATGTAGTAGCGCTTCTCCTCGGCGTGGCCCATCGAGAAGGACTTGCGCGGCAGCGGTCCGTTCTCCTGCACCCACTGGAACAGGCGCTCGCGGGCTATCACCGGCGTGAAGAACACGGCAGCGCCTTCGCTGGTGAGCTTGCGGGTGTCTTCCCAGCCGTGGATGAAGTCGATGCGGGCACCCGGACGCGACTTGGCCAGGCGGGCATAGATGTCGTCGGCACGGGCGGGGGGAAGCTTCTTGCCCTTGTAGTTGAGCACGTACCAGTTCTTGCCGTCGAAGTAACCCAGCTTGTTCTGCCCTTCGGGCGAGACCAGGACCTTCTGGAGCTCCTCCTCGGTGGTCTGCACCACATCGGCGGTGGCCTCCGAAAGCACTTCCTCGGTGAGCTCGGCCACGTCGGTGGTGAACACGGCGCGGTGGATGGGCTCGAAGAAGAGGCCGGAGGAATGGATGTTCACGATCTCGGCAAGCGCGAAGCGGGCGGGATGGGCCAGGATCTCGGCCTGCGGCTTGCCTGCGGCCTCGAGCTCCTTCTTGGTCTCTTCCCAGCGGGCCTTGGCGGTGGCCAGGGAGTGGTTGCCGTCGCCCATGGCCCAGAACAGGGGCTGCTCGCCCTGGACGGAGATCGTCCTGTCGAGCAGCGTCTCGAGCTTGGACAGGATCTGTCCGACCACCTCGCCCTGGAGCTTCCAGCCCTTGAGCTGTCCGCCCTTCTGCATCAGCTCCACGTCGTAGGCCACCGGGAAGGCGGCCACCTGGGAAGCCAACGCCTCGATGACGGCGCGCTCCGGGTCGTCGATCAGGATCATGATGTGCGGCAGCTCCAGAGGGGCCTCGCGGCGCACGGCCAGGCGGGGCGGGATGCGGTCGACGATGGTGCCTTCGGTAGCGCGGAAGAGGCTCTTGGAATCGCGGGCGAAGTCGTAGCGCTCCAGGTCGCAGGCCACGATCAGGCCTTCGCGGGTGCCGGAATGCTCGGTGGTGCGCTGGACGTAGATCAGGCACTCGCCCTGGTTCTCCAGGATGTCGCGCGCCCGGTAGTCGGCCATGGCGGCGTGGATCTTGCCGATGCGCTCGGCCACGTCGGGGCTTTCCAGGTGGATCTCCGGCAGCGTGAGGCGCAGGGTGGAAGGAGCCGTTCCGACGGTCTCCTCCACGGCCTTCCAGTAGGCGTGGTCGGAGGTGTACTGGTCGCAGGCCACCACGGCCCACTTGGACAGGTCCGTGCCCGCCTTGGGCAGCAGCACCTCGGGGATTCGGATTCCCAGCCGGTCGAGAGTCTTGGCGTGAGCTTCGTTCAAGGACATTTCGATCTCCATCTGTGACCAGCGGCCTTCGCCGGTGCCTGCTCCTCGCAGGCCGGACATTCGCCGCGATCCGTGTCCCATGGATGGTAGAAATCTCCTTCTGACTCCAGTATCCCTTTCTTACCGGCTGGCAATCCTCACACGTTGAACAGGAAGTTCAGGATGTCGCCGTCCTGGACCTGGTATTCCTTGCCCTCGGAGCGCATCAGGCCCTTCTCCTTGCAGGCGGCCTGGGAGCCCAGCGCCTCGAAGTCCTTCCAGCCGATGGTCTCGGCGCGGATGAATCCCCGCTCGAAGTCGGAGTGGATGACGCCGGCGCAGGCCGGGCCCTTCCAGCCCTTGCGGAAGGTCCAGGCGCGCACTTCCTGCACGCCTGCGGTGAAGTAGGTCTGCAGGCCCAAGAGCGCGTAGCCGGCGTGGATCACCTGATCCAGTCCCGATTCCGCAAGGCCCAGGTCCTTGAGGAACTCAAGCTTCTCGGCCGGTTCGAGCTGGGAGATCTCCTCCTCGATCTTGCCCGAGATCACCACCACGCCAGCATTCTCGGTGGCGGCATGGGCGCGCACGGCCTCCACGTAGGCGTTGCCGTCGGGCAGGTCGTTTTCATGCACGTTGCAGGCATAAAGGACGGGCTTGGCGGTCAGGAGCTGCAGCTCCTTGAGGATGTCGGTCTCGTCCTCGGAAAGCTCGATGCCGCGCACGCACTTGCCTTCGTTCAGGCGGGCGTAGACCTTCTCCCAAACGACCACGGCAAGCTTTGCCTTGTTGTCGCCGGAGCGGGCGATCTTCTCGTCCTTGTTCTTGCGCTTTTCCACCGAATCGAGGTCCTTGAGGCACAGCTCGGTGTCGATGATGCCGATGTCGCGCACCGGATCCACGGACCCTTCCACGTGCGTCACGTCGCCGTCGTCGAAGCAGCGCACCACGTGCAGCACCGCGTCCACCTCGCGGATGTGCGACAGGAACTGGTTCCCCAGGCCCTCGCCCTTGGAGGCGCCGCGCACGAGCCCTGCGATGTCCACGAACTGCATCACGGCCTTCTGGATATTGCGGGGCTTCACGACCTCGGCCAGGCGGTCGATGCGCTTGTCAGGAACTGTCACGGTGCCCACGTTGGGCTCGATGGTGCAGAAGGGATAGTTGGCGGCCTGGGCACCGGCGGCGGTGATGGCGTTGAAGATGGTGGACTTGCCGACGTTGGGCAGCCCGACAATTCCGCATTGAATTCCCATTGATCCGATTCCTTCTGCAAATGACCCGAATGGGCGCGCGACCTCCGGAAGGGAGATGGAGCACCGACAGCACGCGACAAGTTAGAAACAGCTGACAGCAAGCACATGGCTTGGCGCCCGGGCGGGCTGCCTGCCAAGCCTCCTCGCCTCACCCCGGCCGCTGCGCGGCCTGCCCCTCTCCACCAAGTGGCAAGGGGCGGTTCACCTGCGGGGTCTCGGGCCTGTCGGCCGGCATCCCTGGCGCGATGGCCTAGCGTAACGAACCGTCCTCGCTCGGGAATCCTCGAACTACTCGACGGGCTCCAGAGCCGCAAGGCCCGCATCCACACCTGCCAGGGCGGCCCACAGGCACCCGCCGGCATAGAAGTCGTACAGCATGGCTTGGTTGCGCGTGCTGGCCACCGGCGAGAGGATCTGGTCCTGATAGAGCACGAAGACGTTCTCGATCCTTTCCATCGAATCCTTGGCCAGCGCCTCCAAGGGAGCCCGCACCTCCGCCTGTCGCTTGCCGTCCAGGATTCCCGCAAGCGAGGTCGGGATGCGCAGTCCGTCGCCCTCCTGCTTGTGGATCTGGACCGCCCCATCCAGCCCGAGCAGGTAGGCGTGCACGAACCCGCGCTGCAGCACGGCGAAGTCCGTGGCCAATTGGAATTCCTGGTGCCAGAACCGCACCGCCTCCGACAGGAGCCCAGCCAACTCGTCGTAATTGGGCAGATCCTCGTACCCGTAGACCAGCTCCGTCCCTGCGATCAGCCCTTCGGCCACGAACGCCCCCAGCACCGCAAACGAGCTGGAAGAAAGCACATCGGTCCCCACATCCGTCGGTCGCTCGGCAAAGATCTTCGGCAAGTTCACGGCACCCTCCAAACATGATTAGATGACTTCTAAATCCAATATACAGCTTGTGTAAGCCGGAACCAAATCCCCAAAACAAGAAAGGAGAGCCGTGAAGCTCTCCTTGCCTGAATCAGTACGTGAGATCAGCGATCAGCGGAACTCGCCCAACCGCTGAAACTGGACCCAACCGTCGTTAGGGCCCAATTTTTGGCTCGATTTGATTTGAACGTTTCGATCACCATTGAAACGGATGATGTCGTTCGTTGGACCAGCATTAGGGTCGGCAGCAGAGGTGAACGCCATGACGATCTTATCTCGTACAACTGTTGCACTGGAAGAGTTGATGTCAACGGTCAATGAACCGTTATTTCCTTGGATCTGTCCGGTTAGATTTGCCGATTCAATGGCCCCGAAGATTTTCATATTCCCTGCCGAAGACAGTTGAACCTTACCTGAGACATTGAATTGAACAAACCCATAGACCGTTCCGTTCCAGCCAAAGGCACCAGGATCGGCGTTCACATAGACAACTTGCGTCGAGCCTTCCTCGTTAGTGAACCACTGACCATGCACATTCAATGCCGTATTGATGATGAACATGACGTGAACGCCTTTGGGAATCACCTGTGGAGGACTCTTCATGTTCATCCAATCGCTGGTGATATTGATCACCAGGAATGTGTGATTTCCGTCCGTGCCGGCATAGAGAGGCCCTTTATATCCCACCTTATCGCCATCATACGCTGCCCGCTCATGCGTGTAAATGCACGCGATATCAGCAGCCGAGGGAGCATCATGGTTCAGATGGCATGTGGAATTCCTCGATATCACATTACTCCACTGCGCTGTCGTTAGGAAGTTCGCAGGAAAGTTCCCGGTATTGACCTTTGATGCCTCATTGGACAATGTGGTAGGCGAGACATTCAGATCTTCGTCGGTATAGCCCAGATCATCCTTTTCCTTGATGACAGTTGGTGCCGCGCTGACCCAATCCGGCGGCAAGTCGTCATTGTCCCGGCAACTTACAGCAGTTCCAAGTTGAATATCCGTCGCAGCATAAAGAAGATTGGAACTGCAATCATGAGGAGATCCGTCCCGAGTGTAAGACCATTTTTTGCTGCCACCACTAAACGCCCAAGCTCCCTTCCATCCGGATGCCTGTGTTCCATTCATGGAAACACTGCCTCCAAACTTGAAGTGTCCGTTCAAGGCCGACTGGGCTGTTGCTTTCCAGAAGACATCCCCTGTGAATGTATTGTCGTGGCCATTGTTCGAGGAAAAGCCGTTCATGAGAACACTCCGCTTCCCAACCGTAACGCCTTCGAAATTTCCACCGCTCTTGACAGCTTGCGAGAAATAAGCATCCCCATCGATATTGACTCTCACAAGGTCTATGCCCGCACTTGTCGCATCATGCCGAAAGGTGTTGGTGACATTCGCGTAATAGAGAGCATCGTCTGTCGCCCCAGCATTCTTCACGAATAGGGAGCCGTAAATCTGTTTGAGCTTCGAATCGGTCGTGATTCCAACGCCACTGTTCAGCCACACGCGCGAATTGTTCGTCGAAGCAAGTCCCACCGTCACATTCCCTTGGGTCTGGAATCGGCAGCTATTCACCAGCAGATCCTTGTAAACAACCATGTCCGCATTGCTTGTTCCAGTGCAGCCATTAAAAATCATGCTTCCTTCAACGGTCAATGTATTGTCTAGATTTAAAGTCCCATTCAATACTAGATTCTTTTTGAAATCCGCAGTCCGACCATTTAATGAAAAATCACCTTTAATCACTGAATTTTCCAAAATCATCATATCGCTATTCAGTTTCACATTTCCTTCCGAGCGAATTCGAGTGACCGAAGATCCCGAAGCCGCCTGGAGCGTCAGAGTTCCACCTCCGCTGTAGATTCCCCCCGATATATTGAGGTTCATATTGAGGCCATCGCTGTGCATGCCTCCTGTCGACAGGATCGCATTGCTTGGCCCATGACTTGTCGTGCTTTGAATGCTATTGAGACCCGTCATCCGATACGTTGCAACAGCAGTATGAACATCCCCGTTGCGTCCTCGGCCCGTCGACTCCAATGTGATGTCAAGCGTCGATGCATTAGCGCCAACTCCCTCGACACCAAGGATGCGCACCTTGCAAGAGGATTTGTCGCTTCCCAACGATGTGGTGAAGCCTGGGTCGGTGCTGGAAAGCGACAAGGTGGGAGCACCGAAGACAATCCACTCCTTGACCGATCCTGTTGATACAGATGCCTGGAAATCACTGATCAACGCCACCAGATCTGCGTCGGAGCGTCCCAGTTGGGCCACCGCCATGTTGAGTCCAGCGATGGCTGTCATGCGCTGCGATTTCAAATCCACGGCACTGCCGCTCTGATCCACATCGCCCTTGGCCAAGTTGAGCCCGATGTAGCCAAGCAGGGACAGGACCACGATCACACCCAAGACCACGAACATGGCCACACCACGGGAATGCTTCGATCCGATTGCGGTTCTAGAGTCCATTGTTCACCATCGGGATGATGCGTTCAAAATTGAGGAGCTCATTGCGGTTTTTCGACTGCATCTTCAAGCGAATGGCCTGAATCGTCTTGCGCTCCGCATCTGTGACGGTGTTCTGAAAAGCATACTGGCCCTTGTTGAGTCTCACGATTTTCAGACCGTTGATGGTAAGGGTCCGAGTGCTGCTCGATGCTTGTTTCAACTGAAAACCAATGCCAAAGAAGACCTTAGCATTCGATGAGGCGGGAGGAACGAGATCGTACTGGACCAGATGCGAGTTATCCGAGACAGGGCGAAAGGTGAATGTGTTGCCAACGAGCACACCATTGACATCGTAGAACCCACCCGTCACGAACTTGCTGGTAGGCTCAGTTGTCGTGGATGCAAGTCCATTGACTCCGTCGAAGAAATCACTGTTCGCAGTGACCGTAAAAGAAATACGGTATGTGTTCTTGTCGTCAAGCAGTTCGGAACGGGCACCATCAGAGGCATTTCCAGAAGCTGTCAAAGGCTTTTCCAAGTACACGACCTTCACAACCTGACCAGTGGTGTTGCTGATAACCCAATCCGTTCCGGAGTTGGCGACGGTGGCATTTTGCTGCAACCACACAGGAGACCCCGCAAACGTCGTCGTCGCCGGCTCTAGCAAGATGTCGTTCTTCTGGAGCACACCATATTCCAAGGAAAATTGGTCGACATTTTCCAGGAATGGCGCCCAATCCGAAGCCTTCAAGGCGTTGGCCGGAACACTTGGATCCTTGGGCTTAGCTTGGCGGTATACCGTCTTGCTGCCATAATCATACTTGTATCCAACGGTCCAAATGTCGTTGGGGCAATTCAGGGCCGTCCCACTCCCACTCCCGGGATTGTAGAATCGCATTTCGAAATCAACGTTCCCCGTCGCGGAAGTGTGGGTATAGATGCTCGAGGACGGTGCTGGGTCGAACGAGGCTCCGGTCGTTCCGTACAAAGCTTCGGAGCAGAACGTCGTGGTCAGGATCCGTGTGGAGGCAGGAATGCTGGCATTCGTACGATACCCGGTATTCTTGATCTCCTCTTCCAGGATCCGCATGCCTTCGCGGGCATCGGATTGCAGCCGGACCTTTTCGCGGGTCACGGTGTAGTTCTTGTGTTCGCCTCGGAGCACTTGGATCGCGATGAAGACGACGATTCCGCAGAGGATCACCGCCACCAGCAGTTCGATCAACGTCAATCCACGCCTCATGGCAACACTCCGTTCAAAACACTCTCGTGACTCTTCCCACCCACGGTCCAACCGACTTTGATCTCAACCTTGTTGCCACCGACTGCCACCGGTGAAGCGCCTGTAGACATCAAAGCCGTCTTTGTCCACGTCACGGTGTATGTCTGCCCGTCGAGGACTTGCGGTGTTGCCGTCCTAGTGCCAGTAGGTACCTTGGTCGGCGGCAGCAATGAAAGTGAATCGTAGATGTGCTGACCAAATGCGGCAGCATTCTCGAAGCGCAAGCTGCTGACCTGCGCCTTGCGAGATCCAACAACCAATACTGTCAATCCAGGCAATGCAATCGCCAAGATGATCACAGCCACCAGCACTTCCAGGATGGTGTATCCGGCAGCTTTCCGCATCACCTCACCTCCCACTGTCCGCCCATGAAGCGCAGGAGCTTGGGCTGCAGGTTCTTGTTGCGGTCAAAGACGATGGCATAGGCACGAGCAGTGGAACGCGTGGAATACAGATGAATCCCACCAGTTTCCATATCGCCAACGGTCCTGCCGCAGAATTCCACCCCATCCGACCACGTTTCGGTTCCGGAGGTTGCATTCGAGCATGCGCCTGCAGCGCTCGCCGCCGTACCGTTGCCAGCTTCCATACCACTGCCATCGATGGAATTGAGGCCAGCCACCACCGTAGCCGCAGCTGTCGTGGCATGCGAAGACGCGATATTGGATCCACTGTATGCGCTACTCGCAAGCAGCCCTCGCGTCACCGCAACGCCAGCCACTCCGGAGCGCTTGGCTGGAGTGATGATGTTGTTGGAGGTCGCATCGACCTCGTAGATGTCCCACGAAAGACGGGTCGAGCCTTGCACGGTTGTGGTCCCAAAGACCGCCCGACAGTGCCTTCCCGTCTTGATCGCCTGGGTCCGTGCCCATTGGATATCCTGATAAAGCGCGTTCGCGTCGCCGTCGAGCTGGTTTTCTCCCGTGATCGCGAGGAACTTGGGCACGGCCATGGCCGACAAGATGCCGATGATCACCACCACCACCAAAAGCTCGACCAAGGTGAAGGCGCGACGCAAGGATTGCGCCCTGGGTCTGGGAGATACGTGCATGGCTAGAATCTACTTCCATCCTCACATCCACAGGCATCATCCTCCAACAAATGCTCTCAATCTGGATTCTCCCGGATCCCACTTCCACTCCGGCATGCGAAACTACTTTCCCGGACCCATGAAGCACGTCGTCATCGCCATCGGTCTCCTGAGCGTCCTCCTACTTTCCAGCTGCCGCGACAAGGAAACCGCCGCGCCTGCCGCCCAAACCCAAGCGGTGATCGGGGAAGACGGACGCTACGACTGCGGCGACACTTCCATCAGCGCCCCGGAAGGCGCCCAGTGGGCCATCCTCAAGCGCGGCTTCGGGCTGGTGAGCCTGGACAACCGCGACTACCCCACCGGCAACTACGAGGTGCGGATGGTCCGGCGCGAGCCCTCGGGACCGGAGCTCTTCCTGCACCTCACCCGCTTGGCCGGGCGCGACCGGATGGAGCTGGTGCGGCCCCGCAACGGCACCTTGCATGCCGACTTTGTGGAGAAAGCCCTCAAGAACGGCACCACTCTCCCCGATCTTTGGACTCCTGGCACCGCCCTAGACACCTTCGTGCTGGCCGATTCCCTCACCGCCCGCGCCGTTGCCCTGATCGAATCGCGCGGTTTGACAGGCATCACCTCCATGCGCCGCTGCGACACCACCACGCATGCCCCGTCCCCTCTCGAGGAAGCCATTTTCGTGATCGACTTGAAGGGCGCCAAGGTGCGCCGCACCGCCGTCCTGCGACCAGGCCACTACGACGACACCTTCTGGAACGACCTGCAGAAGCTCTTCGATGCCCCCGGACTCAAGAACCCGGGGCCAGGCTTCTGATCAGACCAGCTTGAGGCGTTCTTCGGGAGAGAGGAGCGTGATCAGGCGGACGGCGAAGTGGTTGTTCACCACCACCACTTCCCCCTTGGCCACAAAGCGCCCGTTGATGCGCACGTCCACCGATTCGCCCGCCAGCCGATCCAACTCGATGATCTGATCGACCTGGAGATTGATGAGTTCCCCCAGACTGAGCCGGGCATTGCCCAGCACCAGGTTCACAGGAACCTGGATGTCCTGGAGCTGCTCAAGGTCCAGGGTCCGGCGCATGGATCTTCGGTACGTGGTTTCCACCTACCTAGTTTAGCGCTTATTCCCGCCGCGTGCACGTGTTCCTGAAAAACATTTTCCCGGGCCGTTCTTTGCAACTCTCTACCGTCCCGAGACGTGCGCTCGGCGTCGGAGCAGGCGGTGACGACCGCGGACATCCTGCCAGATCGGATCGTAGCTCAGGACGACCAGAATCAGCGCCAAGGGGACCGTGCTCACGTAGCCCAGGTACTTGAAGCCGTTGGCTCCGACCAAGCCCCCGAAGAGAAACGAGCACACCAGGCTGAGCTGGATGCGCACCTTGCGACGGTCACTGCGGACCGGCGCGTGCTCGTGCGAATGGTTGGCATAAAGGAATTTTCCCAGCTGGATGCCCAGGTCCGTGATCAGGCCGGTCACGTGGGTGGTACGGATCTCGGCGCGGGAGATCTTGGTGATGACGGCGTTCTGGAGCCCCATCAGATAAGTGAGCACCAGCATGGTCATGGGGATCCTGAAGGCGGCCCGATCGTCCAGAGTCGCCCCGGCCAACCCAAAAAGCAGCAGAAACAGCGCCTCCAGCAGCAGAGGCAGGGCAAAGAGGCTGTGCAGACGGCGGCGTCGAGCCCAGTGGACAAGCAGCGTGGTCGTGGCGGCCCCGAACACGAAGGTGCAGATGGCAAGGCCGGCCCCCAAAGCAAGGATTCCTTGCCCCACCGCCAGGGAATCGGGGATGCTGGAGAGAAGCCCCGTCATGTGGGAGGTGTACCGCCCCACTGCCAAGAAGCCACCGGCATTGGTCGCTCCCGCCACGAAGGCAAGAGCGATGCCCAGGAGGACGTTGCGGCGGTTCGTGCGGCGGTCCGAGACCAAACTGCGATGGAACCACTTCATGTCGACCTCCTTTCCTGCGCCATGGGTGGCGCTGGAGGCAAGATTAGCTTCCCAAGCCCATTGGCGATCGAAGGTTCTGCGAGAGAATCTCCATTGCGGCATCGCCACACACTAGGACATCCATGTAGGAAGAGGCTGAAGGCCCTGTATCAGTCTTCCCGAAAGTTCGGCAGCCATTTCCTGAGCATCGCCTTCAGCACTTTCATGCTCAGCGGCTTGGTCAGGAAGTCGTCCATTCCGGCCTGCAGGCACAGCTCCCGGTCTTCCTGGAAGGCATTGGCGGTGAGTGCGACGATCAACACCGCGTGATCAAGCACGGCACTGGCCGGATCCCGAATCGTCTGGGTGGCCTCATATCCGTTCATTGCCGGCATCTGGCAATCCATCAGGACCAGGTCGTAGCGGTTGGACTCCAGCGCTAGCACGGCTTCCTGGCCGTCCAACGCCACATCCACCTTCAGTCCCAGACGCGACAGCATGCCCACCGCCACCTTCTGGTTGGTCAGGTTGTCTTCCGCCAACAGGATCCGCAGCTCACGCGGATCAGGGGATTGCGCCTCCTTGTCTGGAAAGCTGGAACGCTCATCGCTTGCCGGATCGGGAACCACATCGAATTCCCCGCTGAAGCGGAACGTCGAGCCATCCCCCTCACGACTCTCCAGCTCCATGCTCCCTCCCATCAGTTCCACCAGCTGCCGGGAAATCGAAAGCCCGAGGCCGGTGCCGCCGAAGCGGCGCGAAGTGGACGCATCGGCCTGGGTGAAGCTCTCGAAGATGGTGGCCTGGACGCTTGGAGCGATGCCGATTCCCGTGTCGGCAACCACAAAGCGAAGCATCGCGCGCCCATCCCGCGTCCCCACGCATTCCACTGCAATGCGGATCTCGCCGGCATGTGTGAACTTCAGTGCGTTCCCGCCCAGGTTGAGCAGGATCTGCCGCAAGCGCCCCGGATCCCCCGCCAGATACGTCGGGACATCGGGTGCGACAACGCAGTGGAGATCCAGCCCCTTGCTCTCGGCCCTGGTCTGGAGCAGGAACGAAATGTCCTCCAGCAGCTCGCGCGGCTGGAACACGACCCGATCCAGGACCATCTTGCCGGCTTCGATCTTGGAAAAATCCAGGATGTCATTGATGATGGAAAGGAGCGCCTCGCCGCTGGAGCGGATGCTCTTGGCATATCGTTGCTGTTCCTCATTCATCGGAGTGCCCATCAGGAGCTCCGTCATCCCGACCACCCCATTCATGGGAGTGCGGATCTCGTGGCTCATGTTGGCCAGGAAGTGGCTCTTGGCTAGACTGGCACGACTGGCTTCCAACGCCTTCTCCTGCGCTTCGACGGACGCCTCCTCCATACCGATCGCAGAGATCTTGAGGTCCAGTTCCACTCGTCGAAGCTGGGTGATGTCCGTGATCACGGCATAGACTTCCACCACCTCCCCGTGCTCGTCGAACTTCGGATGGGCATCAATCATGGCCCAGCGCATCACGCCCTCGTCGGGATGGAAGGTGCCGAGGATGGTCTCCAGGACCGGTTGCTTGCGCGTGATCGCAAGCAGGGCAGGCTGCTCCTCACGGGTGAAATCGCTGCCGTCTCCTCGGACGGTGATCCAACGTTCTGGAAGCGGCTCCAATCCCTGCAACTGTGCTAGACCAAGGCCCAGAAGCCGTTCAGCCGCTGAATTGGCAGACTGGATCTTGCCGTCTCCCCCGTAGACGATCACTCCTTGGCTCATGCTTTCGTAGAGGTTGCCCAACCGTTCCTGGGCCTTCCTGACCTTCTCTTCCGCCTGCACGCGTTGGGTGATGTCGGAGATGTTTCCGACCATGCGCAGGGGAGCTCCGGCCGCATCCCAAGCCACCACCTCCCCTCGATCCTCCACCCAAGCAATCTCGCCGTCGGTGCGCACGATGCGATGGATGCTGCGGTAGGTCGCCGCCCCCGCAAGGGCATCCTGGATCGCGTCCAACATCCCGGCCCGGTCCTGCGGATGCAGGGCATCCATCATCTGTCGCTCCGTGATGGTGGTCTGGTCGTCCGTAAACCCCAGCAACCGGATCATGCTGTGGTTAATCTGCACGTTCCCGGTCGTCAGATCCCAGTCCCAGATGCCATCTCCCGTGACATCCTGGGCGTACTTCAGACGCTCGTGCAGCTCGAAGAGTTCCCGCGTCCGCTCGCGCACCAACGATTCGGCACGTACCCGCTCCCACAGAGTGACCGTGGCGACATAGGCGAACAAGGCGGAAAGTACGCTACCAAGTAACAGGACCCACAGGTCCGCATGCCCCATGTTGTCTTTACGGAACGCATCGCCCGGCGCAACCTGGACCAGCCAGGTGCCATCGCCTTGCCGGATCAGCTGCAGATGGCGAATCTGTCTCCCCCAATCGATGCTGCCGGGACGCGGCTCGTAGGAGGCCAGCATCCTGGGAGACCCGTAGTCCGTCACGTCCTCGATCCGGATCCCCATCCGGTCCTGGGCCAGGCTACGCAGATAGGTGCCAAGGAAGCTGCGGAACCGGAAAGCTTCGGGCTCCTCGCGAAGACGCGACGGATGCCAACGCAGCACATCGATCAGGCTCGTGACCACCTCCGTGCCCTGATGCCGAACCGCAAGCAGGTAGGAGTCGTTCTCCAGCCGTCGCATCTCTCGCGTGGCAAACAGCGTCATGGACTCGCCAATGCCAAGCACCAGCACCGGGATCAGGATCCATATCTTCCCGTCCTTTCCTCCCGAAGCCTCCAGGGAGGCTTCGAATCGCCTGCGCATCCGGAAGGCAAAGCCCATGCCGCACCAGGCAAGCAACGAGAACAGGCCGGCCTTCCAGCGTTCCCAGCGCACTTCGCGGGCAAAGCGGGCAGCATCCAAGTCCGCGCACAGCACTGCAAGGAGTCGACCGTCCTGGGGATGGCGGATAGGCTCGCAGGCCGAGATCCAATCGCCCCACCGGTCCCGATACGGACCTTCCATACTTGGCTGAAGATCTTTGAAGACATGGGCAAACGATTCTCGCACCTCGGAAAAGACCTGCCCGGGCGGAGACTCGTCCGGGCTGCCGTGCCTCTCAGAGTCCAGTAGGAACACGATGTCAGGCCCCTGCCTGCGCAGCAGGTAGAAGAACCGGACCTCCGGTGCCGTGACCAATTGGGCCTGGAGCTGCCTCTTTACCCGCCAATAACCGGGCCTTGCCGTGTCGCCCGGGGCAGCCTCCAGCTGGGCCATTTCCTCGATCGGAAGAGTGCGCGCCACGTCGCGAACCAGCGTGATGAAGTGACGCTTGCGCGAATCGACCTCACGGCGTCCGTACCAATCGACGAACCAGACATTGAGCAGCACGAGGATGACCAGCGCTCCACGTTCCGACCATGTCCTTCCATGCAGGCGCAACCAACCCGCCGCCTGTCGTGGCCTATTCTCCATGAAGCCAATGCTACCACACCCCGAAGCTCCATGTCCAGAATGCAAAGACCTGCGCGATCGGGTACGCATTTTCACTAGTTTGCCCTCCTTGACCATGCCCAACGAAGACATGTACGACGCCACTGGCTGGTGCCTTGCCCTTCCCGACGGCTCGCGCCTGCGGGTACCCTCCTGCGGACTCCTGATCGGCAGGAGTTCGGGTTGCGATCTGGTGCTGGACGACCCGGACCTCTCGCGACGGCATCTGCTCCTGGTCTTCATGGCCGGTCACCCCTGGGCCATCGACCAAGGCTCTTCCAACGGCACGCTCCTGGACGGCCTGCCCATGCAGCGAAAGCGGCTGGGCGACCGGCACGCCATCCTGATAGGCTCCAGTGAATTGCGGTGGGAGGCCAGCGAAGCGGATTCGGAGCCCTTCCCGGACGACCTGGGCCGCCAATGGCAGGGTTGGCGCGACTGCATGCGTTCGGGGAAGTTCTCCAAGCTCGGCCCAGAAGCTCTGCGCCGCCTGGGTGCCGCCGAAAGCGTACGGATCTCCCCTCACGGGGGCTTGGCCCTGTCGTGGAACGACCCGCTGGGATCCGAATCGCTGGGCCCCTGGCGGAAACTGCTTTTGGAAGCAGCCTTGCAGGAGGCACCTGCTAGGTGAGTGGAGCGGGAATTGACAGATTTCGCCAAATGTTGCTGGCACACCCGTCTCCTGCAATGATAGAGTGCAGTTAGATGTCCCAGATGGAACAATTGTGGACCGAATACCGGGAGACGGGCTCGCGGGTCGCCAAGGACAAGCTCCTGGCCGAATACGCCTGTCTTGCCCGCTACACAGCCCAGCGCATGGCAGTGAACCTCCCCCCGGAGGTGGAACTGGGCGACCTCATCGGCGCCGGGGTCTTCGGACTCATCAAGGCCGTGGAGACCTTCGATCCCGGTCGCGAGGCCAAGTTCGAGACCTACGCCACCTGGAAGATCCGAGGCGCCATCCTGGACGAGCTGCGTCAGCTGGACTGGGTTCCCCGCAGCGTGCGGCAGAAGACCCGCGACCTGCAGAAGGCCTACGCGCACCTGTCCAACGTGCTGGGACGTATGCCCTACGACGACGAGGTGGCCGAGCATCTCGAGATGCCGCTGGCCGAGTTCGAGGAGATGCTGGCCGAGATCGCACCGACCACCATCCTTTCCATGGACGAGGCGCTGGGCCGCGACGGCGAGGGCAATGCGGTGCTGGTGTCGGAGATCGTGGCCGATCCCGAGGCGTTGGAATCCTTCGACGAGCTCACGCGTCAGCAGATCCGCAAGACACTGCGGGAAGCCATCGCCCAGCTCCCCGAGAAGGAACGCCTGGTGCTAGCTTTGTACCACTACGAGGAACTGACCTTCAAGGAGGTGGGTGCAGTGCTCAAGCTCACCGAGTCGCGCGTGTGCCAGATCCACAGCAAGGCCATCGTGAAGCTGCGCTCGCGGGTCGCCCAGAAGCTCAAGGACTGAAGGAAGCTACTTCTCGAGCTCGAGCGCGCAACCGTCGCCTTCCGGTTCGCCCGGATTGATCTCAACTCCCTTGCGCATCCCGTAAAGTGCCTTCTGAATGCGGTATTCGCCGCCTTCGTCCATGGTCTCGGCCGGGGCGCTGTAGCGCAGCGTCCCATGCGAGTCGGTCAGCAACGCCCACGGGACGCGCCGGATGCGGTGCCGACGGGCCAGCACGCGGGTCGAATCGAAGACGAAGGGGATGCGGATGTTGTTGTCCTTGACCCAGGCGCGGAAGTCCTCGGCGCTGAAGTCCTGCCCCCGGGAGACTGTGCCGACCAGCACCAGACGGGTGCTGTCGTTCACCACAGAACGGTCCAGATCCTTCAGAAGGCCGTGGTCCTGCGCAGCCTCCCGCACCATCTCGCAGCTGGGATCCAGCAGGATGAAGACGGTGGCCCTACCTTTCAGTTCCGTCGTGTCGGATTCGTAGGGGCGGAAGGTCAGTCCCTCGAGGAAGGCGCCTACGACCGGCCTGGATGCGCAGCCCGAAAGGCCCATAGCCAGCAGCACGGCCACGGACAGGCCCCCCGCGCACCTCATCGCAGCTCCAGGCCGATCGGGCAGTGGTCCGATCCCATCTGGTCCGGCTCGTGCCAGCAGCGGCGCACCCGAGTCCAGGTCGCCTCGTCCACCGCCGCGTAGTCGATACGCCAGCCGTGGTTGCGCTCCCGCACTCCCGGCCGGTTGGACCACCAAGTGTAGTGACCCTTCTCGTCGGGATGGAAGCGCCGGAAGCAGTCCGCGAAGCCCGCATCGAAGTACTCGGACAGTTTCTGTCGTTCCACCGGCAGGAAGCCGATGGAATTCTTGTTGCCCACCGGATCGGCGATGTCGATGGGATGGTTGCAGATGTTGTAGTCCCCCAGGAACGCCACCGAAAGGCCTTGTGCCACCATCTCCCCGTGCCACAGCCGAGCGCGCTCCCAGTAGGCGAGCTTCATGGCAAAGGCCTCGGCGCTCTTGCCACCGTTGGGGACGTAGGATCCGATCACGCGCAGGTTGTCCACGGCCACCGTCACGACGCGCCCCTCGCGGTCCACGTCCTCCATCCCGATTCCGGTGGAGAACTCCACCTTGCCCAGCGAGTCGCGCACCCAGGCGGCCACGCCCGAATAGCCCTTCTTCTCGGCCGACAGGAAGAAGCTCCGGTAGCCGGGCATGTCCACGAGGTCGGCATCCAGCTGGTGCGGCTCCGCCCGCAGCTCCTGGATCAGGACGATGTCGGCATCGCTGCGCGCGAACCAGTCGCGGAAGTGGGTCTTGGCGCAGGCGCGCAGTCCGTTGACGTTCCAGGAAAGAATCTTCACAGTGCTGCCAAGGTATCAAATCGCGGCGACCGCAACGCGATCGGGATCAGATCCTGAAGGCACCCACAGAGACCTCCAGGCGATCGGAGATCGCACCGAGCACCTTGGCCTGTCCTGCCACGGCACCGGAAGCGTCCCGCAGCCCTTGGCCCTTGGCCTGGATGAACTCGATCTCCTCGCGGATCCGTCCCACTTGCCGGTTGCCGTCTTCCAGGCTCACGCTGACTTCCCGCGATCCGCCCAAGGCCTGGGAAATGTTCGCGGAAATCTCCCGGGTGGTGGCCGACTGCTCCTCCACAGCGCTTGCGATGGCCTGAAAGCTCGCGTCCAGCTCTTGGATATTCTCGTTCACCGAAGCGATCCCTCCTGATACCAGCCGACTGGAGGCACGGATCGCCTCCACCCGCTGCCGGATAGACTCGGTGGCTTCCGAGGCTGCTTTGGCCAGCTCCTTGACCTCGCCCGCCACCACCGCAAACCCCTTGCCCGCTTCTCCGGCGCGCGCCGCCTCGATGGTCGCGTTCAGGGCTAGCAGCTTGGTCTGCTCCGAGATCTCCACGATCGCCTCGATGACCGAACCGATCTCGTGCGAGGTGCGGCTCAGCTCCTCCATGCTCCGCATCGCCAAGGTGGCCCCTTGCGCCGCCCCTTGGGATTTCCTGCGGGTCTCTTCCGCACTGCGAGCGATCTCCCCGATGCTTGCCGTCATCTGCTCGACGGCAGCGGACACGGAATTGAGGCTTCCGAATGTCTGCGTAGCGCCGCCCGCAATCTGCTGCAAGGTTCCGCTGGCTGCCCTGGCACCTGTCAGGACCTGTCCGGCAGCGGCATCGTTCTCGTCCGCCAACAACTTCAGTCGCACCGAGGTCTCGTGCTGTGCCCCGGCGTCGCTCTTGAGCTGAGTCGAATCCTTCTGGATCTCCCCGAGCGCCTGCCTCAATTGGGACATCACGCCATCCAAGCGCCTCTGCATCCGCCCGATCTCGTCCTGGGCCGCATCGACTTGGGGACGCACCCGGAAGTCGCCCTCACCCATGGCCGCGACTTGCTCCGACATGGCCAGGATCGGACGCACGATCCGTTGCGAAAGGGCAAGCGCACCTGCCAAGCCTCCCAACAGGACCAGCGCGACGCTACCTGCGAAGAGCAGGCGAAGTCGCGTGGCCTCCGATCGGGACTCCTCTTCGAGAGCCTGGATCTTGCCGTCAATCCGTCGCAGGAGAAGCTCGGAGGAGGCATCGACCTTCTTGCGCGCCAGATGCCCGGCTCCACTTTTCATGCTATTCTTCCCGTAACCCGGATCGTCGGCAGCGGACTTCTCACGGATCGCCATCACCTCCGAGGCATACTCCTTGAGCGCCTCCCGCAATGAGGCCGTGGCCACGGTGGCGGAATCGTCCACTCTCAAGGAGTCCACGTCCAATGCGCGCACCAGGGAATCAATGGCCCTCAAGTTCGCTTCCAGGTCACCGCCGACCTTGGCCGATTCCTCCGGCAGCAGCAGCAGTTTGTACACGTCTCCCCGCAGTTTGAACAACTGCTTGTGGACCCTGAGCGTGAGACTCAAGGGTTGGAGCGCATTGTCGTGGATGCGATTTTCGCGTTCAAGTACCCGATCCATGCCAAGCCAAGCCACCAGTGCGATCCCAGCAGCACCAGCCTGCAATCCGCCGACCAGCAGCAGCAGCTTGGCACGAACCCCGAATCGATCCAGAAATGCGAACATGTGCGACCTCCCCTGTTTCGATGGCAGACTATCACAGGGAAGCATTTTCGCGCAAGACATTTCCGAACCACTTCCATGCGCCACACAGTTCATCCATTCCAGTTGAGACCCGCAGCTCGAAAGAATCAACGGCACGAGAGACTGCATCGTTCGGAAATGAATCGGGACTCTTGAGCGGAGCTGGTCGGTATGTAGATTCAGGACCCGATTCCCGAGGGACGCAACCTTGGACAAAGCCCGCTGGAGATACTGTGATGGCAACGGACAGTCTGGATCTCGACATCGGCGTTCGCGTGTCTGCGGCGCGGCACCTGGCCTGCCTGCAACACCGAGGTCCCTACATGGGCGACGTGGTGCTCTTCGAAGGGCTGTTTGCCCGCCTTGAGGATTGGGTCGATTCACAGGGGCTGGTCGGAGCACAACAGGATCGGGTCGCGGTCTTCCACAACGACCCCGAACTCACTCCACCCGACAAGCTGCGAATGTCCGTGGGCCTTTCCGTTCCCGAAGGGACGCCGATGCGGGATGGGTTCGTGGCACTCTCGGTCCCTGCGGGAACGTATGCCGTGGCGACAGGGCGCATGCACTTCGCCCGCCATGCGCAGGCCTGGTGGATCCTCATGGGGGAATGGCTTCCGCACAGCGGATGGAAGCCCGCAGCCGGTTGCTCCTTTGAGGTGGTCAACCAAGCTCCCGCCGACCTCGACGGCATGCACCATGCCGAACTTTGGGTGCCAGTGACCGCCGTACAGGCCCCCGACGCTCGCAGGTGAACCGCGCGTCCCAAACCTTCACTGCCGAGCCTCGCAGGCATCCACGGCCTTGCGATAAAGAGGTTTCGCCACTGGCTTGACAGAATCCGTCAATCGCGACCAGCGGTCCTCGACCAAGGAGCGATACCACCCACGGCCCTCGTCGAACCCCAGTCCCCTGACCTTGCCTGCGTAATGGAGCCAGTAGGCGGGGCGCGCCATCTGGGAAAGGGCATCCGCATGCGAGAGGCAGGCGGCCTCCGGACCGTAGGTCCCGGACGGGACGGGGACAAGGTGGAGCTGCGCGCAGGCAGACACCTCGACGGCCTGTTCCTCGGAAAAGCCATGATCCCGCAAGATATCGGCGGTACGGATGGCACCCAGCGTGTGGTGTTCCGCCACCTTCGAGAAGTCCTCGATGGCGGAAATGTCATGCAGGATCGCGGCAGGCAGGACGATGCCGAGGTCGGCGCCGAAGAGCGGGGCCAACTGGCGGCAGAAGTCCTCAACTACTAGCACGTGCTCGCGGAAGAAGTCCGATCCGATGCGGCTGCCGGGATCGCGACACGCCGCCTCGACTAGGTTGCGTAGGATGGGCAAGATGGCATCCAGAAGGGAGCCATCGTAGGAGCGGATGGTGCGATCGGGTGTGTTGCTGATGTCCATGGACAGAAGATCACTCATCTCCGACGGGAACGCCAATCGCATGATTGGATAGGGGGCATCGGAAAAACGGATGGCCACAGTTCCGCGATTTGGGCCTTCGCTGAGGTATCCTTCCGACACGATGGAACTCTACCAGCTGCGCACCTTCGTCGCCGTGGCCCAGGAAGGCAACCTCTCCCGCGCCGCCCGCGAGCTTGCCGCCAGCCAACCGGCCGTGAGCGCCCAGATCAAGGCGCTGGAGGAGGAGCTGGGGGTGCCGCTCTTCGACCGTTCCCCCAAGGGGATGGCCCTGACACCGCTCGGAGCGCACTTACTGGACGAGGCGATCAAGGTGCTGGAGGCCTCGGAGGCCATGCGCGAGGCGGCCCGGCGGCTGCGCGGGACCGTAGAAGGCCCGGTCAAGATCGGTGCCCTCTCGGATCCGGCCGTCCTGCGGCTCGGACAGATCCTGACACTGGCGCAGGAGCTCCATCCCGGGCTTACCCCGCAACTCGTCCATGCGACCTCCGGGAACCTGCGGCGCGACCTGCTGGCCGGGAACCTCGACTGCGCCTTCATCCTGGGACCTTCAGAAGAATCCCTGGAACGACGCGAGCTACTTCCGATGCGACTGGTGGTCGCATTGCCCCCGACGGCCGATGCCGGAATGGACTGGGACAGAATCTGTCAATTGCAGTGGATCGGGACACCGCCCGGATGCCCGTTCCAATTGCTGGGAAAGGCTCTGTTCGCAAGACTGGGGAAGGCTCCGGACCGCACCTTCCAGGTGGACTTCGAGCGCACCATCGTGGAGATGGTCGCCGCCGGACTGGGTGCAGGGATCCTGCGCGAGGACACCGCGCAGTGGGCGCAAGGAAAGAGCATGTGCCGGATCTGGGAGGGCGAGGCGATCGAGACCGGATTCGCCCTGGTCTGGCGTCGGGACCAGGGCGATACCCCAGTCGTCAAGGCCTTGCGCGAACTGGTCGATCAAGTGTGGCCTCTCTCAAAAGCGCAGCTGCCGTAGACGCTCGGCCAGAATCGGCAGGCCTTGCAAAAGCGCGTCCACCAGACAGGAGCCGACCACGGTCAAGTCCACGCAGCCACCGAGCGCGGCAATGTCCCGAGCCGTGGAAATGCCGAAACCTGCTGCCAAGGGAAGGGAAGAAACTCTGCGCAGCGCGGCAACGCGGGCCTGCACGTCGGCCGGATCGGCCGCGCCGGAGCCCGTGATGCCGGTGCGGGTGACCAGGTAGGCGAAGCCATCGGCCTCGGACAGAATTTGTCTGGCCCGTTCCTCGGGCGTGGTCGGCGCGAGCATCCGCACCAGATCGATCCCAGCAGCGCGGGCAAGAGCCGCCCAGGAGGCCGCGTGCTCCAGCGGCTGGTCCACCACGATCAGCCCATCCACCCCGCAACGGCGTGCATCCTCGAAGAATGCCTCCGGACCGTATTGCAGCAGCGGATTGGCGTAGCCCATCAGGATGATGGGGATCTGGGCGTGCTCGCAGCGCAAGGCTTCGACCAGCTCAAGCGTCCTTGGCAAGGTCTGCCCGGCCCGCAGTGCACGGGCATGGGCATCGGCGACCACAGGGCCGTCTGCCACCGGATCGGAGAAGGGAATACCGACTTCCAAGAGATCCGCCCCTCCTGCCACCAGCGTGCGGAAGGCCTGCAGCGAGGTCTCCGGGTTCGGATCCCCCGCCACCAGGTAGGTGCCCAGGCCGGTGCGGCGTTCCCGGCGGAGCCGGAGGAAGAGTTCGTCGATCCTTACGTTCATACATGCACCTCCGGATGGGAAAGGACGGTCTCGAGATCCTTGTCGCCCCGACCGCTGAGGCTTGCCACGACCACTGAACCCGGTGCCAAGTCGGGCGCGAGCCGCCGCACGAAGGCCAGGGCGTGGCTCGATTCCAGCGCGGGCAGGATCCCTTCGCGGCGCGCCAGCCAGTGGAAGGCCGACAGGGCCTCGCGGTCGGTGGCCGCCACGTAGCTGGCCCGGCCGCATTCCTTGAGGAAGGAGTGTTCCGGTCCCACGCCTGGATAGTCAAGGCCCGCCGAGACGGAATGGGCGTCGGCCACCTGTCCGTCGGCGTCCTGCAGCAGGTAGCTGAGGTTGCCGTGCAGGATGCCGGGGCGTCCGCCCGAGAGGCTAGCCGCGTGCAGGCCGCTTTCCAGGCCCTTGCCGCCCGCCTCGACCCCGTAGAGGCGCACCGTTGCATCGGTCAGGAACGGATGAAAGAGGCCGATGGAGTTCGAGCCGCCGCCCACGCAGGCCACCAAGCAGTCGGGCAACCGTCCCTCCTCGGACAGAATTTGTCGTTGCGCCTCCTCTCCGATCACCCGCTGGAAGTCCCGCACCATGGTCGGGTACGGGTGAGGGCCCGCGCCGGTTCCCAGTAGGTAGTAGGTGTCCTCGGGGCGGGCGATCCAGTCGCGCAGCGCCTCGTTCATGGCCTCCTTGAGGGTGGCGGTTCCCGCCTCCACGGCCTGCACGCGAGCGCCCAGGAGCCGCATCCGCTCCACGTTGGGCCGCTGGCGCTCCATGTCCTGCCGTCCCATGTAGACGACGCACTCCATCCCGAAGCGCGCACAGACGGTGGCGGTGGCGACGCCGTGCTGCCCGGCGCCGGTCTCGGCCACCACGCGCAGCTTCCCCATCCGCTGGGCCAGCAGGATCTGCCCCAGGCAGTTGTTGATCTTGTGCGAGCCGGTGTGGTTGAGGTCCTCGCGCTTGAGGTACAGGCGGATTCCCAGTTCCCGGCTGCAGGCGGCAGCCAGGTAGAGGGGCGACGGCCTTCCCGTGAAGCGCTCGTGCAGGTGGCGCAACTGTTCCCGGAAGGCCGGATCCTGCTGCGCCTCCCGATAGCGTCGTTCCAGTACCTCAAGCGCCGGAACCAGCGTCTCGGGCATCCAGCAGCCTCCAAAGCGCCCGAACTGTCCGTTTTCCTCCGTATCCATCGCAACCTCCTTGTCTTGAATGGATTCAAGGATACGGTTCGGAATGCTCAGGGAAAATCGAGTTATCTTCTCATAAATCATGAATGAAACTCATGAATCGATGCCGTCCTTGAACGCTCTGCGCAGCTTCGAGGCCGTGGCCCGCACCGGCAGCGTCTCGAAGGCGGCGCAGTGGCTGTGCGTGACCCAGGGGGCCGTGAGCCACCAGACGGCCCAACTGGAGGACTGGCTGGGCGTCTCCCTGCTGCGCCGCGACGGGCGCGGGGTCGCCCTGACCGAGGCGGGCCGCGAACTGGCCGAGGCCGCCTCGGCCTCCTTCCGCCTGCTCTCCGAGGCCTGCGCACGGGTGCGCAACACGGGGGCGCGGGAGCTGCACTTGGCGGCACCGGGAAGCTTCCTGGCCAACTGGCTGATCCCTCGGCTCGGGGACTTCGAATCAAGCCATGCGGGCCTTTGCCTGCGCCTGCGCACCGACGGTGGGCTGGAGGAACTGCGGCACCGGCGCCTGGATGCCCTGGTGACCTGCGGGGGTCCCGCAAGCGCGGAAGGGATTGTCCGCATTCCCTTCGCGGCGGAACGGCTGGGCATTGTCTGTCGGAGGGAGGATGCGGCGGCACTGGCGTTCGGACAGGAGGCCAGGCGGCTGACCAAGCTCTCCTGCGGCACGCGGCCCGATGCCTGGAAGGACTGGAGCCGGGCCGCCAAGCGGACGGTGCGCGGCACCTCGCGGGCCTTCGATCATTTTCCCCAGATGCTCGAAGCCGTACGTGCCGGACTGGGTGTGGCCGTAGTCCCGGAACTCTTGGTCGAACGGGAGCTGCAGCGAGGCGAACTGGTCGCGCCGCTGGGCTTTGTCGCAAGCGGAGGCGCTTTTGCCATTTCCTTCCTGGAGGCCCGGGGCCAAGAGCCCGGGATCGCGGCGCTGGTCGCCTGGCTTTCAGGGCAAGCCAACGCATCGTAGGGTGCGCCTTGGAGAACTGAGCCTCCAGACGCGATTGCGATGAATCGGCGTGGTTTGCTCCGAGATGTCTAGATTTCTCGCATGCCAGCGACAGCCAAAACCGTCCTCGTATTCATGGGCGGATATTCCACCGAACACGATGTCTCCCTCAAGAGCGGATCCGGCGTGGTCCGTCAGCTCGACCCCGAGCTCTACCGCCCGTGGCCCGTGGTGCTCACGCGCGACCGCCGCTGGCGCTTTCCCAACGGCCCCCTGTCCCGCCAGGAACAGCTGACATTCCTGGCCAGCGACCACGACCTGGAGTCCGACGACGTGTCGGACGGCTGGGAGTGGACTGACTATCCCGCCATCGAGCGCCTGCGCACCGCCCACGGCGCCTTCCTGGCCCTGCACGGGGAATACGGCGAGGATGGCCGCATGCAGTCCCTGCTAGAATTCTACGGCATCCCCTACACTGGTTCGGGCGTGCTGGGATCGGCCTCGGGCATGGACAAGGCCCGCACCAAGGAGATCCTGTCCACCCGCGAGCTGCCGCTGGCCCCTTCGGTGGAGTTTCCCACCTGCATGGGAGCAGAGGCGCTGGCCGATGCCGCCTACGAATGGGGCGGCCTCCCGCTGGTCCTGAAGATCCCCACGGGCGGATCGTCCCTGGGCATGGGCATCGCCAAGACTCGCACGGAACTGGAACTACTGTGCCGGGACCTGTCCCAGCAGGGACGGCGGATCCTGGTGGAGAAGTTCGTCACCGGCCGCGAACTGACCTGCGGCGTGCTGGAAGGCGCACCGGCCCTGCCTCCCACCGAGATCAAGCCACGCTCGGGCGAATTCTTCGACTTCAAGTCCAAGTACCTTCCCGGCGGCTCGGAAGAGATCACCCCCGCCGACCTTCCCCCTGAGACCACCCGCAGGATCCAGGAACTGGCCCGCAAGGTCCACGAGACCATGCGCCTGCGCGCCTACTCGCGCACCGACTTCATCCTGACCGCCGACGGCCCGGTCATCCTGGAGGTCAACACCCTGCCCGGCCTGACCGAGACCAGCCTGATCCCGCAGCAGTGCGCCGCTGTGGGGATCTCGTACCGCGACATGCTCACCCTGATCCTGCGCCAGAGCTGGGATTCGTGAGCCTATTGCTGGCCCTGGACGCCTCGACGTCCAGCATCATGGTCGGACTCTACCGCGCCGACTCGGGACAGGAACTGAAAACGCTCGTGGCACCCGGTGCGCGCGGCGACACCCTCCCCGAGATGTTCCGACAGATCCTGTCAAATTCAGGGGCATCTGCCCACGACGTCTCTCGACTGGCATGCGGCGTCGGGCCCGGCTCCTTCACCGGCATCCGCGCCGCCCTGGCGGCGGCCCAGGGCCTGGCCTTCCGACGCCAGCTTCCGGTGACCGGCGTGAGCACCCTGCTTGCCGCCCTGTCGCACCCGACGCTGGAAGCGCAGACCGGCCGCACCCGCATTGCCTTGCTGGACGCCTACCGCGAGGAGGCCTTCGCACGCGCGCTCGCTCCTGGGCAGAGCGCCGTCTCGGGGGCTGGGAGCGATGTGCGCATCGGACGGGACGCCGTGGCGGGACTCTCCCCGGAGGCGATCGTCCTTTGGCATGGACGCGATGCGCTGGGCATTCCCGACTCGGCCCTGGACCTGATGGATTTCCTGCTTCCTTCCGGCATCGCGCGCCTCTCCCTGGCCGGCACCTGCGGGGAACCGGTGCCCAACTACCTGCGTGAAGCCGCTCCTGTGGAAGCCTTGCTGGCCCAAGGACGCACCCTGCCCCCTCTTTCCTGAAGGGACTCCGACATGCGCGAAAGCTGGAAACTAGAGGACGGTCGACCGGTCGCTTGCGAAGAGGGGGAGATCATCCTCTTCACGCAGCCCGATGCCGCCGAGAAGGCGCTCATCCAGGCGCAGTGGAGCATCGATGCCCACCTGCTGGAATCCTGCCTCGACGACGACGAACTGCCGCGACTGGAACTGGACGACGACTGGGTCGCCCTGGTCCTCAAGCGCCCGCGTCCCCACCGTTCGCAGGACGGCTTCCACTTCAAGGTGTCTTCGATCGGCATTTTCATGACCCAAGGCAAGGTCGTGGTAGTGTGCAACGAGGCCGTGGACATCTTCGCGGTGCGGCGCATGCAGGGCTGCCGCGACCTGCGGACCTATCTGCTCCTCCTGGTGTACCAGACCACCATCCACTTCCTGGAACACATGAAGGTGATCCGGATGATCGCCGACGACATCGAGAAGCGCCTGTCGCGCGCCGTAGAAAACCAGGGACTGATGAACCTGTACACGCTAGAGAAGGGCCTGGTGTATTACCTGAACGCCGTGAGCGGGAACCAGAGCGTGCTGGATCGCATCCGCCTGCAGTCCCAGAAACTGCGCCTGCGGGAGGACGACCTGGAGCTGCTGGAGGACATCGCCATCGAGAACGGGCAGTGCTACAAGCTGGCCGAGATCCAGTCCTCGATCCTTGACAACATGATCGAGACCCACGCCTCGATCTCGGGCAACAACCTGAACATCCTGATGAAGAAGCTCACGGTGCTCTCGGTGGTCTTCATGCCGTTGAACCTGCTGGCAGGCATCGGCGGCATGTCGGAGTGGAGCACCTTCACCCAGCACATCCATCCGGGACTGTCCTACTCCCTGGTGATGGCCATCATGGTCGGCGTGGGGTTCCTGACCTACAAGATCCTTGAGTGGACCGGGTTGGGCGACCGCAACCAGAACAAGCCCCGCCGCAGGAGCTGAAGCCATGGAAAACCAAGACCTGTTCCAATCAGCCGAGGGAAGCGCGGAGCTTGCCGCCCTGGAAGCGCGCCTGCGTCGGCTGGACGAGGCTTACTACCGCCAGGCAGCGCCGGAAGTCCCGGACCAGGAATACGACCGGCTGCGGGCGGAGTACGACCGGATGGCCCAGGACCTGGGCCTGGCCGAAACTGATCGTTACACTCGCACCTTGGGAGACGACCACAAGGACGGCTTCGAGACGGTGGTGCACGGACAGCGGATGCGCTCGTTGGAGAAGGCCGCCACACACCACGAACTGATGCAAGCCCGTACCGAAGACTTCCCCATCGACCAGGCCGTGCTCCAGGACGATTGGGAGAACCGCACCGCCTGGGGCAAGCTCACCGCCTGGGCGCGCCGCGTGAGCGCAAGCCAAGGCGTTTCTCCGGAGCAGCTGCCGCTGGTGGTGGAGCCCAAGATTGACGGGATCTCGGTCTCCCTGATCTACGAAGGCGGCGAGCTCCGACGCGCCGCCACGCGCGGCGACGGCACGCGCGGCGACGTGATCACCGCCCAGGTGCTTTCTTGCGGGGCCGTCCCGGCCAGGATCCGCGAGACGGCCCGCATCGAGGTGCGCGGAGAGCTCTACCTGCCCCAAGGCGCCTTCGAGGAGCTCAACCGCAGGCTCTCGGAGGCCGGATCGCCCTTGCTTGCCAATCCCCGCAACGCCTGCGCAGGGCTCATGAAGCGCAAGGACGCCCAAAGCATCGTCGACTGCGGCGTGAGGTCCTTCCTCTACCTGCTGCCTCCCGGCCTGCAAGAGGTAGCCCTTCCCGACTCGCACGCGGCGCGCCTGGCATGGCTGGCCACCCAGGGCTTCGCGGTCCATCCCGACGCGCGCGCGGTGACCGGCTTGCCGCAAGCCTACCGGGCCTGCCTGGACTTTTCCTCCAGGCGCGACAGGCTTGATCACGACGTCGACGGCATGGTGATCAAGCTCGACGACAGCTCCGCCTGGGAGAGCCTGGAAGGCACCGAGCACCACCCCCATTGGGGCATCGCCTACAAGTTCCCGCCCGAACGCAAGGCCACGCGCCTGCTGGGCATCACCGTGCAAGTAGGCCGCTCGGGCTCTCTCACACCGGTGGCGGAACTGGACCCGGTACAGCTTGCCGGAACCACCGTGTCGCGCGCCAGCCTGCACAACCGCTCGTTCCTCTCGCGGCTGGACGCCCGCATCGGCGATCTGGTGTGGGTGCAGAAGGCGGGCGAAATCATCCCGCAGGTGATCGGCATCGAGACATCCCGGCGCCCGACAGATTCTGTCATTTTTGAGTTTCCCACCCGCTGCCCGGTGTGCGGCTCGGAGATCGAGAACCGAGGCACCGGACTGGACACCTCGGGCGATGCCGTCGAACTTTGGGCCTGTTCCAACGCCGACGGCTGCCCCGCCCAGGTGGCGGGACGCCTCGAGCACCTGGCCTCCCGCAAGGCGCTGGACCTGGAAAGCCTGGGAGGCACGGTCTCGGAGGCACTGGTGCGCCTGGGCCTGGTGAAGGACGTCTTCGACCTCTTCGACCTCTCGCCAGAGACCCTGGGAACGCTCAACCTAGGAACGCCCGAGGAACCACGCAGCTTCGGGGAAAAGAACGCCACCAAGCTGCTGGATGCGATCGCCCGCACCCGCACCGCACCGCTGTCCCGCTGGCTCCACGCCCTGGCCATTCCCGAGGTCGGGGAGTCCTCGGCCCGCGCCCTGGCCCGCAGCCACGCGACGTTCAAGGAGATTGCCACCTCCCCTGCCCTGAAGGCCCTGATCGAAGCCGAGACCCTGGAAGAGCGGCGCAAGGCACTGGGTGCCAGGACCGAATCGAACAAGGCCCGGACGCCCGATGAGAAGCTGGCCGCCAAGGCGGAACAAGCCGAACTCAAGGCCCGCATCGCCGCCTGCGAGGCCGTGACAAGATCTGTCGGACTGGCCGGTGAACTGGGACCCAGCGCCGCTCGCAGCCTGGTCAGGTTCTTCGCAAGCCCCCGAGGTCAGGCCACGCTCGAGCACTTCGAGCACTACGGCATCCGCCCCACCTCCGAGGCGGCGCAGGTTGTGGGCGGGCCACTTTCAGGCCGGACCTTCGTGGTCACAGGCACCCTGCCCACCTTCTCGCGGGAAGAGGCCAAGGAGTTCATCCGCGCCGCCGGGGGCAAGGTGACAGATTCTGTCAGCAAATCCACCAGCTACGTGGTAGCAGGAGATGCTGCTGGATCCAAGCTCGAGAAGGCCGCAAAGCTCGGCATCCCAGTGCTCGATGAAGCTGCCCTGCGCGCCTTGGTGACCTGATCCGAATCAGGTCGGCGCAGCCCCAGGGGCAACCGTCCGCGCGAAGGTCAGGGTGATCGCCATGCCGTGCGAGGTCCGTTCCAGGTCCGCCTTGAAATGGAACAGCCGCTCGAAGGTCGGGTCCACAAGGGTGCGCAGGAAGACACCGTGGTGGCTGCCCTGCTTCCAGGTCTTCCCCGACAGCACCTGGGCCGGATCGAAGCCGCCGCAGTCGTCCTCCACCACGATCTGAGCCCCGCGCTTGGTCACCGTGATCTCATGCGACGTGCCGCTGCGCTGGGCTGCCTCGATGGCATTTTCCAGCAGGTTGGTCAGGACCGAATGGACGATGTTGCGGTTGCTGACCAGCATGAGGTCGTCCTCTTCCCGAAAGCGCACCTGCACCTGCACCAGGCCATGGACGCACGAGAGTTCCTTGATCAGCTCATCGAACCGCACCACGCCCTGCGACTCCAGCGTGACAGAATCCACCATGCGGGTGATGGCCTGGATGTGCTCGTTCTGGACCTTCTCGAACAGGTCCAGGTCGTTGCGGTACTTCTGCAACGCCAGTCTCTGCATCTTAGAAAGCTCGTTGCGCACATCGTGGGCCAGGAGTGGCGTGACCAGGCCGAACAGCGACTGCAGCAGGGCCGCGCGGTTCTCGGACTCCTCCAGCTGGCCCTTGTTGGTCTGGAATAGGTGGTTGGTGAGGTAGCTCACGAAGGTGAAGAGCCCCACTTGGGACAGGTATTCCAGGTGATCCGCTCTGGGGTAGTACAGCAGCACCTTGAGGGCGGGAAGCGCCATGTAGACGATGATCAGGCGATCCAGCAGGGCGCTGCGGAAGATCGCATTCACGTTCAGGAAGAGCATGCCCAGCAGCACCGGCAGGTAGAGCATGTAGTCCCTGGGAAGCTCGAAGAGCGCCACGGAGGTCAGGCACATCACCGCGAAGATCTTGACGGCATAGCGGCGATTGTACTGATCGACCGTCCAGTCGCGCAGCAGGCATTCCAGCAACAGGACGGCGTAGAGGATCCCAGCAGCAAGCGATGCCATCCGGCCCATCCCTGGGACGATCAGCCAATTGCACCAAAACATGGCAAACGAGCTGACACAACTCATTACGAAGAAGGATCGGCCATACAGCCTGCCTAAACTCCGCGCCAACCATGCATGCACTAGACATCCTTTCGAAACAACGCCCGATCCATGAGGTCCAGCATCATGCAACCGCAAGTCGGCGAGATCGTGTACATCATCCACTCTTCGATGGGCACGCCCAGGAACCAAGGCCCGAGCAGTCGATTGACATTGTAAGTCCAGAAACCGTTGTGTAGACCCAGCAATTCGTTGGGATAGGCAATGGAGACGAACAGCACCACAGACCATGCCAAGGACTTCCAATTGCCCCGATAGTGTCTCACCATGGCCAGGATGGCCGCGATGATGAGCGCCTGCAGCCAGAAGTACCTCACCGCCACGGGACCGCGCGCGTACTTCCCCACGCCCTCGACCACGGCCTTGGCATCGTCCTCGACATAGGAGACCGCCTTCTGCGTCGCCGGATTCTCTGCCACTTCCTGCGCCTCTTCAGAAAGCTTTCCCGCCACGGCAGCGGCTCCGACCACAGCACCCAGGGGCAGCGTCTTGACTGGCGAGGTCGTTCGACCCATCACCAGGTAGGCCATGCCGGCAAGCCATGGGCAGAAGAACCAGTAGACGAACTCCTCGATGGGAGCTCCCGAGAGCGTGACCCCGATCAGCCGGAACTCCCGGTGGCTGAAGCCCCACACGTCGTAGTAGAGCATGAACTTTTCGATCACGAAGGTCAGGGCGTTGGAGATCAGCCCGAAGACCGCAAGCAAGGTCCACTGCTGCCGCGTCACCTCCTTGGCGTTGAGAACCAGCCAGATCGTCATTCCCCCCATCACCAGAAGGACCGTCCAGAGGTAGTCCAAATGAAAGGCCCAGGCCAGGAGATTGAGGATCAGGGAAAGGGCGATGCCGACAAGACCGCGTTTCATGGGAAGCACCTTTGGTTCATGGATTATTGGACCCCACCATCGTATCCCTCTGCGATTCCTTGCGCAACAACAATGCAAGTGCAACTCAGGACACAGCTTACTGGCGGTAAGCTTCCCGTCCCTCGATCTGGCCATAGATTCATGCCATGAAACAACTCTCTCGCTTCAAACTTTCGTTGTGCTGCCTTTTAGGTGCCGCACTCTCCCAGACGACAATTGCCGCCAATCGGGCGCAACCGGTGAAGAACCGCATCACACTGCCCAGCGGAAGACAAGTGTACGTGTCGGGCATGAACCTGGCCTGGATCAGCTACGCCGCCGACGTGGGCAGTTCGCCCTTGGACACAACCTCCTTTCGCATCGCCATCCAGGACGCCCGCGACTCGGGCTCCAACACCATGCGGGTCTGGCTTTCGACCAACGGCGCGCATGATCCGGTGTTCGGATCGGATGGCCTCGTGAGCGGCTTAGGCACCAAGACTATCGACAACGTCAAGGCCATGCTCAGGATCTGCGGCGAGAACGGCATGTTGCTCCTGCCCACCCTCCTGAGTCACAACTTCACCGAAAGCACCCAAAGCGGCGTTGTGTATGCCAACAACAAGACCATGCTCACCACCGATGCGGGCCTTACTGCATATCTGGAAAAGGCATTGGTTCCTTTGGTCACGGCCATCGGGAAGGACACCTCGCTATTGGCTTGGGAAATCTTCAACGAGCCCGAAGGCATGATCGAAGGCATCGGCTGGACCACCGAGCGCATCACGAAGAACCAGATGCTCACGGTCGTGAACCGCGTGGCCGGTGCCATCCATCGGGCCGTTCCGGAAGTCCTGGTGTCCAATGGCGCCCAGACCATGGCGACCACCTCCGACATCGCCGCCGACGGCAACCTAAACTGGTACAGCGACGCGTCCCTCAAGGCCGTGGGTGGCGATGCCGACGGCACCTTGGACTTCTACATGGCCCACTACTACCCCTGGAACGGCGCCAAGTATTCCCCATTCATCAAAGGCGCAAGCTACTGGAAACTGGACAAGCCCGTGGTGATCGGCGAGTTCCCGGCCGGAAGCTGGAGCCTTGCCAACGCAAACCTCCCCAAGGGTTACCACCCCATCTACGACGAAGCCAAGATCGACACCCTGTTCTCGAGCCTCTACGGAAACGGCTACGCCGGCGGCCTCTCTTGGTGCTACTTCGGCGACACCTACGACAGCTGGCTGGGAGATTTCAACACATCCTCCCCATTCCTTGCTTCGTTGTACCGCACCCACCCTTCTGACATCAAGATCAAGGACGTGACCCGCGTCAAGCACACCGGAAATGGCATTCTTGAGATCGGGTACAACAACGACACCAGTTCCGTCTGGAGCGCCCTCAAGAAGGACAGCACCATGGATCTTTCGACTTTTAAGACAATTTCTGTCAAAGTATTGGTGCCCAAGTCCTCCAAGGGAACGTTCAAGTTGCATTGGGTCTTGAAGACCAAGGACGCCTGGGAATGGGACGTGTCCGACACGTATTGCTCCCCCAGCGCCGACAGTGCCTGGAGCACCTGTTCCGCAGACCTCGCCAGCATCCACTACTACGCTAGCCAAAGCACCTTGGCCGACCTCAAGAGCGTCCACTCGCTCATCCTGCACTTTGGCACCGACGCCACCTTCCACGGCAAGATCTGGTTGGACAGCGTGAAGCTCGACACCAAGGTGCTGTACAACTTCGACAACGGCAAGCCCGTGGTCGGGGCCGATGCCTTCAACGCAAACGAAGCCGCCAAATTCACCTCGCTGCAGGTGATCTACCCGAGCGAACCCATTGCCACCGCCATCGCACGCACCGCCGCACCGATCCAACGCGGCCTGCTGGGCCTTCGCCGCACAGCCTCAGGCTTGGCATGGACCTTGGCCGAGGCCGCATCCCAAGCCAGCGACCTCGTGGTGACCCGTGCCGATGGCCGCGAAGTGAGTCGCACCCGCGTCTTGGTCGGCGCGTCCCAAGGAACGCTTGCCAACCTCCCCAAGGGCCCGCTCTACGTGAGCTACCAGGGACATGCCCAGCCGCTCATTTCTCCCTAAGGAACAACCGCACCTTGCGGTTCTGAAGCCCATCTTCCTTTCGGGAAGATGGGCTTTCTTGTTCCGGACATCTCGCTGTGATACTATTGTCCAAACTGAGGGAGCCATGGAACTGCCGGATCTGCACGACTACGCCAATTACCGCCTGTGGCTGCGCGAGGTCTTCGCCCACGGACGACGCGAGGCCAATCTCAAGTTGCAACACAAGGCTCTGCTTGCCGGCATGGGCATCTCCTCCAGCGGATTCCTTTCCAACGTGGTGGCAGGCCGAAAGAATCTGAGCCCGACCCAGATCCGGCGCCTAGCCGAACTCCTGGAACTGTCGGAACCCGACACGCTCTATTTCGAAGCCATGGTCCACTACTGCCAAGGTCGCGACGCCGTCGAGAAGGCCCAGTGGTTCGAGCGCATGTCGCAACTGCAGAATGTGCGCATTCGCCAATTGGAGCCGCAGCACCTGAGCCTGTTCTCGCGCACCGAACTGGTCTTCCTGTACGAACTTTTGACCTTCATCAAGCCCGAAGGCAACCTTCAGGCTCTGGGCGAGCGCTTCGATCCGGTGCTGCCTGTGAGCAAAGTGGAAGCCGCCCTTCGCGACCTGGAAACGCTGGGACTGCTGGAGCGCGACAGCAGAGGAAACCTGCACGTGACGGATGCGGCAGTGACCTCCGGGCAGGAAGTGCGTTCCGAGGACCTGGCCAACTTCCACCGCCGCACCATGGCCATGGCCCGCCGATCGCTTCGCCGCACACCGGCGGCCGAACGCGACCTCTCGGTGCTCACGCTGGGACTCTCCCAGGAAGGCTTCCGGCGCATCAAGACGGAGCTTTCCCACCTGCGACGCAAGCTCGTCTCCATCGCCTTGGAAGAAAATCAGCCCGAGCGCGTGTACCAGCTCAACTTCCATCTGTTTCCTGTCACCCACAGCTCGGCAGGCCGATCATGAAGTCCGCGTGGCTCTGGCTGCTCACGGCATTGCTCGCAAGTTGCGGTGGCAGCATCCAGACCTCATCTCCCGTCGAAGGCGGCAACCCGACCCTCATGGCCCGCCTGACCGACACCTCCGGCCGTGCTTTGAGCGGTGCCTTGGTGAGAATTTGGACGCCCCCGGCATTCGGACACCCGGCCAACGCTTTCGTGCTGCTGGACAGTACCCGTTCCGACAGCTCAGGCTCCATCCACCTATCCCGTCCCAGTGGCGATGGCTGGATCCTGGAAGCGCAATCCCAAGGCCTTGCCATCAGTCGCACCGCCAGGCAGATCTCCGATCCATCTGCCCGACTGCAACTCGAACCCATCGCACGCTGGAGCAGCGTCTGGCAAGGCGCAGGGGCTTTGCCTCAGTGGATCGGATTGGCCACCCTACCGCGACGCGCAAACCTGGATGCTCAAGGTCGCTTCACCTTGGATTCTCTGCCTGCAGGAAATCACGTGCTTCTTGAAGGTCCGCGCCAGGACGGGTCAGCCGGAGCCGTGGGCGGGATCCTGGGCAACCTCGTTGTCTCAGGCGGCCAAGGACTGGGCTCCGACACCATTCACGCCCAGACGGGTTCCTTGCTGCTGGACGATTTCGAGGGCTCGAGCCTGGAAACCTTGTTGCATCCGTGGTTTCCCGCTTCGCATTGGTACGCCCTAGCCCCACAAGGCGACACAGACCGCATGAAGCCTTCAGGACACCTCGCCGCCAGCCTGTCCAGCTCGCGCTTCACTGAAGGACCGCTGCGAGGCAAGGCCTGGCAGTTCTGGATCAGCCCAAGGCCTGGCGACTCCGCGCAGCGCGGCACCATCGGCGTGACGCTGGGCGATGACGCCGTGAACGCCACAAGCGTGGATTCGCTGTCATTCTGGGTCAAAGGCAAGGGAACGCTTCGGATACGTCTGATCGGCACCGACGGCACCTTGCAAGGCGATGTGATCATGGACACCGGATGGACACGCCAATGTCTACGCCCGAGCGGACTTGCTCCAACGCATCCATCCACCGCTCCAAGCCAATTCCTGACCCGACTGGAACGCATCGAGTTCGTCTACATGGACGCCGTCGACGTTACCCTGTCCATCGACGACATCCGGCTTTTCGGTTGGCCCTGAAGCTCTTGGGCGCCTATCGGGTGCTGCTCGGCCTGCGGCCTCGTCGGGCCTCCTCGCCGGGACGGCTGCGGGGTCCCGCCTCTGGCGAGCGACGCCCCCGGGCGCGTCACAGCAGGTCGGCCGCCAGTTCCGCAAGCTCCGAGCGCTCGCCCTTATTCAAGGTCACGTGCGCCGCGATGGGACGCCCCGTGAACTTCTTGACCACGTGGGTGAGGCCCGAGGAATGGCTGTCCAGGTAGGGCGTGTCGATCTGGCCGGGGTCGCCGGTGAGCACCACCTTGGAACGACCGGCCGCCCGCGTGAGCAGGGTCTTGATCTCGTGGGGCGTGAGGTTCTGCGCCTCGTCGATGATCAGAAAGGCATCGTTGATGGAGCGGCCACGCACGAAGGTCAGCGGCTCCAGTTCCAGGAGTCCCTGGTCCAGGAGGGTCTGGACCCGCACGGGATCGCGCCCCTCGCGCTTGGCTTCCTTCTCGTCGCCCAGGAGGAGCGAGATGTTGTCGAAGATCGGCTTCATCCACGGCTGCATCTTCTCCCCCACGTCGCCCGGAAGCCAGCCCAGCTCCTTGCCCACAGCGATGAAGGGACGCACCACCACGATCTTGCGGTAGATGCGCTTTTTAGGGTCGGCGACCTGCTCCAGCGCCGCTGCCAGCGCAAGCAAGGTCTTGCCGGTGCCGGCCTTGCCCACCAACGAAAGCAGTCGCACCTCCTGATCGCGCAGGAGCGTGGATGCGAAAATCTGTTCCCGGTTGCGGGGCACCAGGTTCCACAGCCGCGCCTCGTCGCGCAGCAGGCGCTTGAGGAAGAGGCCGTCGTGACTGCTCTGGACCACGGCCAGCGAGGACTTGCTGGGATGCCCCAACCCGATCAGCGTGAGGCACTGGTTGCGGTGCAGTCCGTCGGACTCCGGGATCTCCGCGACGGGAAGGGTGCCTTCCCGCTGGAGGCGATCCACGAGGGAATCGTCCACCTCCAGCACGTTGGGCTTGGCGCGCAGGGCGTCCAGGTCGCGGATCTGGCCGCGCTTGTAGTCCTCCGTGCGCAGGCCGCAGGCATGCCCCATCAGGCGGACGTTGGTGTCCTTGCTCACCAGCACTACTTCGCGGTCGGGCTGCTGTTCGTGCCACCGCAGGGCGGTGGCGATGATCTCGCGGTCCTTGCGCGCCTGGTCGAATTCCCGGGGCACCTTGGCCAGCCACTCCAGCGCCCCCGAAAGGCAGATGCCTCCGGTGGCGGGCTCCGGCAGCGGCACGAAGGACATCAGCGTCTCGTGCTGCTCCTTGAGCCGGTCCAGCTGCCGCGAGAACTCGCGGGCGTGGAAGGCCTTCTGGTCCTCGCCGGCCTTGAAGGTGTCGACTTCCGACAGCACCGCGAACGGCACCACCAGGTCGTTGTCGCCGAACTGCGACAGGACCTTGGGGTCGTGGATGACCACGGACGTATCGAGCACGAAGATCTTGCGCGCATCGCTCACGAGGACTCCTTTGAGGGTGTCCTCACAAACTAGCAGGATCAAGTCCGCCCGGCCGCGCGATGCAACCGGAACGAAACGTCCGGAAAAGCCCTATTCCTCGCCTTCTTCGGCCATGGCTTCCAGCTGCTCCTTGATCCATTCCTGCGGAGTGAATTCCTCGGGCTCCAGGTTGCGCAGGCGCGGGCGCACCAGCTTCACGAAGGCGTCCAGGTTGGCGCCGTCGAACTCCTGGGGCTCGTCGGCGAAGGACTTGACGGCCGGGAAGACGGCCTGGAACTCGGACAAGGCGACAGGCTCGAAGGTCGCGATGGAGGAGGCGATGAAGACGTACACGCCGGTGAAGCCGTCCTCGTCGGGCTCGTCGAAAGCGTCAACGTCGATCAGGAGGCCGCTGGCCACGATCTTGCCGTCGTACTGGAACAGCAGGTAGACGACCTCATCATCGTGCAGGGGAAGCTCCTGGATCTCGAAGGCCAGGTACGAACAGCCGTATTCGTCGGCACTCTCGATCAGGTCGTCCTCGATGAACTCCTGCTGGAGCGTCTCGATGTCCTGGTTGTCGAACATTTCCTTGTCCAACGGCAGAATCTGGTAACGAACCGAATATCCCATTCCACTTGCTCCTTGATGAAGGTGGCGACAGGATAACAAATGCCGTACGAAAAAGCATTCCATTGCATCGCAAGAAACAACTTCTCCTGCCACCACTCCCCTTACCCAGCAAAATCTTGAGTACCGCTGTATACAGTACCCGTTTAGTTCTGTATCTTTCCGAAACTATGCCAAACCAGGAACAGATTCTCGAAGCCTTGCGGGTCGTCCAGGACCCCGACCTTCATAAGGACATCGTCACGCTGGGCTTCGTGCAGAACGTGCGCATCGAAGGCTCCGCCGTGGACTTCGACCTCGTCCTCACCACCCCGGCCTGCCCGGTCAAGGACAAGCTGCGCGACCAGGCCGAAGCCGCCGTCAAGGCCTTGCCGGGCGTCGTTTCGGTGGAGGTGCGCCTGTCGGCCGACACCAGCTCCCGCCCCAACGTGGACAAGAACTCGGTCCTGACCGGAGTGCGCAACGTCATCGCGGTATCCTCGGGCAAAGGCGGCGTGGGCAAAAGCACCGTCACCGCCAACCTCGCCTGCGCCCTGGTGAAGATGGGTGCTACGGTGGGTGTCCTGGACGCCGACATCTACGGGCCTTCGCAGGTCATGATGCTGGGCGTGACCGATGATCCCGAGATCGACGACGCGAAGCTGCTCTATCCGCCTATGGCGCACGGCATCAAGGTCATCTCGATGGCCATGTTCTCCGACAACGACGCGGCCGTGGTGTGGCGCGGCCCCATGGTCAGCCAGATGGTGCAGAACTTCATCCGCCAGGTGCAGTGGGGCGAGCTCGACTACCTGCTGATCGACCTGCCGCCGGGAACCGGCGACGTGCAGCTTACCCTGACCCAGAGCGCTCCGCTCACCGGCGCCGTGATCGTCTCCACCCCGCAGGACGTGGCGCTCCTGGACGCCCGCAAGGGTCTGAAGATGTTCGAGAAGGTCTCGGTCCCGGTGATCGGGATGGTCGAGAACATGAGCGGCTTCGTGTGCGACGGCTGCGGCAAGCGCCACGACATCTTCAAGACCGGCGGAGCCCAGCGCGTGTCGCGCACCCTGGGGGTCCCCTACCTGGGCGGAATCCCCATCGAACCGGCCGTGGTGCAGGGAGGCGATGCCGGCGTTCCGGTCGTGCTCTCCCACCCCGAGAGCGACAGCGCCAAGCAGTTCCTGGAGATCGCCGACGCCATGGTGCGCGCCGCCTCGGTGCTCAAGGCCACCGAAGGCACGGCCCTGAAGGACTTCGCGATCGACTGGGAAACCCTTCCCGAGGAGGACCTCTGATGAGCGCCCAACCCATCGCCATCCACCGCTACAAGGGCGAGCACTTCGGCGTCGACTGGACCGACGGCAATTCCAGCGTGTTCCCCAGCCGCTGGCTGCGAGGCCGCTGCCCCTGCGCCCAGTGCGTGGACGAGTGGACCGGCGTGCGCCGCGTGGGCGAGGCCGAGGTCCCGTTCAACGTGATGCCCAAGGGCGTGCGCTCGGTGGGCCGCTACGCGGTGGCCATCGAATGGAACGACGGCCACGACAGCGGCATCTACGGGTACGACTACCTGCGCCAGCTCTCGGCCGAGTTCGCCAAGGGCCCCAAGCTCGTGGGCTCGGAGCCGGCCTGCGGATCCAAGGGCGGCTGCGTCCCCGACTGAAGGCCCCTGTCCCGCTTCGCCTTCGAATGCGGGACACCCTGAAATTGAATTTTCCAGGATTTGTCGCTTCCCTACCTGAGCGGGCCGTGGTACGATGGGCTACATGATCCTCTTCTACTCTCGTTCCACGGTCGGCCGCTGATGCCGTCCTTGCAAAGACTGTTTCCAACCCTCATCGGCGGCATCGTGGCGCTGGGGTGCGGGCTTTGGTTCACCGGCCAGCAGGCGGGGAGCCATCCCCAGGCGGGCATCTATCACACCATCGGATTGGCCCTGTGCGCAGCCCTGCTTGGGGTGTGCGCGTTCCTCCTGTGGGGCGGATGGCGGACCTTCCGGCAGTTCGAACGGATCGGAAGCGCGCTCCAGGAGTTCAGCGGCGGCAACCTGGTCCCGCGCCTGTCTGGTGACCACGCGGTGGACGAGCTGCAGCAGCTGGCCCGTTCCGCCAACGGCATCGGCATCGGCCAGACTGCCCAGACCGCCGAGATCCGCGCCGTGGCCGAGATCCTGCGCGACAACGCCCGCATCTTCCTGGCGGCCTTCGACACCGTCGGCGTCCAATCGGAAGCCATGCGCGCCGCCACCAACACCATCGCGGCGGCGCTCGAGGAGATCTCCGCTTCGATCGGGACCATCTCGGCCCAGTCGACCCAGATCGACGGCACCGCCCAGTCCATCGCCCAGGTCACCCAACGGCTCGACGAGAGCTCCCAGAGCACCTCGCAGGCCATCGAAGCCCAGCACCTGTCACTGGAATCCTCCAGCGGGCATGTGGCCCAGGCGCAGGAAAAACTGGAAGAACTGGAAGCCTCGGCCGGGGCCATCGCCGAGTTTGCCACCCAGATCCTGGACATCGTGTCCCACACGCGCCTGTTGGCCCTGAACGCCACCATCGAAGCCGCGCGGGCCGGGGAGGCCGGCAAGGGGTTTGCCGTGGTGGCGGGTGAAGTGAAGCAGCTGGCCACGCTGACTTCCGACATGGCCGAAGGCATCCAGGCGCGGATCAGCGAGATCGAGGTCCGCAGCCACAACGTCTCGGAAAGCCTGGACATCGCCTCTCAAGGCATGACCCAGCTCCAGGAGGATGCCGGCAAGGCGCTCCTGGCGACCCGGGAACAGGCCGATCTGTCCCGGCAGACCGACCGCATGGTCAAGGACATCCTCTCGGGCACCGCCGACGTCTCCCGCTCGCTGATCGAGGCCCGGGCCGGGATCGAGGAGATCGAACGGAACGCCATCGAGACCGACGGCCGGGCCCTGTCGCTGCACCGCAACCTCGCCCAGATGCGGCACCAGGCGCAGGACCTCGAGCGCAGCGGCAACACCCTGGCCGGCTCGGTCCAGCACATCAGGATCCGCGAGCCGTTCTTCCCCTGGAGCGAGAAGCTGGCCCTGGGCATCGGCATCATGGACGAGCAGCACAAGGTGCTGGTGAGGCTCCTGAACCACCTGCACGACCTGGTCGACAGCGACAGCCCCGCCTCCGCCGTGGACGCGCTCCTGCACCAGCTGGCCGACTACACCAAGTTCCACTTCGGCGACGAGGAGAAGTTCATGCAGGCGATGGGCTACCCCGAACTTCCCGGCCACCAGGAGATCCACCGCACCTTCGTCGCCGAGATCCTGGCGCTGGTGGAATCGCGCCGCCGGGCCGAGCCGATCGACGGCCAGGCCCTGCTGGACCGGCTCAAGAACTGGCTGACCGGACACATCATGGGATCGGACCAGAAATACGCCAAGCTGCACCGCGAGAGGCTCCAGCCGGGCGCCTGAGCAGCCCTGGATCTGCCGAGTTCAGTCCGGCAGGGGAATGCCCATCCGCCCCAGGTTGCCCCGCACCTGCTGCGCCAGCTGCGCCGCCGACAGCCCGCGCAAGCCCGCCGCATGGGCGTAGAGCATGGCCATGTCGATTTCTGTCGCATCGCTTTCGAGCAGGACCGCCTCGGGCGGCAAGGCCGCAAACGCCGCCTGCAGCCTTGTGCTCGCAAACAGGGCCGCTCCGAACGAGAGGGCCATGCCGTGGCGCCACAGATCCGTGGCAAGCTCCGGACCGCCTTGGAATCCGTGCAGAAGCCACGGCGTCAGCGCAGATCTCCGATACCGCAGCAGCTCGGCCTGCGCCCGCACGCCGTGCACCACCACGGGAAGGCCATGGGCATGCGCCACGGCCAGTTGCGCCTCGAAGGCCCGCAACTGCAGCTCCCAAGGCACGGCGCAGGCGCGGTCCAGGCCGCACTCCCCCAGTGCCGCCACGCCCGGAAGCGACACGGCCGCCTCCAAGCCGACCAAGTCGCTCTCCAGCCGTCCCTGCACCAGTTTCCAAGGGTGCAACCCCACGCACCACGGGCCGCTTGGCAGCGGCAGAATCTCGCTCAAGTCCCGGACAGCAAGGGCCGCGGTGCCGACAAGCGGCGTCCCGTGGCGGTGCGCGTCGGGAAGCATCACTCCGGAAGGACCCGATGGATCCGCAGCGTGGCGATGCGCAGGACATCCATGGACAGCACCTCGATCTCGAAATCCTCCCACTGTAGGCGGTCTCCCACCGCCGGGATCCGTCCCAGCTGCTCCAGCACGAATCCTGCGATGGTGTCGAAGTGGCCTTCGCTCTCGCCCGCGAAGGGCTCGCGCAGGCCCAACACCTCGCGCAGGCGGTCGGGGGCCATGCTGCCCTCCACGCTCCACTCGTCCTTGCCGTTTTCCACCAGGTCGGGCACATCTTGGTCGTACTCGTCCTCGATCTCGCCCACGATCTCCTCCAGCAGGTCCTCCATCGAGACCACGCCCTCGAAGGCGCCGTGCTCGTCGATCACCAGCGCCATGTGGGTGCGCTCCAGCTGCAGCCGCTTGAGTACGTCCATCGCCAGGGCACCCTCGTGCACGTACATGGGATGGCGCAGGAGCGTGCGCACGTCGCCGTCCTGCGGGATCTTCAGGAGGTCCTTGACCACCAGGATCCCGCTCACCTGGTCCAGCGTCTCCTCGTACACGGGCAGGCGCGAGTAGCCGCTTTCCAGGATGGCCGGCAGCTGGTCGCGCCAAGGGTGCGACAGGTCCAGGCCCACCACGTCGGCGCGCGGCGTGCGCACCTGGCGGATGCGGCGCTCCCCCAGCCGGAACACCGACTCGATGATGCGCTCCTCGTGGTCCTGCACGGTGCCGTCCTCGGCACCTTCGCGCACCATCTGGCGGATGTCCTCGGTGGTGACCTGCTCGTCCGCAGAGGAGCGACGCCGCAATACCCATAAGACAAATTCCGTCGAAAACGAGAGGAGCCAGATCACGGGGCGCGCCAGCAGGGCCAGGAAGGTCATGGGGCGCGACAAAAACGAGGCGATCGCCTCGGGCGCCTGCAACGCCAGCCGCTTGGGCACCAGTTCCGCCAGCACCAACTCCAGGAAGGTGAGCGCACCCACCACCAGCACGAAGGCCACCGTCTCGCCCTGTTCACCTAGCCACGGGGCCATGGCCTCCATGACGGGGTGTTCGAAGCGCGGGGCGGCCCAGGCCGCGACGAAGGTCGTGAGGAGCGTGATCCCGATCTGGACGATGCCCAAAAAGCGGTTGGGATTCTCCTGCAGGTCCAACGCCACGCGGGCTCCCCGGTCGCCTTCCTCGGCGCGAGTCTGCAGGCGGCTGCGGCGTGCCGTGGCGATGGACATCTCGGCCAGCACGAAAAGGCCCATCAAGAGGATGAGCACGATCAAGAGCAGGAAGGTCGGCAGGAGATGTCCCATATGAACCTCCGCCATCACTTGGGTTCGGGGCTTGCCTCGGGCAACAACCCCTTTTCGCGCAGGCGCGCTTCAAGTTCCTTGGTCATGCGGACCGGATCGCGCAAGAGCACGGTGGCCTGGCTGATGGCCTCTTCCACCCATTCCTCGGGATAGGTCTCCTGCCAGAAGGCCACCATGTCGGTGGTCATGGCTCCCGGCGGCAAACCGCGACGCATCTCCAGGGCCAGCCCCAGCGCCAGACGAAGCCCGAGGCCGCGATGGCCGTCGGCCCGCTCCTGGATCAAGGTGTCCAAGCGGTTGATCTGCTCTTCCAGCGCACGGATGGCTTGGCTCAAGCCGCAGCGCTTTCGGAATGGAGGACGATGCGGGTGGTCGGACGTTCGGAAGCGGCTTCCAGGCGGGCGTGCTCGGGCATCGAAAGGACGGCACGCGGTAGGGCGGCAGCCAAGGTAGATCCGCGCCATTCCATCACCGAACGGAAGGTGCCGTGCTCCAGGAACAGCTCGTGACGGAAGGCGTCGAAGCCCTCGGCACCCTCGGCGACCAGGCGACTGGAGGATTCTTCCTGCACCGGTGCATCCCAGCTGCGACGAAACAGTCCCAGTGCCAGCACATGCCTAAGGTAGAGTCGGTCCCCGTTCTGGACGCGTTCCACCACCAAGGTGGGCTCGCTTCCCAGCTTCACGGCGCGAAAGGTGGGAGCCAACAGCCCTGCCAGGGAAAGAGTCGCGGGGACGGCGCAGCTTTGCTCGAGACGATCCATGGCCAGAAAGGTATTAAATCCCAGGGACACGCGGAGCCCTCTTTGCGATGTACCTTGCCGCCCACTATGGCATTGCTCGGTTTTCGCGACGTTCGCTTTCAATTCAACGGCATTCAACTCCTGGACGGCGTGCGCTTCCAGATCGAGCGGGGGGAGCGCGTCTGCCTCACCGGCAGAAACGGAGCCGGCAAGTCCACTATGATGCGCCTGGCCCTGGGCGAGCACGAGCCCGACTCGGGCGAGATCGTCAAGGAAGCCACCGCCCGCATCGGCTACCTGCCCCAGGAGATCCCCGGAGCCCTGCCCGGCACAGTGCTGGAGATCATTCGCGCCGGTGCCGCCCACCACGAGAATGAAGGCGAGTGGAAGGCCGAAATCGAGGCCGACCGCTGGGCCGAGCGCGCGGGCCTGGATCCCAGCGCCCTGTTCGCCAGCCTCTCGGGCGGCCAGAAGCGCCGCGTGCTGCTTTGCAAGGCGCTGGCCGGCGAGCCCGACCTGCTGATGCTGGACGAGCCCACCAACCACCTGGACCTTCCCTCCATCGAATGGATGGAGGACGTGCTCCTGAGCTCGCGCTGCGCCCTGATGTTCGTGACTCACGACCGGGCCTTCCTCAAGCGCGTGTCCACCCGCATCCTGGAGCTGGACCGCGGGCGCCTGTTCGACTGGGACTGCGACTGGGACACCTTCATCGCCCGCAAGGAAGAGCTGTTGGTGGCCGAGGAGAAGGCCGCCATGGAGTTCGACAAGGTGCTGGCCCAGGAGGAGGTCTGGATCCGTCGCGGCCTCAAGGCCCGACGCACCCGCAACGAAGGCCGCGTGCGCCGCCTGGAGGCCATGCGCCAGGACCGCTTCGAGCGCCGCAACCGCCAAGGCAACGTGAACCTGCGCCTGGAAGACGCCGAACGGTCGGGCAAGCTGGTGGCCAAGCTGCGCAACGTGTCATTTGCCTGGGGAGAGCGGCAGATCCTGAAGGACGTCTCCCTGGACGTGCAGCGCGGCGACCGCATCGGCATCCTGGGCGCCAACGGCAGCGGCAAGACCACCTTCCTGCGCGTGCTCCTGGGCGACCTGCAGGCCCAGTCGGGCACCGCCTACCTGGGCACCAACCTGGAGATCCTCTACTTCGACCAGATGCGCCTGGAGCTGCCTCCCGACGCCACCGTGCGCGAGGCCATCGCCGAAGGGCGCGACACCGTGACCATCGGCGGGCGCTCCCGCCACGTCATGAGCTACCTGCGCGATTTCCTGTTCGGGCCCGAGAAGGCCTTGGCCAAGGTCTCCACCCTTTCGGGCGGCGAGAAGAACCGTCTGATGCTGGCGCGCCTGTTTACCCGCCCCGCCAACATCCTGGTGATGGACGAGCCCACCAACGACCTGGACGTCGAGACGCTCGACCTCCTGAGCGGGATCCTGGACGAGTTCCAGGGCACGGTGCTCCTGGTGAGCCACGACCGCGCCTTCCTGGACGAGGTCGTCACCACCGTGCTTGTACTCTCGCCCGACGGCACCATGAGCGAGCACATCGGCGGCTACAGCGAGTGGGCCAAGCTCAAGGCGGCCCAAGAGGCCCAAGCGCTTTCGGAAAAGCGCGAGGCCGAGGCGGTCGCGCGCAACGAGGGCGCCCCCAAGCGCAAGCTTTCCTACAAGGACCAGCGCGAACTGGACGGCCTGCCCGCCCAGATCGAGAAGCTCGAGACCCAGGCCGCCAAGCTCTCCGAGACCATGGCCGACCCCGCCTTCTACCGCAAGCCCGCCGCCGAGATCGCCGTCGCCAACCAGAAGGCCACCGAGCTTTCCGAAGCCATCACGGCCGCCTACGCCCGCTGGGAAAGCCTGGGCGCCGAAGCCTAACCACGGCGGGCGCCCGGGCGGGCTGCCTGCCAAGCCTCCTCGGCGTGCCGGGTTGCGGCGAACCTGGGGCGGACCTTTGGTCCGCCCGTAACTAGGCACGCCTGCGGGGTCTTGGGCCTTCGGCCGGCATCCCTGGCGCACATGTCGCCCCTACCCCGCCCCCCTTCGCCACCTCCGGTGGCGCACTCGCCAAGGCCCGTGCGAGGGCTTCAGCCCGAGTCATCCGATCTTGGGGGTGCGCTTGCGAGCCATGGTCATTTACCTCAGGGAATTACGTGAAATCAGTAAGACAAATTTTGTCCGTGGATCGGGAGCATCAAGCGAAGCACACAACGTTGTACGGGCGGGCCTCAGGTCCGCTCCAGCAGCAAACCGAGGAGGCCCGGCAGGCAGCCCGGCCCACCGACTGAGCCATGGCGAAGTCGACGGGGGCGCCCATACATGACAATTTCCGACAAAAAAGAAGAAGCCCTCAGGTGTTTGCCTGAGGGCTTCTCTAGTGGATAATGCAGGGGTTGAACCTGCGACCCGCTGATTAAGAGTCAGCTGCTCTACCAACTGAGCTAATTATCCGTCCGTGGGTTCTAAAGTACTCCAAACTCGAATTTCTTCAAGTGTTGGAGTGTCAAAAACCCGCATTTTTTCAGACCGTGAGGTTGGCCAGGCGGCGACCTTCGGCAAAGACGGCGACGTCCTCGGGAAGGGCGTCCATGAGGCTTGCGAACAGGTCCAGGTACTCCTCGATGTCGGGGATGTTCACGTCGGTCTCGCTGGGGTCTTCCGAGAACAAGAGCACCTCGGAGCCCGGGAAGGCCTCCACGGCAGCGCCGTAGTGTTCTTCAGCTTTGGCGGTGTCGCCCTCGCGCACCGCGATCCAAAAGCGCCACCACAGGAACATGTCGTCCTGGCCGAAGCGCTCGAGCAGGGCCTTGGCGGCCTCCATCTCGCTGCCGTGCAGGAGCCAGGTCAAGACCGTCTCGGGAAGCACGTGGGTCAGCTCGGGGTCGAGCGCGAAGATCTCGCGGGCGATGGCCACGCAGTTGGGAAAGTCCAGGGACTCCTCGGCGGCGTCCAGACCCAGGTCCAAGAGGCGCACGTGGGGCTTCTTCAGGAACGACGGCAGGTGGCCTTCCGATGCGGAGGTGTCGATGGCCTCCAGACGGGCGCGGCTCACCTCGATGGCACGGGCCAGGGACTGGCCCTGCTCCGGGGTCAGGGGCTCGTCCTCGTCCCACTCGAAGCGAAGGCCCAGGTTCACGGCGTCCACGCAGTCGGGATCCAGCGCACGCGCCTGGCGGCTCAGGCGATCTGCCATGTCAAGGCCCGCATCGGTGCCGTCCTCCAGCCATGCCAGCGCCTGGAACGCCAGTTCCTGGGCCTGTTCGGCCACATCGGCGGCCAGTTCCTCGGCGGCGACCTCCTCCACCGGGCGGCCAAGCACGCGCGTTTCCCAAAGGTCGCGCACCTCCTCCTCGTTCTTCCAGGTCTTGCGACCGTTCAGGAGCCAGGTGCGGCGCAGCAGGCGCTCCACCAGGTACGGATCCTTGGACGGAGCCTTGGTGCTGGCGGGCTTCTGGTTTGCCTTCTTGGCCTTGACCTTGCGCTCGCGGTCCTTCTTCTTCTGCGTCTTCTTCTGGCTTGGCTTGGACATTCCGGCAAAGGTAGTCCAAAGGCCGAGGGAACGGGGTTACACCGTCACCCAGGCGATCAGGGCGCACACCACCGTCATCACCGAAAGCCCCAGCAGGAACAGCGTATCGGAGATGCGGCCGGCCCACGTCGCCCACGTCCCCACCAGCCGCAGCGACAGGTAGGCCAGGAGGCACGCCACCAGGAACAGCAGCGCATCCACGGCCAGGAGGTCCTGGCTGAAGTTGCGGATGGCCTTGAGGCGCACCACCGCCTTGGTGATGCCAAGCACCGTCAGGCACACCCCCACCAAGCCCGCCGACACCATGAACACGTGCTGGTGCAGTTCGCGCCGCTCGTCCTGCCGGTCGTTTTTCCAACGGCCCGTCATCCCAGGTACTTGCTCCGCAGGTAGTTCAGGAAGGGATCCACCGACGGAAGCTCCCCGCAGACGGTCTTCACCAGCTCCTTGGTGTCCAGGGCATGCCCGCGTCCGTGGATCTCGCGACGCAGCCAGCCCAGGAGTGCCACCGGATCGTGGACGTCCACCACCCGCGCCGCCGCCGCGTAGAACTGCGCCGACAGCAGGTTGCCCAGGGAGTAGGTCGGGAAGTAGCCGAAGTAGCCCGCGCTCCAATGCACGTCCTGCAGCACGCCCACGCCGTCGTGCTCGGGCGTGACGCCCAGCATCTTGGTGTAGCTCTCGTTCCAGGCAGCCGGGAGGTCCTTGACCTGCAGGTCGTCGGCGATCAGGGCCTTTTCCAGGCGGTAGCGCACCAGCACGTGCAGGTTGTAGGTCACCTCGTCCGATTCGGTGCGGATCAGGCTCTGGCGCACCAGGTTGACCGACTCCAGGAAAGTCTCGGTGGGGATGGTCACGAAACCCGGCAGCACATGGGCCACGGCGGAGGACTCGCGCTCCCAGAACTCGCGGGAACGGCCGACCATGTTCTCCCACAGGCGGGACTGGCTCTCGTGGACGGCCATCGACACCGGGCCGCCCAGCGGAGTGCCGGCCCATTGATCAGGCAATCCCTGCTCGTAGAGGGCATGGCCCGTCTCGTGCAGCACGGAAAAGAAGGAGGAGCCCAAGTCGTGCTCGTCCAGGCGCGTGGTGATGCGGGAATCGCCAGCGTGGATGGTCTCGCTGAAGGGATGCGCCGACACGTCCAGGCGGCCGCGCCCGAAGTCGTATCCGATGGAGGCGGCCAGGTGGCGTCCGACGGCCATCTGCTCCTCGGCGGTGAACGGGCCCCGCAGGGCCGAGCAGTTGTCCACGCGTTCGCGGACCAACGCCTGCTTCTCCAGGATGCGAGGGAGCATGGTGCGCAGCGCGGGCTCCAGCCCGTCGAAGAGCCCGTCCCAATCGGCCATGCCCATGCCGTATTCGTAGTCGTTCAGGAGGCCGTCGTAGGGCTTGCCCCCGGCGGGAGCCAGGCAGGCGCCCTCCTCGCGCTTGAGGCGGACGACCTCCTCCAGGTGCGGGCGGAAGGCCGCGAAGTCACGCTCCGTCTTGGCTTTGGCCCAGGCCTGTTGCGCGAGCGATGTGGTGCGGGTCAGCGACTCCACCAACGACGAGGGCACCTTGCGCTGGCGGTCCAGGTCGCGCTGGACAATTTCTGTCAATCGCAGCTCGGGGCTGCCGGGGACGGCCTGCGCCTTGACGGCCTCGTTCCGCTCCTCCAGGTCCTTGGAGATGCCGCGTTCGTGGTGCAGGCGGGAAAGGGCCGTGAGGACCTCAGCGCGGGCCGCCTCGCCCCCGACCGGCATGGTGGTCTCCTGATCCCACTGGAGCAGCCGGCTGGCCGAAAGGAAGGCATCGCTCTCGCGAAGGTAGGCAAGCAAGGAATCCAAAGCATTCATGGACCGCAAAGTAGGATTTCCGGCCATCCACGCCCCGCTCCATGCGAGATTCCTTGTAACCAAGGCATTTTCCGTGGCGTCGACACGATACGGCCAACACCTGGCCGCGACATCCGTTGGAGGATCCATGCAGAACATTACCGCCGCCGACCTGACCACTCCCGGAATCCTTCCTGCCGACTGCGACTTCATCGACGTGCGGGAGCCCGTGGAATGCGCCGCCTTGCGTTGGGAGAAGGCCCACAACATCCCGTTGGGACGTCTGCCGCACGAGGCGGCCCAACTCGACCGCAGCCGTCCCGTGGTCATGATCTGCGCCGCCGGGGGGCGCAGCATGCAGGCCGCAGCCTACCTGGAATCGCTGGGCTTCACCCACGTCTACAACCTGGCCGGAGGCATGGGCCAGGCCCATCGCGACGGACTGCCCACCGTTTCCGGAGGCTGATTCCTCCGGCGCTCCGTCCTGAAGGCAGCGGAGCGAGAGCCGATGCACGAAAAAGCCCCACTTCCGTATTGGAAGCGGGGCCTCGGGATCGCATCGGTGATGCGGTGAGCGTCAGTAGTTGGTCATCTGCACGGCGAAGGTCGCCGCCGTCGCAGCCTTCAGCCGGATGGTGTACTTGCCGTTGTCGTTGGGAGTATCAGGAATCTCCTTGACGGGAGACACGTACCACTGGCCTCCCGGAACGACCTTGGATTGTGTTTGCCCGTTGATCAACCAAGAAAGGGTGAGTTGCGGAACGGCCACATTCCCAACGGCCCTGAAACTCAGACCCACGTCGTTGCTGGTCGGGAAATTTCCGGCGCTGGCCGTGAGCACGATCTCCTCTCCAGCCTGCACCGTAATGGGGCTGCTTTCGTTCGTGCTCATCGCAATGGTACGAGTGGTGGTGGGAGTCGTGGGAGTGGTCGGCGTGGTCGAGGCGCTTCCCAATCCTTGGGTCACCGCACCCAGGCTCATTGTCTTGCCGAAGTCGTTCCCCGAGAAGTCGCCCTTCAGAAGGCCTTGACCGTTCGCATCCAGCAGCGCCAGCACGTCGGTCAGGTCCTGCAGGTACGCCGGCTGGGTGGCGTAGGTCACGTCCTTGATCTTGTTGCTGCCTACGGTGTCGTAGAGGACGTCGTCGGTGCCGGCGTTCCCGATCAGGGCGTCGTCGCCTTCCTGCCCGAGCACCAGGTCGTTGTCCTTGCCCGCGTCCACCACGTCGTTGCCCGACAGGGACGATGCGATGGCCTGGACACCGGGGACCTGGCCGTTCTGGAGCTTCTGGACGAACTGGCCGTTATTGAAGCCGGCCTTGCCGATGTAGGTGGCGTTGTCGGTCTGGGTGGCGTCGACCATCTTGAGGTTGAGCGGCTGACGGACCCCGATCGGGTTGTAGTCGCTCATCTCGATCTGGCCGTTGTCGCCCAACACCACGTCGTCTCCCGATCCCGCGTCGATCGCATCCGAGCCGTTTCCGCCCAGCACAATGTCCTGGTTGCGGCCCGTGACGATGACGTCCGACTGGCTGGCGGCGGTGCCGCCCACCTTGGAGGTCACGTCCGAGATCGCCTCGTAGGCCTTGTTCTGCAGCGGGTTCAGGGCGCGGTCGGGGCTGGCGTCGTAGCCGTACGGCACGTCCGTCGTCAGGTTGACCTTGCCGTTGTCGCCCAGCACCACGTCCTTGTCGTAGTCGCCGTTGAGCGGCAGGTTCTTCTGGTTGGCCGCGACGTTGGTCTTGCCCACGATCTGGATGCCGGCGATGGAGGGCTGGTTCATCGGGGACTGCGAACCGACCTTGTGGTTGCGCAGGATCACCTGGAAGTTCTCGGCGGTGACGTTCTCGAACACCACGTAGTTCCCGATCAAGGCGCGGTTGGGAATCACGCTCTGGTCGATCTTGGTCACGTCGTTGTTCTTGGCGGTCACGCGGCGGAACTCGCCGTTGAAGGTGTTGCCGCGCCAGTCGTTCAGGTAGTTGGTATCCGCCTTGCCCGTATCGAGGTTGGTGCCCATGACCTCGTAGATCCAGTTGTCGGCATCGGTCCTCTCGTTGTCGCCGTCGATGTAGACGTAGACGTCGTAGGTGTCGAAGCCGGCCTTGCTCTTGATGCCGTTGAGGTTGACCTCCAGCTGCTGCTGCTGCTGGGCCCACAGGCTGCTCTTGAAGAGCTTGGCGTTCTCGGAATCCGGATCGATCTGCTCCTGTCCGTTGGAACGGTCAACCTGCACCGAAGTGGGATTGCCCGTGCTTCCGATGTCGCGGGCGCGGAAGTTCATGTTGAACCCGCTGGCCACGGCCGTGCCGTCGTTGAGCAGGAAGGTCTTGTTGGTGTAGGGGTTGGCGTACTGGAGCGGGCTGAGCTCGTCCTGCAGCTGCACGTTGTTCCAATTCTTGGCGGCCACGGCACCTGCGTACTGCTTGTCGGCCACGTTGAGCTGGGAGTCGTCCTTGCTGCTGTCGCGGTACGAGTAGGACATATTCAGGCTCAGGACCTTGAGACCGTTGGTCTCCTGGTTCTGCAACAGCTCCAAGGTGCTCTTCTTGAGCGCCTCGGGAGTGTAGGTCTTGAATACGTCCAGCGCGTTCGCGGTGGCGATGCCGGAATCCAGGTCGTCCTGGCGCTCGGTGTTGATCCGGTCCTGACCGTCCCCGCCGATCACCACGTCGTTGCCGTTGCCGGTCACGATGACGTCGTTGAAGGTCGCTCCCGTCAGGCTCGTGCCGGCCGCGAATCCCGTCGCGGCCGCCTGCACCACCGAGGTGCCGGCTGCAAGGCCAGTGGCCCGCACCATCTCCGAAACGGTCCCGTTGTCGCCGATCACGGTGTCGGCGTCGTTCACGCCGTAGCGCACGTCGCCGAAGGTCGCGATCGCGTCGGAGCCCGCTCCGCCGATCACCACGTCGGAGCCGCCACCGGTGGAGATCACGTCGTTGCCGCCCGTCTCGGTGGTCGAGGACTTGATGGTGTCGGTCGGCCAGTACTGGCCGATGATCTGGATGCCGGCGATGGAGGGCAGGTCGCGTCCGTTGTAATTGACGTTGAGCACGCCGTCGGTGATGGTCACCACGAAGCGGTCGTCCGTCAGTCCTTCGAAGACCACGTAGTTGGCGTACTTGCCGTAGGAGCTGGTGGCGTCCTTGGCGAAGGCCTTCACGTAGCTGCCGTTGAAGGTGTTGTAGCTCTGGTTCGCGCTGCTGGCCGCGTCGTCCAGGAAGTACGAGTCGTTCACGCTGCCGCTTGCGACGTTCACCTTGCGGATCGATTCCCCGGTGGTCTTGCCCAGCTGCTTGGCCAGGGTCGAGTCCTGCGGGTTCTGGATCAGCGACGACACTTCGCTGGAAGCGTCGAGGTAGACCACCACCGAGTACGACTTGAAGTACTTCGAAAGGCCGGCCATCTCCACTTCGAGCTTGTTGTCGCTCTGGCTGTTGGGAGCCGTGGTGCGCACGCCGCCCGCGAACAGGAGACCGTCACCCAACTGCGCGGCACCCGTGGCGTCCTTGATCCTGTTGGGATCGAAGTTCTGCAGCGTGTAGCCGTTGGTCTCGATGGAGGGCGTGCGGTGCCCTTCCTTGCCGCCCCACGACAGATCCAGACCTTCGAGCCGCTGGCCGTTGTCGGCGCGCACGATCTCGGAAGCGTCGTTGCCGTAGGTGGAGGCACCGATGCCCGTGAGGTTGTTCCAGTTCGAGGTGCGGTAGCCGTTGGCGCCCGCAAGCATCGAGGAGGTCATCCCCTGTCCGTAGCCGCCCTGGAAGTTGAAGCTCAAGGTGGCGCTGGTGCGCCCGTCCACTGCGGCTCCCGTCCCTTGGAAGGTGCGCGATCCGTTGTCACCCAGCACCACGTCCTTGTCGTTGGCCCAGGCATCGCGGGCGTCCGCGGTCTTGCTGTCGCGCTTGATCCCGGTGGTGATGAGGTCGTCGCCCATGCCGCCCATGACGGTGTTGAGGCCGATGCCCGCATCGATCAGGTCGTTTCCGCCCAGCGCCTGCCCTTCGTTCGAGACCAACAGCTTCTGGCCGTCGATGTCGAAGTCGGCAAAGCCGCCGTCGCCCACGATCACGTCGTCACCGGCTCCGGTGGTGATGGTGTCGGCCGCAAAGCCGCCGAAGGCGATGTTGGCGCCGTCACCGGTGGTGATGGTGTCGCTGCCGCCCAAGTTGTCGGACTTGGTCTGGACGTGCTGGAGGTTCCCGTTGGTGCGGTAGATCACCGTTCCGCCGTCGCCCAAGGCCACGTTGTCGCTGCCGGTGATCCCGATGCTGTCCTGGCCGTTGCCTCCCATGACCACATTGGTTCCGCCATCGATGGTGACCTGGTCGTTGCCGCCGATGTCGTCGGAAGTGGTGGAGACGGTCTGCAGCACACCGGAGTTCCAGGTGGCCACGCCACCGTCGCCCAGGGCCACGTTCTTGTCGCCGTTGATGGTCACGACGTCGTTGTCGGCACCGCCCATCACCCGGTTCACGTTGCCGTACACCGTGATGGTGTCGATGCCGCCGATCGCGTCGGAGGTCGTCTGCACCGACTTCACCAGCCCGTTCTCCCACAGCACCTTGCCGCCGTCGCCCAGCACGGTGTTGTCGCCGTCGGGATTGCTCGCGGAGGCGTCCGGGTTCCTCTGGATGGTGAGCGTGTCGCCAGCGGCTCCGCCCATGGCCACGTTGCCGCCACCGATCACCGTGATCTCGTCCACGCCGCCAATGTCGTCCGAGGTCGTCTGGACCGACTGCAGCACGCCCGCATTCCAGAGCGCCTCGCCGCCGTCGCCCAGCACCACGTTCTTGCCACCGGTGATGGTGACCTTGTCGTCATCGGCACCAGCCATCACGCGGTTGCCGTCGCCTTCGACCGCGATCGTGTCCACGCCGCCGATGGCGTCGCTGGTGGTCGTGACCGACTTCACCAAGCCGTTCTCCCAGGCCGCGATGCCGCCGTCTCCCAACACGGTGTTGTCGCCACCGACTCCGTTTGCGTCCTTGGTCAAGGTCAGCGTGTCGCCGGCAGCTCCGCCCATGGCCACGTTGCCGCCACCGATCACCGTGATGGTGTCGATGCCGCCGATGTCGTCGGAGGTCGTCTGCACCGACTGCAAAACGCCAGCATTCCAGAGCGCCTCGCCGCCGTCGCCCATCACCACGTTCTTGCCACCGGTGATGGTGACCTTGTCGTCATCGGCACCAGCCATCACGCGGTTGTTGTCGCCCACGACCGCGATCGTGTCCTTCCCGCCGATGGCATCATTGGTGGTCGTGACCGACTTCACCAAGCCGTTCTCCCAGACCGCGATGCCGCCGTCTCCCAACACGGTGTTGTCGCCGTTGTCGCTGCCCGGCAAGAGCGTGATCTCGTCACCGGCCGCGCCGCCCATCACGGCGTTGCGCTTGCCGCCCACCGTGATGATGTCCACGCCGCCCACGGAGTCGTCCACCGTCTTGACCGACGCCAGGACCCCGGCGTTCCATAGCGCCTCGCCGCCGTCGCCCAGCACGGTGTTGTTGCCGCCCGAAATCTCGATGGTGTCGCCTGCGGCACCGCCCATGACCCGGTTGCCGTCGCCAGCCACGTGGATGTCGTCCACATCGCCCACGGCGTTGCTGGTGGTCGTGACCGACTTCACTAGGCCGTTCTCCCACACCACGCTGCCGCCGTCGCCCAGCACGGTGTTGTCGCCGGTGGCCGAGCCCGTTTCCGGAGCTTTGACGCGGATCTCGTCGTTGCCCGCACCTCCCAGCACGGTGTTCCTGCCGCCGGTGATGGTGATCACGTCCCTGGCACCCTTGTCATCCAAGGTGGTGGAAGCCGAGGTCGGGTTCTGCGACTGGCGATCACCCCAAGCGGAAGTGCCGCCCGAGACGAAGTCGACCTTGCCCGCATCGCCGAACACGAAGTTGTGCTCGCCGGTGACCGTCAGGGTGTCGGTGCCCGCACCGCCGAAGATCACGCTGTCCTTGCCGGCCGCCTCGATGGTGTCGTCGGCTCCCAGCGTGTCGTCGAAGGTCTTGAAGGAGGTCGCGGAACGTCCCACGCCGTCGGTCTGAAGCTTTCCGACGGTCTGCTCCGTCGTGTAGTCGCTGCCGTCGTCCGCAGTGCCCAGCAGGGTGACCGTATTGTCCCCCGACGCATAGCGGATCTGCCCACGGTCACCAAATGCATACGCCGAGGCGCCCGTAGTGATGGTGTCCTTGCCCAGGCCGCCGAAAGCGATCAGGGATGCGGTCACGGCTCCGGAGGTGGAGGTGATCGTGTCGTCGCCGTCCTGCAGATTCACCGCAAGCAGCCCGTCGGCGCGGCGCCAGACGCGGTAGGAGGTAGCGGAATCCTTGAGAGTCACAAAGGCCGAATCCACGGTCACATTGCCCGAATCGACCGCGACGATGGTGCGACGCTCCACGGTCGCCCTGCCATTGACGTCGGCGCTGACCAGCTCGAGCAGGTCGCCCGCCTGGATCGCACCAGCTTCCTTCGCAACGGTCAGGGACGACGCGCCCAGGGCCACCATTGTTCCGCTCACGGCACCGGAGGCGAGCGCGCCCAGACCGTTCTGCCGAATGTCGGCCACCACTGCGCAACTCAGCCCGACAGAATCTGTCGCGAGCTCGCGATCCAGCACCAGCTTGGTGACCTGATTGGCGGAATCGTAACCAGCGGACTTGATGGTGCGGCGCTGGACTGAGCCATCGGCATTGGTCACGTCCAGCTGGAACCCGGCCAGGACCTGCGAACCCGTCACATCCCCGTTCACGGTGATGGTCGTGCCCGCAACCGAAGCCACCGAGCCGGTGCCGATCTTGGTGAGGAACTCCGCTTGGTAGGAGGCGATGGTGACGTCGTCGCCGGTGCCCGTCTCGTTTCCGGTGTTCAGGATGGTGACGGTGCGGAAGCCGTCGCGACGGTTCACGGCGCCTTCCACGCTGACCGTGTCCTTGCCCGTGCCCAAGTCGACCTCGGCCAGCTCGAAGTCTCCGTAGGTGATGCCTGCGGCAGGCAGCACGCCGTCCTGGGTGAAGCGCATGGCGTCCATGCGACGGGCGAAGTCCTTCTCGGAAAGAAGCGTTTCCATCTCGAGGTCAGTCAGCTTTTCAAGGTCCGCACTTTCCGCAGCCTCGGTGGAGAGGACGCGGGAAAGCTTGCTGGTACGATCCGCCGTCTCATTCTTGCCGTGCAGGAGGATGCGGTCGGTGGAAGCCTGGTCGTCGGATGTTGCAGCCACGACGTTTCCGGATGCGGAGACGGGGGTATCCTTCTCGTTCACGGGATTCGTGTCGTCGTCGATCAAGGTCTGCCTGAGAAGCACCGCTGCCGGTGCCGAACCGGCCTTGGTATTGCCTTCACCTTCGGCGAAAATCGCCCCCTGGATCGCACCGAAATTGCTCGGGCGAATGCCGACGAACTCCATGCCAGCCGTATTCACCATCGGCTCGGAATCGGCCAAGACGCGCACCAACACGCCGTCGTTGTTCGTGTCGTCGAAAGTGATGGACGTCGCGTCCAGCTTGAGTCCGGCACGGACCAATCCGTCCTGGAAGTCCTTACCCGCCAAGGAAACCGTGACGCTCTGGCCTGCTTCAAGCTTTTTGGAGAGCTTGACCCTGAAGGTGTCGCCAATCTTGGCGCCTTCCACCAGGTTCAGTTCCCCGTGGACCGGAAGGATCTGGACCTGCGGAACAGCCGGATCGATCGGCTTGGCATTCCCAAAGGTGTCGCCTGCAGGCAGCAGCAGCTGGTAGTCCTCGATCGTGAGAGTACCTGTTTGGCCTACCACGCGATTGACAGTAGAATCCCAGAACAGCAAGCGCTTGCCATCCAAGATGTAGTGCAATCCCGTCTCATTCTTCTTCGGATCATGTTCTTGGATTGTCGCATCATTAAACTTGACCGTCAGAGCACTGGCAGTCGCCTTGCGAGTGATCTCGTAGGCAAGGTCGACAGCACTTTGCCCTATAAGATGAACAGTATTCGTAAGTGTATAGGTCTGATCGGTTGTCCCCGAGAAGACTCCATCAATCGGTGTAGTGGTCTTCTCGGTCACATCCACTTCCAACTGACGGCTCGATGCCTTGGTCCCCGTTTTTGTCGTGACCAGCGCACTGACCTTGAGAGCCTGGTTGCCTTCGTACAGATCATCCTTGGGCGCACTGACGGTAACGATCTTGGGTACGCCATTGTCAGCATCCGTGAAGGTCAGCGTGACGCTACCCGAGGCCACCGATCCATCGGCACTCAGTAGGATTCCCTGACCGCCGTACTGCGCATCCGCGTCGTCAACCAGCGGGGCAAGCAGCGTAATGGTGACAGTCTCCCCGGCTGCAAGGTTGCGTGAGAGCATGACGCCCACCGTATTGGAACCGTTCTCATCGACGGCCAGCACTCCGCCTTGGCTGTCCGTTGCACCGGTGGCGTTCACGAACACCGGCTGCACCTGCGCATTGTCTGCGGCATCGATCACCTTCACGGTCTGCTCCGTCACGGCTCCGACGGCGTATTCTGTCACCGTTGAGGCGGTGACTGTCGCCACGATGCCGCTGGTGTAGCGGTCCGTTTCCGTGCCTGGGAAGCTCTCGCTCTTCTCGAGACCGCCCACATCCACCGTGTCGTTGCCCAATCCCCCTTCCAGGTGGGTGACGGTGTCCTTGAGGGTACCCAAGACATGGAACGTGTCGTCTCCGGCACCGGCCACCACCGTGGTGCTTTCGACGCCCGTGGCCGACATCTTCCCGACCGTGCTCTGGATACCGGTCTCGGTCACGTAGAAGGTGTCCGGTCCCTGCCCACCGCCAAGAGTGAAGGCGTCCTTGCCATCACCACCATCGATGTTCACGGCACCGTGAGTGATCGTGGTCTTGTCCGTGCGGACGAAGGACGAGACGGAGAACTTGTCGTCACCACGGTCGCCTTCCAGCGAGATCTGCGCCGAATTCGAAAGGACATTGAATTCGTCGTCGCCGTTCCCGCCCTTGATGATGGTTTCCTGGGTGGCTCCCGCCGAAAGGAAGCCTTCCAGCACCTGGGTGGTCGTAAACTCGTCGTCGGTGTCAACGTTGCCCGATGCCTTGGTGCGATCGGTGCCGTAGAGCTGGCCGATCGTCACCTTGTCCTTTCCACCGCCCAAGTCCACGGTGGTCTTGGCCACGGTGCCGTCGATCGAGACGATGTCGTCGCCGAGGCTGGTGTCCAGGAAGAGATTGTCCACACCATTTTGCCAGAAATTGACACGTTCGAGGTTGGACTTCTTCGGCAGTCCGTTGGAAGTCCCGCGATCGTCGCCCTGCGGCAGGAGGGCCACGAAGCCCAGCGCGGCTTTGCCGGCCGTTTCCTTGGAGGCGCGCACCAGCACATCGTCGTTGCCCACGGTGGTATTGACGCTGAGCCGGTCCTGGGCACTGGCGCCGGAATCGACCACGTTGGTCACGCTCTTGGCATTGCCGCCCTGCAGGGTGACGAAGACGCGGTCGTTGCCACCCTGTCCGTCCACGAAATCCGAGCCCTGACCTGCCTGGATGGTGTCGACACCATCGTTCTCTTCCGCCTTGAGCCGGGCCCCCTCCGCAAAGGCGTCGGCGCGGTTGCCCCCGTAGACGCGCTCCGCAGCCGCCTTGCCGTCCGTCGTGGCCACATCCGCATCGGAGGCGAGCTTCGCGACCTTGTCCAGTCCGCGATAGCCGCTGCCGCCATAGACGATGTCGTCACCGGCTCCACCGTCGATGCTGTCCGCTCCCGCACCGCCGTAGAGCACGTCGTTGCCAACTTCGCCAGTCAGGGTGTCGTTGCCGCCATCACCCGAGATCAGGTCGTTGTCCAGGCCGCCGCTGATGGTGTCGTTGCCGCCCGTGACGGAATCGAAGGCTCCATCATCGCCGAACAGGATGTCGGATCCCTGGCCGCCCTTGATTGTGTCGTTGCCTGCCACGCCCAAATCGGCCGTCGCTCCACTGACAGCAAAGCCTGCGACAGTGACGTTCCGCACGACATCCTTTGGAAGCTCATCCACAGGGAAGATGGCGGCAAGGTTGACGTCTTCCGAAATCCGATCGCCGAACACGATGTCCTGTCCGATTCCACCGTCGATCGTGTCGGCACCACTGCCACCCAAGATCTGATCATTGCCCTTCTCGCCGTAGATGAGATCGGCACCTGCGCCGCCGTCGATCTTGTCGTTGCCGGTGCCGCCGTAGATCAAGTCGTCCCCGGCTCCGCCCACCAGCACGTCGTCGCCGCCTCCGTCATGCAGTTGCGTGCGATCGATGATTGGAGCTACAACAGTCGTTCCGACTGTCTCGCCTTCCTTGGTGTAAGCTTTCCCGGCCTTGTCCTTGAAAAAGATCCTACCCTCGTCACCAAAGATGTAGTTGGCCGTGGTGTCGGAGCCACCTGCCAAGAAATCGCTGCCACCGCCGCCGAAGATCACCGAACGACCACTTTTGGCAACAATGGTATCGCTGCCATCGCCTTCGGAGTTCATCGTCCCTTGCGCACCGATCACGACCTTGGCGGAATTACGGATCAGGGATCCTTCGTCGCCAAAGAGGTATGCTTGGCCATCTGTGGAAGTGGCGGGCGCCTTGCCGTCCGTGGCGATTGCAGGTCCCTTGATGACGTCATCGCCTTCTTGACCCTTGATCACCACCAGACCGCCTGCCGCAACCGTGTAACCGCTCAGATCGATCACATCGTTGCCGGTGCCGCCCAGGATCTCGATGTCCAGAGCGCTGCTGCCCGTGACCGTGATGTTATCTTTGCCCTTGCCCGAATCGATGCGGATCTTCGATACGCCTGCGAGGCTGTACTTCTGCCCGCTGGCCGGGTACTTGCTTGAGCTCAGCGTCGCTTCGTTCCCGTTGAGAGCCAGCACGAACTGCTCGTCGCCATCGGTCAGGTCGCCGTTGAGGCGCCCGGCCGAGAGGTCGCCCACGTGCACCAGCAGCGTATCACTGCTCACCTCGGCCATCTTGGCGGCCCGCGTGAAGTTGACGTCGAATTCCGCGATGGTGATCGGGGAAGTGATCTGCCAGCGGTAGTCGTGCCAGAAGGTGTTCAGGTAGGCGAACAGCTCCGCGTAGATCTTGCCGTGGATGTCGAAGATGGCAAACGGGGCCTTGAGGGCATTGCCGTACTTGGCCTCGTTCACGACGTTCTCGTACATCTCGCCCAAGCGGACCTTGCCGTCGTGGTTGGGGTCGAACATGTCGAAGTCGACATTGATGCCCACGCCGCCACCCACACCGCCACTGGCAATGCCCAGATTTAGCTCGGCGGCCGCCGTCAAGCCGCCATGCAGCGAGACCTCGGGCACGTCGATGTTGCCGCCGTAGTTGTCGTCCACATAGAAGCCGTCGATCAAGTCCAAGGGCTTCTTGAAATCGTGGCTCACGAACTCCCGGATGCCTGCGGTGTCGTAGCCGAAGGCAAGCCGGATGTCCGCACCTAGGTTGACGCCGACGCGCGCCCCGATGGGCCCGACGATCGGGAAGTACTGGCTCCAGTCGAAGTTGAACGAGAGCGGAGCCATGGTGTAATGCACCAAGGTCGCATCGCGGCCCATGAGCAGACCGAAGATCTGACTCGGGTCCTGGATGATCGGGAAGGTCCAGAGGCCCTTGGACTCCTTCTCATTCTTGCTTGAATCATCGTCCTTCTTGCCGAAGGTGCTGCCACCCGTGTCACCGAGTTTGGTGAGCATCTTGTCCTTGATGTCCTTGAGGACACCTTCTCCATCGGCTCCGAGGAGGTCCTTGACCTCGACATCCGCCGCCGACGCCTTGCCGGAAAGCACCGTCGATTGGTTGGCTCCGATCGCATCGGTGGTCTTGCCGGATCCCTTCGTGCCCGTGGCCGCCTTGCCCGCGACGGCCACCGTGCCATCGGCAGATCCCACCAGGAAGAAGTCGCCCAAGGCGATCTTGCCATCCTTGCCAATGCTCGTCGCCAAGTTATTGATCGTATTAGCCATCTTGGCCAGATCAGCAATGGACTTGATCATGCCGTCGTTGACCTTGCCCTTGCTGTAAGCCTTGGCCAGGTCCAGCGGAGTCAAGCGCAACCCGATGTCGCGCAACACGGGGAACGGCGTGGTGAGGAAGTCCACCAGCGGCTGGATCGGATCGGTGATCTTCTTGATCTGCTTGGCCACAGGTTGCAGCACGTTGGTCAGGTACTGCCCCAAGTCGATGGTGACGTTCTCAAAGCCGACTTGCCGAATCCCGGAAATCGTGTCCTTGCTGCCGGGCGCAAAGACCCACTGGAACTCGAAACGCCCTCCGATATCCGGGAAGGATGCGTCCGACCCGTTGACGCCATCGGCGATGCCCAGCTTCATGTCGAGGTTGACGTTGGCCTGGGCTTCCACGGTCACGTCCGGACGCAACGTCCCGAGACTGGAATAGCCAAGGATACCCGCATCGTCGACCGCAGTTTCCTGACCGGTGACTACGTCCTTGACCTTGCCCTGCATGTTGTTGAGATCCAATCCCACCTTCAAAAAGGCCGTAATGTCAGGGTTGGCGGCCTCCAGTCCGAGGAAACCCAGAGCTCCCGTGAGCTTGGACGTAGGAGCTACCGTCGCTTCAACATCCACGAACACTTCGTCACCCGACGGAAGGATCAGGTAGAAGCCCTTGGACTCGCTGATGCCAAAGCCCAGATCGATGGTCCAGTTGAGGTCCGCATCCACGCCGCCTGTGGTTTTGAGACCCAAGCCCGGGACACCCAAGTCCAGCCCGAAGTTGGTGCCCATTCCATAGGAACCCTTAAGGTGAAAGGCCCACTCGGCACCGTTGGTGGTACCGACGGCATTGGTCAGCTTGCGGTAGGCGATGTTGTTCTTGAGCACCTGGGCAGGATTCTTCGGATCCGTCCATCCCCAGCGCTGGCTGATCTGATCCGCAGTCAGCGCATTGCCCTTGTCGTCCGTCTGCTTGGCCCATTCCTTCAGCAAGTCAAGACTTCCCAGTTCCGTATTCAGGAAGTTGGCGACCGTGGTCTCATCAATGTTCGAGGCATTCTCCACAAACTCGCGGAAGGGATCGAGGAACTTGTCGCGCAGGTCCGCGACAAAGTCAGCGCCGTTGGCCAAGGCGTCGCCCAGGATGGGCATGTGCAGGGCGCGATCCGAGAACTTCTTTTCCAGCTGGTCCTGGATGCCTCCCAAAGCCATGTCAAGGCCGTCCACGGCCAGCTTGATCTTGTCAAAGAGGTTGTAGTTCGAAAAGTCCGAGAGCTTGTTGAAGCTGGCGATCAGCTCCGAGACGTCCAAGGTGACAGCTTTGTCGGCGATGTCCTTGGCGCTGCCGTCGTCCACTTCGGTCGTTTCGGTCTTGAAGCTCAGATTCTTGATGCCGTCCAGGGTGACGGCACCCAAGCTCGTGTTCTTTCCGTCATAGATCGTCAAGGCATTGCCGGGCTCGGTCCACTCGCCCAGCTTGATCTCTCCCTGGTAGGAACCCACCACGTACACGGGAAGTTCCGCGCCCACGTTGGCGTTCAGGCTGAAGTCCACGGCGTTCCCCGTCGTCTTCGCCGTGCCGTCGGCGTTCTTCTCGGCCTTGCCCACAGTGAGCGTGAGGCCGCTTGTCGAGAGGTCGATGCGAATTTCCTGGGGCGTGACTGCCGCCACATCGGCGTGCGCCTTGAAATAGCTGGCCCTGCCGTCCTTGCCACCCACCTCGATGAGATCGCTCAACTGCTTGATGGCCCCGCCACCGATCCCCAGGTTGAACTTGAGATTATCTCCGCCCACCTCGAGGGTCGCAGTGACTCTCGAATCCTTCGCGATCACTAGTTCCACGTCGTCGCGATGGATCTCGAGACCATCCTTGTCCAGGGTCACCGACGGGAGCGCCAGACTGAAGTCGAACTTCAGGTTCACGGAACCCTTGGCGTACACCTCGGCGTTGCCGCCCACCTCGATGCCGTCCTTCTGGTTGAAGCCCAGGTTGTCCTTCTCGGAGAAGGCCTTGGTAAAGCGCAGCTTGAACTGCAGCTGCTGTTCCTTGACAGTAACGCCGTTCTCGACCTTGTCCACCAGTTGGGTCACGACCCCCAAGCCGCCCTTGGCCGCAGTGATGATCTCGTTTCCGAAAGCGTCATTCACGACATCCCCAATGCCCAAGCGGTCGCGCAACAGCTGGACGATCCCCAGAAGGTCGCCCTTGCCCGAGGCCTTGATCTCGTCCACCGTGGCCTTGATGTCCTGAACAATGTCCACCATCTCGTTGATGGACTTGTCGATACCGGGGATCTTCTGGTTGAAGGCGTTGTCCTGGTATTCCTTGAGCTGGGCCGCCGTGGCACCAGGACCGGGCACCTTGCTGCTGGTGTATTCCTGGAGTGTGTCGATGAGCGTATCCAGCATCGCCAGAAGATCTTCGCTGCGAAGGTTCTTGAGACGGTCGTACACACCCTTGAGCGGAGTGAAATCGGTCGTGACGACCGGCACGCTGCGGCCTTCCGTCATCTCAAGCTCAACCTTGCCAGAAATGTCGTTGGTCAGCGAGAGACCTTCTGCGACCACATCGAAAATCATCTTGGTCGAAACGGCCTTACCATTCTCGGTGATGGCCCCAAGGGTCACGGTGGATTCTTTGAATGCCTTCAGCAATTCGCTGACCTTGTAGGTCGTGTCCGTCTTGAAGTCCAAGTTCAAAGAACGGCCGAGACTGCCATCGACGTTTCCATTGCGACCGATCAGGTGCACGCCAACCGGCCCGAGGGTCGCCGAGATCTGCACGCCCTCGACGACGAAGGACTTTTTGTCCCTCAATGCATCCGTCAATGTGGTAGTGAGATCTTTATTCAAATGAATGACACTGACACCGGCATCGGAAGCAACCGGAACGCCCGCCTGGTTGCGCACGAGCTTCGAGTCGTCCACCTTCGCGATCTTGTACCGGATGTCATTGATCTTGACGTACTGGCCACCGAACTTGGCAGTGAAATTCTCCGCGCCTTTTCCAGTGATGGTTAGCGTCGAGTTCCCGTCTCCATCGATGCCAATCCCATTCGTGACTTCAGACGTCCCATCAGGCTTGACGTTGATCGCCTTGGGCGTGAAGGTGTACGAGGGAACATCGAGTTCCAACTGCGCGTTCGCCTTGAAGTTCTTCACCGAGATGCGATCGGCCACCGATGTGCCGATGATGCCATCGCCGGTGCGAGAAACCGCTCCATTCTTCTTGGCCTCGTCGATGTCGGCCTTGGCCACGATGTGCAGGCCTTCAATGCCCAGAAGCTTTGCGGCACTGGAGCCGTTCCACGAAAGGATGCCCGCGATCGTGCCAGCCTTCGGGACGGTGGTGTCGCGGATCTCTAGACTGGAACCATTGACCAGCTTGCCCGTGGAATCCTTTACCTGGGCAATTGAGACCTTGAGCTTGCTGTTGTCTTGGACGTAGGTGATGACGTCCTGAATCGTCAGGCTTTCCTCGGCACCTTTCCCCGATCCCGCCAAGTTCAGATCGAGAAACCCCGTGGAGCCGTCTTGGTAGAAGATCTTGAGATCGGCCGTGCTGGAGACCTCGTCCTTGAAGCCCAGTTGGTCGATGTTCTTCGACGCAGTGGCATCCAAGACCAAGGTGCTGGCCGCGTTCCGGGCCTGGAAGGCGAACACGTCGCCATTGAGCTTGACCTCGATCCCGGCATTTTGGGCATCGAATCCCGCCTGCAATTGCTTCTGCAGATCGGTCAGGGAAGTGTTCTGATTGGTGCCAACCTCAATCAATTTGCCCCTGGTCTTGGAATCATCCGCCTCGATCTTGTATTCGTACAGATCAAGCTTGAGCAAACTGACCGAGTACACCTTGCCATCGATGTTCAGGGCAACGGTGAGGTCTTGAGACAAGCGCCCCAACGAGATCATCTCACGGCCTGCAACGGTGAGCAAGGCCGTGTCGTCCGTGAAGCCCAAGCCCTTGGCATTGGAGAGGGTAAAGGGAAGGGACGGTTTGTCGCGGTTCTTGTCGTCGGCATCAACGGCACGGTTCGCCGTCAAGACGATGCGATCTCGGGCACCGAGGGATGCCTTGAGGCCGTACGTATCCAAAAGTGTGGCTTGATAGCCACCATCCATAGCATTATTCAGACCGCGATTGATCCGGCTCACCAATCCCGCGAGGCCCTCGCCATCGTCCTTGTTGACCACAGTATCTGAGGTCACCGTATACGCGGCGCCGTCAATCGAGACCGTGAAGGTCACGGCAGTGGTTGCACTCACGGCTTCCAAGGCCGTGTCTGCCGTCAGGCTGGCCAAGGCGCGGCCACTGTTCAAGCGCAATTCGGCAAAGGAGCCTTGGTTGTCGGCCGCCGAAATTTCAAAACCCTTGGAGCCGGGATGGGTGACCTTCAAGGCCCCGCTACCGGCATCATCACTGACAACATAGCCTTGGGCGTACGCAGCGATCCTCGCGGCATACTTCGCCACGGTCTCCGCATCCTGCGGAGCTGCGGCAGCCTCTGCCTTCAATTTGGTTTCCTGGTCCTTGGCGGCGGTATTGATCACCCCTTGCAGGTCACTGGCAAGATTGAGAAGCGATGTGTTGTTTTGGGTGTCTTCTTCTTTCAGGACGACATCAAAGCTTTCCTGTTCCTGGGTGACTTTGCCGGCCGCATCCTTGACCTCCGGCACCACCACCACGGTGAAGCGCGCGTCGCGGCTGAGTACGCCCGAGGGCACCACCCCACCACCCTGGCCTTGGCTGGCCTGAAGAGTCTCCTTGTCCACCAGGGACTCCGCCACCGTCGACGAAGCACCCAAGAGATCCTTGAGTGCCGTATCGGTCGCAAGCACCCCTGATCCCGGACCTACATCCAACTGCAAGGTGAAGGAAATGTCCCCATGGCCGTTGGCCTCAAAGTCGGAGTTGCTCTTGACCTTGGCCACGGTGCCGTCCAGCAGCTTGAAGGAGGCGGGGAGGTCGGCATCGAGGAAGTCACCGGAAATCTTTAGATCCATGCTGATGATGCCGTTGGCATAGGTCAGCTTGGAGGTCTTCTCCATCACTCCCAAGTTCTTCAACCTCGTCTCCAGCTGATCCAAGGTGGAAAAGAGGACTTTCGTGACTTGGCCACTTCCGTTGGTCTCAACGAGATTTTTGTCGGGCAAGTCATTCGTTTGGGAGAAGATCTTGTCCTGGAAGGTGCGAGCAAAGCTCGCCGCCGAATCCAAGCGGGAGCTCAGAGCCAAGGCATTGAGCTGAGAAGCCAACGAGTCGGGGGACGCCCCGGCGGGGAAATCCGCGGTGTTCAACGCCGTCTTGTCGGTAGGGGCGTTGGTGAGCATCGAGGCGATCCAGGTCTGGATCTTCTGGAGCTGGGTCACGATGTCGCCGGAGCTGAGCTTGTGGAACCCGCCGAATGTCGTCTCGAAATCCCCAAGGGTGAGCTGGTCTTGGGTGGACCAGGTGTGCTGGATATCGAAGGACTGCGACTTGGTGTAGCCAAGAAGTTCTCCGGTGACCTCGGCTTCGAGATCGACCGCGACCTCGGCCTTGCCCGTCACGACGGCGGCCTTGCCTTCACGCACGGAACGCAACTGCAGCCGCACGGCCAAGTCGTTCTCGTTCACATTCCCGGCCTCGGTCGGGTCGGTCTTTTCACTGAACTTGAGGATGCCCATATCGAAGGTGCCACCCACATCCTTGAGGCTTGCATTGAAATCGGCGCCCAGCTCCTGCAAGGACGAGGTGGCCGTGAAGCCATCCAGGACAGTGTCCATGATGACCTTGTCGTTGGCGTCCTTCTCCAATTCTCCCTTGTCGTTGCGGCGCTCGACTTCCACGAAATTGCGCTCCAGGGTGATCTTCCCTGCCACATCGAATTGGCCCTGGCCCTGAAGTCTCAGATGTTTTTGAAACTGCACCCCCAGCTTGGCAAAGGTTTCTTCCAGGACTTGGGTCTTATATTGGTGCGCATCAGACTGGAAATGCAAGCTCAGCGAGAGGGTTTGCTGCTGGTCGGTTCCCGTCAGGGTGGCACGCCGCACGAGGGTGACCCCCTCACCCCAATTCCCTGCCACGGTTTCTTCGTACACTCCCGTGTTGGTGCCCGTTTCCGTTCCCAAGGTTTGAGCCACCTGTTTCAAGGTCACCGTGGTCATGTCGGTGGCCGAAGTGACGAGTTCGTGAACCTTGGTCTTTACCCCGGCAACGGCCGCCTCGGCGGAATCATCAATGGTGTCGTGAAGAAGTTCCTTGAGCTTGACCGCCCCGCCGTTGGCTAGGTCCTCGCCACGCGAGCTCACTTCCTGCAGCAGGTCGCCCACCCCGGCTTCGAGCCAATCCACCGTGCCATCGACTTTGGGGGTGGCATACGCCTTCACTTGGTTGGACCAATCGTCCAGCTGGGCGTAGATGGCCTGCTCAAAGCGATCGGCCAGTTCGGTGTTGGTGGCCGCCGCCGTCATCAGGATGCGGGGCTCCAACGCCTCCAGCTTCAAAGAGCGCTGGGGTGCGGGAGTGGGCTTGGGGGTCTTCGGAGTGCGCTTGCGGGCCATGATATTACCTCAGGGAATTGAGTGCGTGGAGTTGTGAAAAATCAGTTTGGACAGTTTTTGTCAGCGGGCAGGGAGAACGAGGCGGAGACCTCTACTTGCACTACTGATAAGCATGAAATATCGCGTTGGGATGGGATCGCCCCCCCCCCCCCCCCCGAAGCGTGCCGAGTCGGACTTGGTTCCGTTGAAGGCTGGGCCAATCGGGTCGATCTGCGCGGCGGCGGTGTAGTCACCAGCTTTGTCGTTGCACCAGTCTTCGCTGTTGCCCACCATGTCATACAAGCCGTAGGCGTTGGGGCGGGCATCGGCCACCGCCCAGTAGCCGCTGGTGATGGCGTACTTGGAAATGTTCGTGGTGCTATCGCCCCAGTAGTACAGCGTCTTGGTGCCGGCCCGCGCCGAATATTCCCATTCGGCCTCAGTGGGCAGGCGGTAGCCATTCCTGGAGTAATCGGGACGCCATGTCTTGGTGTCGTACACCGGCTCCATGCCATTTTTGAGGCTCTTGAGGTTGGCAAAATACGCCGCCCCGAACCAAGTGCCATCGACCATAGGGTAGTTCTGACTGAAGGCCGGTGCAAAGGTGTTGGTGAGAGCATTGAAGCTCAGGTACCGGCTGCTGGAACCGATGATCGCGGTGATGGTGGCCACCAATTCGATGCTATCCTTCAAGGTGTAGATGCCACGGCCACCACTTTGGCCAGTACGCACTTCAATCAGTCCCTGCGCCAAGGCCCAGGTCATCACCTCGCCAAATTCCCGCACAGTCACTCCGGTGCTGTCCATGTACCAGTCGTACGAGAAGCTCACCGGATGCTGCGGGCGGGAATTCCGATCGATGAGTTGTGTGCTGTCCAACCGTCCCATCAAGAATGTCCGGTTGCGGGCCGGGATCTTCTTCATGCCGGCCGTGTATTTGCGCAGATCCCCCAGGCCAAGCGGGGTGGTCAGGGCCACTCCGGCAGCGCCCGGCGTCACCTGCCCAATCGTCTGGGCGGTGTCGAAGATCTCGCGAAGGCCGGTGGCCTGCCAGGCCCACAGGGGCTGCTTGTCCACGAGCACGTTCTTCCAGAAGTACAGCACCGTGTCCAACTGGACAGAATCTGTCTGGGCCGCAAAGCCGCGCCCTGCGGCCGCTGTACGGACAGTTCCTGTCAGAGGCTGGGAAAGGCCCCGGCCCGCCACGTCGCGTCCACCCATTCGCACCGCCAAATGGCCGTTCTCCAGGGACAGGTGCCCGCTCACGGCCGTGCGTGGCGCCGTGCGCGAGGCGATCCCCACGTCCACGTTGCCGCTCAGGGACCAGGTGCCGTCACTGCCCGTCACCGCCGAAAGGCCCGTGGCGGCAAGCTTCACCTGCACGCCCGTCAGGGGCTTGCCCATCCACTCGCCCACGAACCCCGAGACGGAAACCGACTGCGGTGTGGCAAAGGAAGCTCCGGCAGCCAAGACGGCAGAAAGGAAAAGACGGCGAAGGGGCATAGGGAGTCCTTTGGGTAAAGAAGGCACGGCCCGCACTCCTCCAACAACAACCGGCGGGGGGAGGTGGGAAATTGGAACTGCAGGGAATTTAGATCCTGGATTCATCAAAATCAGGCTCGTGCAACAAGTTTAACACATCTATCAAAAAGATCTGTTGCTAAGCTGATCAACAGAAAAAGTTTTCCGCCGGTAGAGCCGCCACAGGTGGAGCCCAACTCCTTCGCCACCAGCGGTGGCGCACCGACGATGGATCGTGCGAGGGCTTCAGCCCGAGTCACCCGGCTAAAGGGGTGCATCCGGATGCCGCGCATGCTCGGCAGGAGCATCAAGACACCCGAACTTGGGGGTCTTGGGAGTGCGCTTGCGGGCCATGGTCAGTTACCTCAGGGAATCGAGTGCGTGGAATTTATCGAACGATGTCAGTATGACAGACATTGTCAGTGGATAGGGAGAACGAGACGGAAACCATTGGATGCGCTGACGATTCGCATCAGAGTTCGCGTTGCAATGGGATCCCCCCCCCCTCGGAGAATGCGAACAGAGTCAAAAAAGGAACCGTCGAAACTGGCGCCCGTTGGATCCTCCTGCTCAGCAGAGGTGAAGAAGTTCCCTCTGTCGTTACACCAATCAGAACCATTGCCCACCATGTCATACAGTCCGTAGGCATTGGGCAACGCCTTGGCCACTGCCCAATAGCCGCTGGTGATGGCATACTTGGAAATGTTGGTGGTGGCATCTCCCCAGTAGTAACGCGTACTGGTCCCTCCCCGCGCCGAATACTCCCACTCCGCCTCGGTGGGCAGGCGGTAGCCGTTCTTGGTGTAGTCGGGGCGCCAGGTCTTGGTGTCGTAGACCGGCTCCAAACCGTTCTTTAGGCTCTTGAGATTGGCAAAGTACGCCGCCCCGAACCAGGTCCCGTCCACCATCGGGTAGTTCTGGCTGAAGGCCGGCTGGAAGAGGTTCTTCAAAGCGTTGAAGTCCAGGTACCGGCTGCTGGAGCCGATGATGGATGTGATGGTGGCCACCAATTCGATGCTGTCCTTCAGAGTGTAGATGCCGCGGCCACCCGTCTGCCCGGTGCGTACTTCGATCAGCCCCTTGGGCAGGGCCCAGTTCATCACCTCGGCAAATTCCGTCACCGTCACGCCGGTGCTGTCCATGTACCAGTCGTACGAGAAGCTCACCGGGTGCTGCGGCATGGCATCCTCATCCCCCGGCTGCAGGCTGTCCTTGAAGCCCATCAAGAACGTCCGGTTGCGGGCCGGGATCTTCTTCATGCCGACCGTGTACTTACGCAGATCCCCTAGGCCAATCGGAGTGGAGAGGGCCACGCCAGCCGGGCCCGGCGTCACCTGCCCAATCGTCTGGGCGGTGTCGAAGATCTCGCGAAGGCCGGTGGCCTGCCAGGCCCACAGCGGCT